>Ga0209061_1000289_pt1 | contig 147315 bp, 134 predicted proteins | sample Coa_R1_10_FD_187157 | JGI IMG/M metagenome (GOLD analysis project Ga0209061, IMG submission 187157) | Surface soil microbial communities from Centralia Pennsylvania, which are recovering from an underground coalmine fire - Coalmine... | ecosystem: Environmental > Terrestrial > Soil >... | reverse complement strand
GTGAGTGTGAGAACTTCCATCGTTCCGCCCGGGCCCTGCCCGCCACTTCCAGACACGCCGGGCACATCACCTGCCGTTACGGCACCGCAGGTCACAGCCTCAATTCACGACTTTGCCGGGTCCCTGGCGGCCAGCGTGCCGCCTCGAAGTCGTCGCCGGCGCCGATCTTGCGGGCGAGCAGGGCGGCCATGTCGTTGTTGGCCTCGACCAGCCGGCCGAGGCCCTCGGTGTGTCATGCCCGTTCTGGCCAGAGCAATTTCTGGCCGCCGCGGAGGATCCTGGCCCGCGGGGCCGACTCCCGAAGGCGGCCGACCGCCGTCACCTCGGTATAGCTGGAGCTGAAGACCAGCGCCATCGCCAGCAGGTAACACACCATCACCCGCGCGGGAAGCGTGCGCCTGCGCCGCTCCCGGACGCCCGCATGCTCCACAACCCGGTCCACCAGCTCAGGCGGGAACACCCTGGTGAGCACGCCGACCTCAATCCGGTCCGCGAGCCGGTCACCCGCGGCAACCTGCTGTCCTGGCCTCGCCACACAGGAGATCTTACACTCATGTAAACTTACCGTAACTTGACGCCATTGAGCCGTGGCCAGAACGAGCACATCTCGAATAGCCGGATCGATGACGCATCTTCGTAGGCTATCGCACTATGTGCAGCCTCGCGCACAGGCTATACGATCGCAGGTCTTTATGTGATGCCGTCGGGCTTACCGTGTAATCAAACTTAATAAAGTACTCTCCGCTATGAACCGGTGGCACTAGAACACGGAACGGGCGATTAGGCAGTCCAACTCCTGAGAAGCTCACCGACCGTCCTACCGGCACGTTCGGCTGATGCTGTCCATCCGCGGTAATGGCAGACAGATAATATATAGGAACGAATCGGCCCTGCCTCGCTGTACCGAGCATGCCGTAGCTACCGGTGCTGACGTCATGCACCACATCGTGCACATGCCACTGGCCGCTCGTCCTCAAGCTAACAGTCTGGCCAGGCCGCACGGAAGCCGCCGCCAATTTCAAGTGAACATTGCCGATATAACATCCAAGCGAGTTGACATGATTAGATTCAGCGAGGTGGCTAGTGCATGCAGCTGAACCGAAAGCCACGGCAAAGGCAAAAATTGCTCCTGTGCGACCACAGACATCACTCCAGTGGAGCTTGTTGGCAAGGCGACCCATTGCGCGTCAACTCTCCAATATCAATTGGATTCCTGCATCGTCCATGATCCAGTAGACCTGCTGGCCATAGCAGAAATACGTACCCATCGAAGAACCGTATCCAAGTATGATTCCTGCCGCTTTTACATCATCTCCGCTGCTCTCACGCTGCAAAATCGGTCCGCCGCTGTCACCAGGCGGGCAAATGCTTTGATTGCTTGAAAGTACGATTGCGTGAGAAACACAATGGCCACCATAGCATGCGACGCTTCCGCCTCCACCTTCTGCAACAGTAATGTCGGTCGTAAGTCCTGACGTAGCACCGTCTGTGGAGACGCCATCTCCCTGCTCGGCTACAATGTACCCGTTTACGCCCCACGTAGCGTTAGTCGAATCATCCCAGACATAGCCGGTACTCGACGATGGGATCTGTTCGAAATCGTTATCGTTGTAAAAGACGGTATGCACAGTTCCGACATCATAATCACAGTACCCAGAGCTATTGATCGTGTGGCATGTATAGAAATCATGCCCAGTCGTCTCGTCGCTGCAATGCGCTGCCGTAACTACATAATGGTTGGACGGATCACTGACACCCTTGAAAGAGAAATTACTTGTGCAGTAATGAGTATTTTCAAGCGTGTACCATATCTGATCCGCTCCGTAGAATGGCTCATCGTCATCGGTCGATGAAGATGCTCGACCAGGTCCGAGAAACTGCGGAAGCACTCTGATTTCTCCTGCATACGGAACTTCGGAGTTAAGCATCACTGCGGCTGCGTAAGCAAAGGTGTTCCGAGTGACGGATAGCCGATGTGGTATGATCATAGAACGCTTCTTGTGCATTGAATTTCGTGCTCTTGCCAGAGCGATCCTTAGAGCAGCCAGCTGACTGTTTGTAGGCGCCTGAAGCGCCACTCGTACGGCGTCGCTGGCCGCATCCGGACCCCACCATTCAGGGATGATCCCTTGATCGCGAAGCCTTGGCCTGTTGTCAAGTAGCCATTGGCTGGTCTTCGCTTGACTGGCGTAGCTGCGGCCGACGTAATTGACAGCGTATGGGAGGTGTGTTCTGTCTATGGCTGCGACGGCAGCGAGGAAGGAAGCGTCGTGGTCGGGAAGGACGTAGATTTCAAGCTTGCCTGCAACGATCTGAACGCCTGCGTACGTGGAGGCATACTTGGACTCACCGAGTTGCCCGATGAGGCCGGCGAGCGGCTCAAGCGGAGACAGCTCGGGATCGCTGACCCTGCTCGAAGCAGCAACTGTCACGTAGCGCGGTGTGTGCTGACTGGACGTAAGGCCTGGCGTTGCCGCTGCAAGTGCTATTGCCGACCCGATAACCAGCATGGTGTTCGATCTGAGCTTCATTGCTGCTCCTGTAATCTGCCGTGACGGTAACACCGCTGCAGCGATCCGGCAAGTACCCCGGGGCTTTCTGTCCTTGGGGCTTTCTGTCCTTTCAGCCCTGATCATTCATGGGGGTCGGTGGGTGGCGTGGCTGGCTGGCAGGTCGCGCGCTGCCGATCTTGATTTTGGGCCTTGGGCGTGACGGTGGCCCGGCTGTCGGGCCGGGGGCCGGGGTTTCCGGGGGCCCGGGATTCCTCTCGCGGTAGCCGGGATGGGATGTCGGCTTGGTCAGGGCGGCGGTGAGCCAGGCTTTGTTCATCGCCATGTCGTGGCCGGGGAGCTTGCCGATGCCGGTGTCCTTGCCAGTCCGGATGCCGTCCTCGGCCCGGGCGTGCACCCGGTCGCGGCATCGGCGTAGGGGGCCTGGCCGCGAGAGCCGTTCCCGGTGGCATGTCGGCCGAAACCCGGCAGCGGCGGCCTTATCCGGTTAACTCGGCAGTCATCCCGGCGGCCAGCTTGCGCAGCGATCGGAGCAGCGTGTCCAGCTCGGCCTCGCCGGTGAGGTAGTTCATCACGCCGGCGCGCAGGTAGGTCCGGCCGCGAAGCCTCGTGGTGGAGACCCACGCCGCGCCGGACTCCTCCAGCGCCCGGGCCAGGCTGTCCTGGTGCCGGTCCAGCGCATCCGGGTGCAGCCGCCCGGCGGCAGCCGGCCCCCCGGGCAGGTGCCGGAAGCAGACCACCGACAGCTCGGGCTCCGGCGGCAGCGCCTCGAAGTCGTCGCTGGCGCCGATCTTGCGGGCGAGCAGGGCGGCCATGTCGTTGTTGGCCTCGACCAGCCGCCCGAGGCCCTCGGTGCCCAGGTGCTTCCAGGACGCCCACAGCTTCAGCGCGCGGAACCGCCGTGTGCCCTCGACCGAGTACTCCATCCAGGTCAGCGGCTCGTCCCCGGGCCGGCTCGACCGGTAGTACTCGGGCGAGCGGGTGAACGTCGCGTGCAGGTCCTCGCGCCGCCGCAGCACCAGCGCGCCGATGTCGAATGCCTGGAAGAACCACTTGTGCGGGTCGATCGTCACCGAGTCGGCGAGGTCCAGCCCGGCCACCCGGCCCGCGTCCCGCCGCGACAGCAGCGCCCCGCCGCCGTAGGCCGCGTCCGCGTGCAGCCAGAGCCCCTCGCGCCGGGCGAGGCCGGCCAGGGCCGGGGCATCGTCGACGGAGCCGGTGTTCGTGGAACCGCAGACGGCACAGATACAGAACGGGATCAGGCCGGCGGCCCGGTCCGCCGAGATGGCCTCGTCCACGGGGCCGGCCAGCAGCCTGAACCGGTCGTCGGCCGGCACGATGCGCAGCGTCCCCGGGGGGAACCCGAGCAGGTCGAGTGCCCGGGCGATGGAGAAGTGCGCCTGGTCCGAGGCGTACACGCGGACCCGGTCCAGCTCAGCGCCCCGGGGCGGGCGGCCGGTGCCCAGCAGCCGCGGCAGGTGCACGTCCCTGGCGACGGCCAGCGCCATGATGTTGGCCATCACCCCGCCGGAGGTCAGCACGCCCCACCCGGCCTCGCCGAACCCGACCAGGTCGCGCAGCCAGGCGGTGACCTCCTCCTCGACCAGGGCCGCGGCCGGCCCGGCGTGGAACACGTCCACGCTCTGGTGAAACCACTGCGCGAGCGTCTCCCCGGCGACCGACATCGGCAGCGGGGGAGTGGTGAAGTAGCTGAACGAGGCCGGGTGATGGGCGTTGTACCCGAACGGCGCGATCCGGGCGGCGATCTCCGCGAGCACGTCGGCCGAGGCGGACGGCTGCGCCGGGGCGGGCCCGGGCCGCCCGGCCTGCCCGAAGAAGCGCCGCCGCAGGTCCGGGTAGGAGCCGGCGCCGGCCGGGCGCCGCAGCGCCTCGCCGTAGAGATAGTCAAGCGCGGCGTCCAGCGTGGCCTCGCCGAGCCGGCGCAGCGCGGCCCGCCCTTCCGGCCGGGTGAACGCCAGCAGGTCCGGCTCGGGGTGCCAGCCGAACGGGTCAGCCGTGCCGCTCTCCCGGGGGTCGGGCTGCTCGGCCATGATCGAGATGATAACGGCGGGACGCCCGGGGGCGGGCAGGCCGCTAGCCAGGGTAGGCCGCGGCGCGGAAGCTCACCCGCAGCGAGTACAGCGAGCTGGTCGCGCACAGGAACAGCTCGTTGCGCTGCGCGCCGCCGAAGGCAAGGTTCGCGGTGATCTCCGGCAGCCGCAGCTTGCCCAGGAGGGTGCCGTCCGGGCCGATGCAGTGCACCCCGTCGTGCGCGGCCGCCCAGATCCGGCCGGAGTCGTCCACGCGCAGGCCGTCGAACGCCCCGGCCGTGCAGGAGGCGAAGACCTCGCCGCCAGTCAGCGCCGGGCCGTCCGGCGTGTCCGTCACCTCGAAGGCACGGATGTGGCGCCGCGCGCTGTCGGAGATGTACAGCCTCCGCTCGTCCGCCGAGAACGCCAGCCCGTTGGGACGGCTGAAGTCATCCGCGACGATCACGGGCTCGCCGGCGCCCGGGCCGATGCGGAACACGTAGCAGGCGCCAAGCTCGCTCTCGGCCTTATGGCCCTCGTAGTCGCTGTCGATCCCGTACGCCGGGTCGGTGAACCAGATCGAGCCGTCGGCGCGCTCGACCACGTCGTTGGGGCTGTTCAGCAGCTTTCCCCGGTAGCTGTCCGCGAGCACGGTCACCGACCCGTCCGGCTCGGTCCTGGTCACCCGGCGGGTGCCGTGCTCGCAGCTGACCAGCCGGCCCCGGCGGTCCGCGGTGTTCCCGTTCGCGAACCCCGACGGCTGGCGGAACACGCCCACGGCGCCGGTGGTCTCGTCCCAGCGCAGGATCCTGTCATTCGGGATGTCGCTGAACACCAGGTAGCGCCCGGCCGGGAAGTAGGCGGGGCCCTCCAGCCACCGGCAGCCGGTGTGCAGCACCCGTATCCACTTGTCGCTCTTCACGGCGAAGCGCTCGTCGAGGATCTCCCACTGCGCGGCGATGCGGTCGGTGTGCACGACCCGTAGGCTAGCCCGGTGACCGAGAGCCCGCTGGCGGCCGGCCGCGCCGCCCGAGACGTCCTTGCCCGCTACCCCCTCATCGACGGCCACAACGACCTCGCCTGGGCGCTGCGCGAATCCGGCCGCCGCGACCTCGACGCCACCGACCTGAACGCCCGGGTTCCCGGCACCCACACCGACCTGCCCCGGCTGGCCGAGGGCGGCGTCGGTGCCCAGTTCTGGTCGGTGTACGTGCCCTGCGAGCTGCGGCACGACGCCGCCGTCACGGCCGTGCTGGAGCAGGTCAGCCTGGTCAGGGAGATGGTGCGGCGCTACCCTGGCCAGCTTGAGCTGGCGCTGACCGCCGACGACGTGGACCGGATCACCCGGTCCGGGAAGATCGCGTCACTGATGGGCGCCGAGGGCGGGCACTCGATAGCGTCCTCGATGGGCGTGCTCAGGTCGCTCTACGAGCTCGGCGTGCGCTACATGACGCTGACTCACAACAAGAACGTGCCCTGGGCCGACTCGGCCACCGACGAGCCGGCGGCCGGCGGGCTGACGGCGTTCGGCCGCGCCGTGGTCGCCGAGATGCAGCGGATCGGCATGCTGGTGGATCTCTCGCACGTCTCGCCCGCCACGATGGCCGACGCGCTCGACGCCGCGCAGGCACCGGTGATCTTCTCGCATTCGTCGGCGCGGGCGATCTGCGACCACCCGCGGAATGTCCCCGATGAGATCCTCGGGCGGCTTCCCGGCAACGGCGGCGTGTGCATGGTCACGTTCGTCCCGGCGTTCGTCTCGCAGGCCTGCGCGGACTGGGGCGAGGAGCTCGCCGATGAGATGAGGCGCCGGGGCCTCGATCCCGGTGACTGGTCGCTTCGCCGGAAGGTCGGCGAGGAGCTGGCGGCCGCCCGGCCGCGCCCGGCCGCGACCGTCGCCCAGGTAGCCGACCATGTCGAGCACGTCCGGGAGGTGGCTGGCGTCGATCACGTCGGCATCGGCGGGGACTTCGACGGGGTGGACCAGCTTCCGGAAGGGCTGGAGGACGTGTCCTGCTACCCGGCGCTGATCGGCGAGCTGCTGAACCGTGGCTGGTCCGAGCAGGACTGCGGGAAGCTCGCCAGGGGCAACCTGCTCCGGGCGCTGCGCGACGCGGAGGCCTGCGCGCGGGAGGCGTCGGCCCGCTGCGGGCCGTCCTGGGAGCGGATCGAGGACCTCGACGCCTAGCGCCCGCGCGTCACTCGCGGAGCGCCTCGCGCGGGCCGCGGAGCGTGATCGCCGCGAGCCCGGCCGCCAGGACCAGGCAGGCGCAGATGGCCGCGCCGCGGTCGGCAGCCGGCCGGCCCGCCCACACCCACGGCGTGGTCGGGTGGCCCTGCAGCGCAACCTCGGTGACCAGGAGGTAGGCCATCGGCCCGGCCCAGCCGAACGCGCCGCCGAGTGCCGTCGCGGTCAGCAGCCCGATGCCGGTGAACCCGGCGAGGTTGCGGAGCAGGGCAAGGCTCCCGCCTGCCAGCCGCCCGCCGGCCGCGCCGGCGGCGAGCGCGCCGGCCGCCGCCGCGATCAGCAGCACCGTCATCGTCAGCCGCAGCCAGGGCAGCCAGCGGCCGGCGGCCCGTTCCGGCTCCCGGAACGGGCCGTAGCTGGTGACCGAGATGACCGCGGCGGGCCCGGCCTCGACCGTGAGCGGGATGAACATCCGGGCGGCCTGCCCGCCGGCGATGTTCCAGCGCCAGTACAGCGCCGCCCAGAGCAGCACGCCGAAGGCCGCCAGCAGGCCGAGCGCCACCGGGACCCGGCGGCTGACCGCATGCAGCCAGGCCAGCCGCGCCAGCCCGGCAGGCCGGGCCGGGTGGCGGGCCGGGGCCGCCCCGGCCGGCGGGCTCTGCAGCCCTGTCGCCGTCACGGCAGCCGTCCCAGGGACAGCCGGCCCGACCGCAGCGCGGCGAGGTGGCCGGCCAGCCAGGCATGCCGGGCGTCGGCCGGCAGCGCCGCGAGCCGCCGGGCGGCGGCGTAGACGGGGCCGGCCGCAGGCCCCGGGCCGCGTGCGGACTGCCCTCGGACGCTCGCCCGCGCCCACCCCGGCAGCCCGGTCAGGGAGAGCACCTCTGGCTGCAGGCTGAACGGAACGCCGGCCCCCTGCAGCAGCGCCGCCTGCACCGCCTGCTGCGCCGGCGTCCCTGCGCCGTTCCCGGCGCCCACGAACGCGTGCGCGAACAGGAGCCGCACCTGGTCAGCGGCCTGCGATGTGGTCCAGCCGAAGGCGCCGGGAAGGCCGAGCGCGCCGAGCGGCATGCGCAGCGCCGGCGGCTGGCCCGCGATCGTCATCGGCTGGCCGGCCTGGCCCTCGCCGCTGGTGTACGTCGCGGCGGCCTGCGCCGCGCGGACCGGGGCGCCGGGCAGCCCGGCCACCTCGCTGACCACCGGCGCCAGTGCCGCGCTCACGCCCGCAAGCTCGGACCGGTAATCCGGGCTGAGGCAGACCGGGATTCCGGCTGAGTGACTGCAGACCGGTGCATAGGAGTACGGCCGGTCGCTGGCGGCGTCGTGCAGTGCCGGGATCACCATGCCGTGAGGTCCCAGCCTGGCGGTCTCGGCCAGGCCGACGGCGGTCCCGGCCGCGGCCAGGCCGGCGATCGTGAGCACCGCGGCCATGCGCCGCAGCCCGGCACCGCCGGAGGCGGCGGGCAGGCCCAGCAGCCCGGTGACCGCCAGGGCGATCCCGGCCAGCAGCATGATCCGGGCGATCGGAAGGTCGGGCAGCCAGGGATAGAGCATCCCGGAGTCGGGCTGGAAGTTCCCGTTGGAGTTGGTCGGAAGGATCAGCGCCCAGCCGCTGGCGTGGCTGAACCCGATCTGTGACGACATCACCATCGCGAGGAAGGCGCCGAACGCGGCGAGCGGCGAGGCGAACCGGCTGGGCCAGTACGCCCCGACAGCGAACCCGGCGGCGCTGAACGCGAGCACCGCCGCTGCTCCGGCCGCCACCCACCACCACGGCGGCGTTCCGATCACGCCCTGGCCGGCGTAGACCGCGAACATCACGCAGACGAAGACCAGGTAGGCGCCGACCGCCCAGGCCGCGGCCGCCGCCCAGGAGGCAAGCTGCGCAGGCCAGCGCGGCCGCGGGGCCGCGGTCACCAGGTCGGCCGTCCCCCGCCTGCCATCCCGCGACCCGATCCACGCGGCCGTCCCGGCCACCAGCGGCCCGAAGTCGATGATCGCGTGGCCCTGGCCCATGTTCCAGAACGTGCGGTAGACCCACATCGGCGGCGTGCTGGCCGATGGCCGGTAGGAATCGAACCAGAACAGAGCGGCGATCAGCGGCAGGATCAGCGGCATCGGGCTGCGGCGCAGTTCGATCCGCAGCAGCCGCCAGGCAGCCAGCGCGGCTGACCGCCTGGCCGGCCTGGGTGCCGGGCGGGCCGGCGCCTGCGTGGCGGCGGTCATGCCCGGGGCTCTTCCGCGACCGGGCGGGGCGGTCCCCACCCGGCCGGCGTGCCGGACCGCGCCGATGCGAGCACGGCGCTGTAGCCGCGCTCGAGCGGGGCGTCGCCGGCCGCTCCGGTGCCCTCGCCCGCAGCGGCCAGCGCGTCCGGGGTGCCCTGGAAGACGATCTTCCCGGCATCCATCAGCGCGACCTCGGTGCAGGCCGCGCCCACGTCCTCGACCAGGTGGGTCGAGACCACCACGGTGGACCGCTGGCCGAGGTCGCGCAGCAGCGCGCGGAACGCCATCCGCTGCTCCGGGTCCAGGCCGGCGGTCGGCTCGTCCAGCAGCAGCAGATCCGGGTCGTTGACGATTGCCTGGGCGATGCCCACGCGGCGCAGCATCCCGCCGGACAGCGTGCGCAGCCTGGCCTTCGCCCTGTCGCCGAGCCCGACCTGCTCGATGGCGGCGGCCACGGCACCCGGCACCCGCCGCGGCGGCAGTTCCTTCAGCAGCGCGAAGTACTCGACGAAGTCGTAGACCGTGAACCCGGGGTAGTAGCCCAGGTTCTGCGGCAGGTAACCCAGCCTGCGCCGGATCTCCCGCCGCGGACCGTAGCGCCGGGGATCCCGGCCGAGCAGTTCGAGCTTGCCGGCCGACGGCGGCAGCACGGTGGCCATCATCCGCAGCAGCGAGGTCTTCCCGGCGCCGTTCGGGCCGAGGAGGCCGAACACCCCGGTGCCGGCCCGCAGGCTCACCCCGTCCACGGCACGGGTCCGGCCGAAATGCCGCGACAGGTTCGTCAGCTCAACGTTCATCAGTGCGTTCCTCTCGGCGGCCGGGCTGTCCCGATCGCCAGCCAGGCCACGACGCCGCACGCGGCGGCGAACAGCAGGTAGGGCAGGGCAAGCGAGCCGCCGGCCACCGCGGCGGCCAGCCTGCCGTCGGCGAGGCGCGCGCCGAGCAGCGTTATGGTCCATCCGGCGAGGCCTGCCGCGACGCCCGCGTTCGCGGAGCGGGTCAGCGTCGCAGCCGCCAGGGCAAGGGCACAGACCGCGGTCATCGGGATCAGCCAGCCGAAGGTGACTGCCGCCGCGACGCCCGAGGCCGCCGATGCGGCCAGCCCTAGGACGGCGTTCAGCCCGAACACCGCCAGCGCTCGCACCAGCAGCACCATGCGGTCGCTGATCGTCATCGACTGGGATAGCTCCCATGCGGGGTCCACGCCCGGCCCGTAGGCGTAGGCGATTCCCGCGGCCGCGACCGCAGGCGCCAGGATCGCCACCCATGGGGTGCCGGTCGAGACGGTGGCGACCGCCCCGGCGGCGAGCACCAGCGCGCTCGCGATGACCCAGCCGAGCAGCAGCGACGGCGTGGTCACCAGCGCCCGCGCCAGGCCCGGAGAGCGCAGCAGCCGCGAGGCCAGCCGCTCTGCCGGGCCGGGCTTGCGGCGCCACACCTGGGCGGCGACCGCGGCCCACACCCGGCCGAGGTCGACGTCCGGCGGCGCGGCGAGGCGCTGCCCGCCGGCGGGGCCGGGCGGCCCGGCGGCATCGCTCATCGTCTGCCTCCCTCCGATATCGCCGCGCGCAGCAGGCGCCGGGCGCGGTGCGCCCGGCTCTTCACCGTCCCCTCCGGAACGCCCATCAGCTTCGCCACCTCTGCGACCGGCCGGTCTTCCACGTACATCAGGCGCCACGCCTCCCGTTCCGGGCTCCCCTCCGGGCCCAGCGCGGCCAGCGCGTCGTCCAGCAGGGCCCGCGACATCACGGCCTCGGCCGGGTCGCCGGCCTGTCCGCTGTCACCGGGCAGCGCCGCGGGCAGCAGCGCCGCCGCCGGTCCGCGGCGGCGCAGGAACAAGGCGGCCTGGCGCCGTGCGATCCCCCACAGCCAGGCGCCCACCGGGCCGTCCGGCCGGTAGCCGCGAGCCCCCCGCCAGGCCGCGACGAACGTCTCCTGCAGCACGTCCTCGACGTCGGCGGCGGCCAGCGCCGACCGCAGCCGGGCGGCCAGCCACGGTGCATGCCGGGCGAACAGTTCCCGGAGCGCGGCCTCCTGACCCGCTGCCATGGCGGCGATCAGCAGCCGGTCCTCCGGCTGCCGGCCGTCCGGGAGCGGCGCGGGATCCGTCTGGTCCATCACCGCTCTATTGCGCCGCGGCCCCGGCCGGTTCACGGGCCGCCGCCATTTCCCGGGATCCCCTGGCCTGGCTGCCGCATGCCAGCCACGCTAGCGGCGGGTAGCGTCGGTGTATGCGCCTCGGTGTCGTGGACGTCGGCTCGAACACGGTCCACATGCTGGTCGTGGACGCCCATCAGGGTGCTCCGCCGCTGCCGGCGTATAAGCACAAGGCCGAGCTCAGGCTGATGGAGCAGGCCGACTCGGCGGGGCGGCTGACCGGCGAGTGCGAGGCCCAGCTTCGCCGGTTCGTCTTCGAGGCGCTGCAGGTCGCCGAGGACAAGGGCGTGCAGGAGCTCATCGCGTTCGCCACCTCGGCCGTGCGGGATGCCCCGAACGGCGAGGAGATGCTGGGCCGGATCGAGGCCGACACCAAGGTGGAGATCCGGGTGCTATCCGGGACCGACGAGTCGCGGCTCACGTTCCTGGCGGCACGGAGGTGGTTCGGCTGGTCCTCGGGCCGGCTGCTGCTGCTGGACATCGGCGGCGGCTCGCTGGAGATCGGCGCCGGGCCCGACGAGGACCCGGTGGTCGCGCTGTCGCTGCCGCTCGGGGCCGGCCGGCTGACCAGGGAATGGCTGGCCGGCGATCCGCCTCCGCCGGACGACGTGCGCAGCCTGCGCAAGCATGTCCGCGCCGAGATCGCCGCGGTGGCCGGGATCATCACCAGGGATGGCCCGCCCAACCACGCGGTGGCGACCTCCAAGACGTTCCGGCAGCTTGCCCGGATCGCCGGCGCGGCGCCGTCGAGCGAGGGCCCCTTCGTGAAGCGGATCCTCCGCCACGCGGACCTGACCGACCTGGCAGAACGGCTTCCGCGGACCACCGTCGCGGCCAGGGCTGAGCTGCCCGGGGTGTCTCGCGGGCGGGCACCCCAGCTTGCCGCCGGAGCCATTGTCGCGGATGCGGCGATGGACCTGCTCATGCTCGATGAGCTGGAGATCTGCCCGTGGGCGCTGCGCGAGGGCGTGATCCTGCGCCGCCTGGACGCGCTGTCCGACTGACCCCTGTGCCAGCGACCCGGCCGGTGCCGCGCTAAGCGCGGGCGGCACGCCGCTGCGGCCTCCGCCGCGGCGGAGGGCTGCCTCAGTCGGCCGCGTGACCCGCGTGACCCGGACGTTCCTGGGGCGGCTGCTGCGGTCCGGCCCCGGCGTCCCGGCGCCCGCTCGCCGACGGGGGCAGCGAGGCGTGCTGCCCCGGCGACGTGGAGCCGACCGTCCCGGCCGTCCCGGCCGCACCCGGGCCGCCCGCGCCGCCGGGACCCACCGGGCCGGGTGAGTGAGCAGGCACGCCGATCGGCCGGCCGGCGCCTGCCGGCTCGGTCATCCTGGGCATCGTGGCGGGCGTGTCCATGCTCCGGCCGCGCGGCGGGCCCACCGGCCTGCTGGCCGGCCCGGGGGACCTGGACGCGGCGGCACCCCGCGGGTCCCGCGGGTCCCGCGGGTCCCGCAGATCCCGCGGATCCCGCGGGCCCGAGGACTGGCCCGCCGCGGCGGGCTGTGCCCCTGCCGGGCCCTGGCTCAGCGCGCTGGCCACCGACTTGGCGACCTCGTCCTCCAGTGACCCGCGCGCTGCCTCGCCTGCAACCAGGTTCGTCACGACGTCGCGGATCTCGGTCAGCCGCCGGACCGCCTCGGTGTGCCGGGACATCAGCAGGTTCAGCCTGCGTTCTGCGCCGTCGTGGATTGCCGTGGCGCGGGCCGTTGCCTCGTCCAGCATCTGCTTGGCCTGCGACTTTGCGCTCGCCAGGGCCGACTCGGCCTGCTTGTTGGCCTCGGCGATGACCCTCTCGGCGTCCGCGCGCGCGGCCTTGGTCGTCTTGTCCGCCTCGTTGCGCGCGGCCGAGATCGTGCTCTCCGCCTGCTCCTGCGCGGCGTTGAGCATCCGCTCGGCCTGCGCCTGGGCGTCGGCGCGGAACTTCTCCACTTCCTGGGAGACGTCGGCCCGCAGCTTGTCGGTCTCCTGCTTGGCGTCGGCGCGGAGCTTGGCGATCTCCTCGGTCACCCGGGCACGCTGTGCCTTCGCCTCGTCGTCGGCGAGCTTGAGGATCTGGCCGACTCGCTCGCTGACCTCCTCGTGGGCCGGCTTGCCGCTGGCAGCCTGCCGGGCCGAGGAGAGCTCAAGCCGCAGCCGCTCGTTCTCATCGAGCGCGTGCGAGAGCCTGTTCTCCAGGTCCCGGCTCTGGCTGCGCGCCCTGGCGACGAACTCGTCCACCTGGCGGCGGCTGTAGCCGCGCACCTCGCGCTCGAACGCATACTCCTGGCCTGCCTCGCCGGGCAGGTCGCTGTGCTCGGTCATGATCTCACCCGTCAGGTGGCTCGGGCAGCCCGTGCGGGGCCGGCGTCCTGGCTGGTCCGGCCCGATCGTGCATCGGGACTGCGTTCCTATTGTCGTCGGCCCACGGGCAACCCGCCACGGCGGGGTGCGATCCGGTCAGAAGGCCTGAGGGGGGCTCCGATGACTCTGTACCGGAGCGGCACGGCCCGCAACCGGAACGAACGACTATCCGGTTTGTCGCGTTCCGGGCCCGGGGTTATCCTCCGAAGCCGGGCCTGGAAACGCGCCCGGGGGCGGTATTCGCGGCGGATCGGGGAGGGGGAACTGAGCCGCGTGAACCATAACCCGGGTTGATAAATGACCCGGATGGGCCATGCGGGGGCGGGCCGGCGGGCCGTAGCCTTAACGGCAAGGCGGTCTCTGCGCATTCGCGGGCTCTCGGCCCCGGTCGTTCAGCGACGGAGGTGATCACGGTGCGAGAGCAAATCGATCTTCGCGTGCCGGATCACGTCGCGCTGGATGAGATCGAGCTGTACTCGGAAGTGCTGAGCGCGGTCGCCGCCGCCGACCGGCCGCTGACGCACGAGGAGCTTGACCGGGTGCTCGGGGTGCGGCCGGCTCCGGCCGCGGTCAGGTAAGCGGCCCGGGCCGTAAACCTCCCGGCCGGCCGCGGATGGCCGCTCGCGGCATCGGGCCGCGACGCCTAGCCGGAAGGGCTCTGCGCGGCACCGGCGCCGTCGAGCGCGAACATCACGTCGGTACCCCAGTGCGTGAATCCCAGGGACCGGTACAGGCCGATGGCGGCGGTATTGGCCTCGTCCACGTAGAGCATCGCCTGGAACAGCCCGCGGTCGCGCAGGTACCGCAGCCCGATCACGGTCAGCGCCCGGCCGAGGCCCTGGCCCCGCTCGGCCGGATCGATGCCGACGACATACACCTCGCCGATGGCCTCATGGCCGTGCACGTGGTCCTCGCCGCCGGCGTGATGGCCCTGATGCTCGTGCCCGGCGTCGTGATCGTGCCGGTGGATCTTCGTCCAGTGGAAGCCGACCAGCCTTCCGTCCCGCTCGGCGAGGAAGAACCCGGCCGGGTCGAACCACGGCTCGCGCTCGCGCAGGTCCAGGTCGGACCGGGTCCAGGCACCCTGCTCGGGGTGGCGGACGAATGCCCGCGCGTTGAGCGCTATCCACGCGTCCTCATCCCTGCCCACCTCGAAGGTCCGCACGGTGATCCCCTCGGCCAGTTGCGGCCTGCCCAGCCTGGCCTGCAGCGAGCGGCGCATCTGCCATAGCGCCCGGACTCGCTCGAACCCGGCCGCCGCGGCAAGGCGGCCGGCCGCGGGAAGGTCGCCATGAGCCCAGAGGCGAAGCGGCCGGCGGCGTTCCTCGGCGGCAAGCGCGCGCGCCAGCAGCAGGCCGTAACCGCGGCCGCGGAAGGCAGGGTGGATCACAAGCTCGCCGCTTGGCCCGGCGACCGGGTCGGTGGGGTCCAGATGGGCGTAACCAGCCAGCATGTCGCTGGCCTCTCCCCGCTCGTCCCCGGCCGGCGCCCGCAGCAGCAGGTTCCGGGCAGCCGGGTCGCCGCCGTAGCGCAGGTGCAGCATGACATGCTCGGACAGCGGCCCGACGCCGTCCTCGTCGGTCGCGGTGCGAACCAGGGCGAGGACGTCACTGGCGTCGCCGGCCGCGAGCGTGCCGTGGACCTCGACAGACGGCGCCGCCGGGCGGCCGGGGTGGTCAGCGGGCAGCGTGCTCAGGGAATGCCTCCTGGCTTCGGCTGGCAGGTCCGCCCGCCGGCACATCGGCCGCTGGCCCGCCGGCCGCGGGCGTTCCGCTGCCCCTGACGGGTATGAACCTGTATCCCACGTTACGCACCGTTCCGATCAGCGCCTCGTGCTCGGGGCCCAGTTTCGCCCGCAGTCGCCGGACATGCACGTCGACCGTCCTTGTCCCGCCGAAGTAGTCGTATCCCCACACTTCCTGGAGCAGCTGGGCTCGGGTGAAGACCCGGGCCGGGTGCTGGGCGAGGAACTTCAGCAGCTCGAATTCCTTGAAGGTGAGGTCGAGCGCGCGGCCTCGCAGCCGCGCCGTGTACGTCGCCTCGTCGATGGCCAGGTCACCGGAGCGGATCTCGCCCGCGCTGCCCGGCTGTGCGCGCCCGACGGCAAGCCGCAGCCGCGCATCGACCTCGCCAGGGCCGGCCGTGTCCAGCACCACGTCGTCCGCGCCCCAGTCGGCGGTGACGGCCGCCCAGCCGCCCTCTCTGACGATCGCCAGCACCGGCGCGCTGAGCGTGGTGCCCCTGAGCTGGCGCAGCAGCGCGGCGGCGCGCACCAGGTCGCGCCGCGCGTCAACCATGATCACGTCAGCTCCGGGCTGCTCGGCGGCCGCCGCCAGGCTGGCCGGCCGGACCAGGACCGGATGCGGCAGCAGGCTCAGCGACGGCAGGATCTCGGCAGCCGGTGCATGGGCGCTTGTCAGCAGCAGCACGGTACTCAAGCGCAGCCACCTCCGGCTCAGCAGCGCCACCCGGTGGAGCTGCGATGAATCCGCGGCCATCCGGGGTCGCAACGCCGGGTCCCCGATCAGCAAGAATAGCTGACATGGCCACAGTCACCCTCCGCTACTGGGCGGCAGCCAGGGATGCGGCAGGCGTTGCGTCGGACATCGTCAGCGGCCGGACGCTTGAGGAGGCGCTGGCCGCGGGGCTGCGCCAGGCGGCGGCCCGCGGCCGGGAGCAGGAACTCACCGCCGTGCTGGCGCGCTGCTCTTTCCTCGTCAACGGAGCGCCCGCGGGCACCCGCCCGCGCGCGGCGATCGAGCTAGCCGAGGCGGCGACGGTCGAGGTGCTGCCCCCGTTCGCCGGCGGGTAAGCCGGGTCGCGGTGGCGGGGCGCCCGCGCCGGGCCCGCGATGCATCGCGCGGGCATGAACCGCTGCGCCCTCCCGCCCGTTACCCCGGTATGGCGGCTTCCGGCGGAGGGCCCCCGGGCGGGGCTTCCGGCCAGGTCTCGGACGAGATGCTGGTCCGGGCGCTCTACGCCGAGCACGCCGGGCCGCTGCTGCGCTATACCCTGCACCTGACCAGCGGTGACCGGCAGCGTGCCGAGGACATCGTGCAGGAGACCCTGGTCAAGGCGTGGCTGCATCCCGACGCGATCGCGGACAGGCCGGCCAGGCCGTGGCTGTTCGCCGTCGCCCGCAACCTGGCCGTCGATTCTTACCGGGCCCGGCGGGCAAGGCCCCGCGAGGTGGGCGAAGCGGCTCTGGAGCTGGTCGCGGTTCCGGACGAGGCCGACCGGGTGCTGGAGTCCTGGGAGGTGGCGGACGCGATCTCGGAGCTGCGCCCCGAGCATCGCCGCGTGCTGCTGGAGACCTACTACTACGGACGGTCCGTGGCGGAGGCCGCCGCTGTCCTGGGGATTCCCGCCGGCACCGTCAAGTCACGCACGTTCTACGCGCTCCGGGCGCTGCGGCTGGCACTGGAGGAACGGGGGATCGCGCCATGACGCCTCTGTCTGACTGCGCCGGAATCCGCCTGGCGCTTGGCGTCTACGTGGTCGGCGCGATCGACCCGGCCGAGCGCGCGCTCGTCGATGCGCACCTGGCGGGCTGCCCGGCATGCCGTGAGGAGCTCGCCGGGATGGCCGGCCTCCCCGCCCTGCTCGGGCGCGTTCCGGTCGGTGACGCCGAGCGGCTGGCCGACGGCGCCCGCGCGGCAGACCTGGAGGAGCCGCCTCCCGAGCTGCTGCAGGCGCTGCTGCGCCGGGTGGCCGCACGGCAGCAAGCGCGCAGGTGGCGGCTGCTGACGGCCGCGGCTGCTGCCGTCGTGATCGCCATTGGCGGCGGGGTCGCCGTTGGCCTCGGGGTCGCCGGGGGCGCCGGCCACCCGGAATCCCATCCGGCCGCCGAACTGGCTCTCGGGCACGATCCGGCAACTCAGGTCAGCGCCAGGGTGGACTTCGCGCCGACCGCATGGGATGGCACCGCGATGCGGGTTCAGGTCAGCGGGATCCCCGGCGGCACCAGGTGCCGCTTCTGGGTGGTCACGGCCGGTGGCCGGCGCCTGCTGGCCGGGAGCTGGACGGTGACCGCCAGCTACGGCAGTCACTGGTATCCGGCGTCCAGCCCGGTGGCCATGTCCGCGGTCCGCGGCTTCCAGGTCACCGCGGGGAGCCGGCTGCTGGTGACCGTGCCTGCCTGAGCGGCGCGACCGGCCCCGCTCTGCTGGCATTCCCGGTCGCGGTGCCCGGGAATGCCAGCGGCGCGGCCGGTGCTTAGCTCGTCGTGGCACCCTCGTTGACCGGCCTCGCCGCAGCCCTTGCGGTCGCCCTCGCGGTCGGCCTGGCCTGGCGGCGCGGCTCCGGGAGGCTGCGCAAGGCGGGCGGGGAGCGGATAGCCGCGGCCGACCTGGGCAGCCCGCTCGGATCCCGGGCGACGCTTGTCCAGTTCTCCTCGGCGTTCTGCGCGCCGTGCCGGGCGACCCGGCGGACACTGTCCGACGTCGCCGGGATGATCGACGGAGTCGCCTACATCGAGGTGGATGCGCAGTCCCGGCTCGCTCTGGTGCGGCGGCTGAACATCCTGCGCACCCCGACCGTCCTGGTGCTCGATCCGGCAGGCCGGATCCGCAGGCGCGCGAGCGGCCAGCCCCGCAGGGCCGACGTGATCGCAGCCCTCGGCGAGGTCATCCCTGCTGCCGGGCCGGCCGCAGGGCCGGACCGGGACGGCCCGCCGGAGCCGATTCCGACCGTCGGCCGTGACAGCCGTCGTCGTCATGCATAGCATCGGCTACGTGCCCGCAACCGCGACCAAGCCCGGCGTGGCCGTGACGCGTGCCGCTGCGCTGCTCACCAGGCGGCGCGCGGTGGACTTCTGCCGCGTATCGGCGGCGCTGTGTCCGCACCGCCGGGGACGGTAGCCCGCAGCCGTCCCCGCACCAGATGCCGCGATCAGATCTGCATCCGCCAGCATCGGTGAAGGGACCGCGCAGATGGACATCGATCCGAGGGGTCCGCGGTTTGCCGCGCTTGTCACCACGGTCGTCTTCGCCGTGGTGATCGCCACCGGAAGCGTGTGGCTGATCGCCGCGCAGACGCTTGTGTTCGCGGTCGGCGCCGTGCTCGGCCTGCGCTATGCCCCGTATGCGCTGGTCTACCGGTGGCTGGTGCGACCGCGCCTCGGGCCGCCCGGCGAGCTAGAGCCCGCGGCGCCGCCCCGGTTTGCCCAGGCCGTGGGGGCGGTGACCGGCCTGATCGGGGTCATCGGGTACGGCACGGGGATAACCGACCTGGGCATGGCAGCCGCGGCAGCGGGCCTGCTGGCCGCGTTCCTCAACGGGGTCTTCGGGCTGTGCCTGGGCTGTGAGTTGTATCTGCTTATCCGGAGGATCTGGCCGGGCCGGCGGTTGCTGGCCGCGGCCGAAGCTGACAAGGAGGTTCCCACATGAGCCGTTCCGACGCCCTCGTGGACGCCGACTGGGTGCAGGCGCATGCCGGTGACCCTGGCGTGGTGCTTGTCGAGGTGGACGAGGACACCAGCGCGTACGACAAGGGTCACATCCGGCACGCGGTCAAGATCGACTGGAAGAAGGATCTGCAGGACCCGGTGCGCCGCGACTTCGTGGACAGGGCCGGCTTCGAGGCGCTGATGTCGGCGAAGGGCATCGCCAACGACGACACGGTGGTCCTCTACGGCGGGAACAACAACTGGTTCGCGGCCTACGCATACTGGTACTTCAAGCTTTACGGGCACGAGAAGGTCAAGCTCCTCGACGGCGGCCGGAAGAAGTGGGAGCTGGAGTCCCGCGAGCTGGTCACCGAGGTGCCGCAGCGGCCCGCGACCTCCTACACCGCCCGTGAGCAGGACCACTCGATCCGCGCATTCCGCGACGAGGTCGTGGCCGCCATAGGCAATCGCAACCTCGTCGACGTCCGCTCGCCGGACGAGTTCAGCGGCCGCCTGCTCGCTCCCGCGCACTTGCCGCAGGAGCAGGCGCAGCGGGGCGGCCATATTCCGACCGCGAAGAACGTGCCATGGTCGAAGGCCGCCGAGGAGGACGGCACGTTCAAGTCCGACGAGGCGCTGCGCGAGCTGTACCGCGAGGCGGGCGTCGACTTCGGCAGGGACACGATCGCCTACTGCCGCATCGGCGAGCGGTCCGCGCACACCTGGTTTGCCCTGCATGAGCTGCTCGGCCAGGAGAACGTCAAGAACTACGACGGCTCCTGGACCGAGTACGGCTCGCTGGTGGGAGTCCCGATCGAGGTCGGGGCGGGCGCGTGAGCGCCGGGGGATGCGGCGCCCCGGCGCCAGGGGCGCCGCTGACAGCGGCCACGGACGCTGGCACGCAGGCAGTGGTGCAGGGCCACGTGACCAAGAACGGATCCCCGGTGGCGGTCGGCTACGCCAGGCTGCTCAACTCCGGCGGGGACTTCGTGGCCGAGGTACCGCTCGGCGATGACGGCGGGTTCCGGTTCTTCGCCGCCCCCGGGGACTGGACCGTGCGGGTTCTCGCGCCGGGTAACGTCCGGGCCGAGCGGCCGGTCACCGCGGCGACCGGGACCGTGACCGAGCTGGAGGTCACCGTCTGACCCGCGGCCGGCGCCCGCCAGCGGCTCGCCCGTTCTCGCACTTGCCATCTTCCCGACGCTTATCCGGTCACGCCCCGTTCAGCAGCCCGTCACCTTCGCTCCCTAGAACGGAGTCATCGCGGTGACGAGCGCGATGGGAGCGGGATGCGAACGGAGCGAGCTCAGGTGGATCCGGCGGGATCGCAAGGCCCGGTGAGCGCGGGCGAGCCGGCGGGCGCGCAGAGCGCCGCGAGCGCGCTGAGCGCCATGGCGGGAGGCAACGGCGCGGCGGGCGGGGCGGTGCTGCGCACGGTCGACCTGTCGCTGGGGTTCGGCGGCCGTACGGTCCTGTCCGGGGTCACGACCGAGGTGCTCCGCGGCCGGGTGACCGCGCTCATCGGGCCGACCGGGTCGGGCAAGACCACGCTGCTGCGCACCTTCAACCGGATGAACGACAAGGTGCGCGGTCACGCCCGGAGCGGTGACGTGCTGCTGGACTCGCGCAGCATCTGGCATCCGGGCGTGGACCTGATGGCGCTGCGGCGCCGGGTGGGGATGCTCTTCCAGCGGCCTAACCCGTTCCCGATGTCGATCATGGACAACGTCCTCGCCGGGGTCCGGGCGCACCGGCTCGCGGCCAGGTCGCAGCTTCGCGATGTCGCCGAGCGCCAGCTTGCCGAGGTCGGGCTCTGGGACGCGGTGTCGAGCCGGCTGGGCGACTCACCGTTCCGGCTCTCCGGCGGCCAGCAGCAACTGCTCTGCCTCGCCAGGGCCCTCGCGGTCGGACCCGAGGTGCTGCTGCTCGACGAGCCGACGTCATCCCTGGACCCCGCGACGAGCGAGTCGATCGAGGCGCTGATCCGCGGTCTGGCGCCCCGGCTCACCGTCGTGATCGTGACCCACAACCTGGCTCAGGCCGCGCGCATCGCCGACCGCACGATCTTCCTGAACGCGGGGCGGCTGGTAGAGCACGGCGACACCCGCCAGGTCTTCGAGCACCCTGCGGACGAGGAGACCGCCAGCTATGTCGGCGGACGGTTTGGCTGACCCCGGCAGCCGCAGCGACCGCAGCGGCGGCGGCTGGCCAGGTGCCTCCCATGTGATACAGAGCTTGCCGGTTTCCGGGCGGGACGGAACAAGCCGCCCCGCCCGGGCCGCCGGCCGCGCTGCCACGCGACCGGCACCTCGCACGCGACCGTGTGCGAGTTACTACCAGCGCACGTGCCAACGCGCACGAGATAAGGAGCATTCCCCCGTGGCCAGAAGAATTCGCGTGGTCGCAGCAGCGGCCGCCCTGGTCCCGGTCACCGTCCTGGCGGCTGCCTGCGGCAGCTCGGGTGGATCGGGCTCAAACGGCAGCACGGCAGCTAACAGCAGTTCGGCGAAGATGGTCGGCCCGGCGCTTCCCGCGCAGCCGGCGAAGGCTCCCACGGCGGTCACCGAGACCGGCAGCACGCTGCTGTTCCCGCTGATCAGCGCCTGGGCGACCGACTACCAGAAGGCGTGGGACCCCAAGTCCGACCCCAACAGGATCACGATCACCACCGGCGGTACCGGATCCGGTACCGGCATCACCGACGCCGCGACCGGCACGGTTGACATCGGCGCCTCCGACGCCTACCTGTCCAGCGCCGACAAGTCTCAGTACCCGCACCTGCTCAACATCGCGCTCGCGATCTCGGCGCAGCAGATCAACTACAACCTGCCCGGCGTGAAGACCCCGCTGAAGCTCGACGGCACCGTGCTGGCCGGGATCTACTCGGGCAAGATCACTAAGTGGAACGCGCTGCAGATCAAGGCGCTGAACCCGGGCGTGTCCCTGCCCGGCCTCACGATCGTCCCGCTGCGGCGGCTGGACAGCTCCGGGGACACCTTCCTGTTCACCAGCTACCTGAACGCCCAGGACCCCAGCGGATGGCCGGCGTCGAACGTCGGCACGACGGTTAGCTGGCCGGCGGTCAAGGGCGAGGTCTCCGAGACCGGCAACGGCGGCATGGTGAGCGGCTGCGCCGCCACCAAGGGATGCATCGCTTACATCGGCATCAGCTACCTGTCCAAGACCCAGGCGGCCGGGCTGGGCCAGGCGCTGCTGAAGAATGCGGCGGGCAAGTTCGTCGCGCCGACGCCGGCGACGATATCGGCGGCTGCGAACGCCCAGACCAGCAAGACCCCGCCGGATGAGACGCTGTCGCTGATCAACGGGCCGGGCGCGAACGCCTACCCGATCATCAACTACGAGTACGCGATCGTCAGCACCAAGCAGTCGGACGGCACGAAGGCCGAGGACATCCGGGCCTTCCTGCACTGGGCTGTGCACGCCGGCCAGAACCAGGCGACCTACCTGGACCCGGTGGACTTCCAGCCGCTGCCGGCCAGCGTGGTGCAGCTATCTGACGCGCAGATCGCCAAGATCGGCGGCTAGTCCATGGCCGCTCCGGCGTCCGTCGCCGGCGCCGGCGGGGGAGCGGGCGAGCCGCTCCCCCGCCGGGTGACGGCCGGCGTCCGGTCGTCCCTCCGCCGCGGTGACCTGATCCGGTGGCTGGGCCGTGCCGGCGCGCTGCTGCCCGTGCTCGCGCTCGGCTTCATCCTGGTCGTCCTGCTCGTCGAGGCCATCCCGGCGATCCGCTACAACGGCTGGCACTTCTTCACCGGCAGCGTCTGGAACGAGGGCACCGGCTACAACGCCAAGGTTGTGACAACCAACGGGGTGAAGCACCTGTCCGGGGCCACGTTCGGCGCGCTGCCGGAGATCGTCGGCACGATCGGCACGTCGGTCATCGCCCTGGTCGTCGCCGTCCCGGTCTCCATCGGCGCGGCGCTGTTCATCGTGGAGCGGCTGCCCCGGCGGCTGGCGAGCGCGGTGGGCGCGTTCCTCGAGCTGCTGGCCGGCGTGCCGAGCGTGGTGATCGGCCTGTGGGGCGCGGTCACGTTCGGCCCGTTCATCGCGCACCACGTCGCGCCGTTCATCGCCAGCAACATGCCTGACGTCCCGGTGCTGAGCTACTTCAAGGGGGCGACCGGGAACGGTGAGGGCATGCTGGTCTCCGGGCTGGTGCTCGCGATCATGGTCATCCCGATCGTCGCCGCCACCACCCGGGACCTGATCCGCCAGGTGCCGGTGCTGCCCAGGGAGGGAGCGATCGCGCTCGGCATGTCCGACGCGCAGTGCGCGCGGCGGGTCACCCTGCCATGGGTCGGCGCCGGCATCGTCGGCGCCATCGTGCTCGGCCTGGGCCGGGCTCTCGGCGAGACCATGGCTGTCGCCATGACCTGCGGCGTCGCGCTCAGCGCGGTTCCCGGCGATATCTACACGACGATGACGACGATCGCCGCGACGATCGTGACGTACCTGGACACCGCGTTCCTGGATGGCACCGGGTTCGCGGTCCGCACGCTAGCCGAGCTTGCGCTGGTGCTGATGGTCATCACCCTGGTGGTGAACGTGGCGGCCCGGCTGCTGGTGCGGCGGGTCTCCGGCACGGCGCTGCCGGTCGGCCGCGGCCTGTGACCGGCGCGGCCGGGAGAGGAGGAGCGAGGTGAGCACGCCGGCAAGCCCGTCACCGGCTCATCCGGGCACGCCGGACGAGGCCGTCGGTCCGGCCACGGAGTGGCCAGCGGTCCCGCTGCGCAGGAAGGCCGCGAACGCCGCGTTCTGGATACTGTGCCTCATCGCCCTGGCGCTGGTCATCACGCCCGCGCTGTGGCTGACGATAGGCATCATCGTCAAGGCGGTACCGCACTTCTCCCTCAGCGTGCTGACCACGCGCACCAACGGCATCACCGGTGGCCTGCGGCAGGCCGTGCTCGGCACGATCGTGATCACCGTCGGCGCGGTGCTGGTGGGGGGCGTGGTCTCCGTCCTCACCGGGCTGTACCTTTCCGAGTTCGCCACCGGGCGGCACCGCTCGGTCCTGCGCGGCGGCTACGAGGTGCTGGCCGGCATACCGTCCATCGTGCTCGGGCTGGTCGGCTACGTGGCCCTGGTGGTCGGGCTGCACTGGGGGTTCGGGCTGCTCCCCGCGGTGCTCGTGCTGGCCGTGCTGACCATCCCGTACATCACGAAGGCGACCGAGACCTCGCTGGCCCAGGTGCCGACCGGCTACCGGGAGGGCGCGGAGGCGCTCGGGCTGTCGGCAAGCTGGACGCTCCGCAAGATCGTCCTGAAGTCGGCCCTGCCCGGGATCATCACCGGGCTGCTGGTGGCCACCGCGATCGCCGTTGGCGAGACCGCTCCGCTCCTCTATACGGCTAACTGGTCCGACGCGAACCCGACGGCGGCGCTGACGCACTCGCCGCTCGGGTACCTGACCTACCCCGTCTACTACTTCGCCCCGATAAACCAGCCGGACCAGCATGCGAACCAGCTGTCCTACGACGCAGCGCTGATGCTGCTGGCGTTCGTCCTGCTGATCATCATCCTGGGGCGGGTCGTCGGCGCGCTGTCCCGGCGCCATGCGGAGTGATGGAGGCGGGACAGCAGTCCTCGCGGAACGGATCGCCGCGGCGCTGGTGCACCGCGAGCCCGGGTGGCGGCTGCCGAGGCAGACGGCCCTGGCGCGCCGGTACAACGTCAGCGTCGCCGAGGTCAGTGCCGCAGCCGAGGAACTGATCGCGCGGCACCTTGTCAGGCGTCTGCCTGACGGCCAGCTCTACCGGGCCACTCCGGCGGAGTACTGGGTACCGCTGGCGGGCGTGGCCGGGCTCGACTGTTACGCCGACCCGATGGGCGGCCAGCTTCGGTGCGACAGCCAGCAGTCCTCATGGCGCCGTGCGCCTGAGGAGATCGAGTCCGCGCTCCGCATCGGCCATGGTGAGCTGGTCCGGGTGGTCCGCGTGCGGTGGGTGGTCGGGAGTCAGCCGGCCGCGTTCTGCACCGCGTACCTGCGGCGCGAGCTGGGCTCACCGATCACCGGCCCGGTGCCGGCTGTCAGCGCGCTGCCGCTGACCAAGCTCGCTGCCTGGCGGGTCAGCGACGGTGCCGGTCGCTCCGCCGTCCGCGCCGCTGCCCTTCAGGTCGAGATGCAGCCTCCGCCGCCGGCAGCGGCGCGAAGCCTGCGGCTGGCCGTCGGCCAGCCCGCGGCGCTGGTCTGCGTCCGGTTCGACCAGTCAGGTCACAAGCCGGTCGCGGTCACGGTAGCGGTCCTGCGGCCGGAGGAGTTCCGCATCGTGATCGAGTCGGCGGGCACGCCAGCCGCGGACGGGCGGGATCCGGCTTGCGACGGCACCGGGTCGGCCGGCGGGGGGTCCGAGGATGGCGGGCCGGAGGGCAGCGGGCCGGAGGGCAGCGGGCCGGCCGGCAGCGGGCCGGCCGGCAGCGGGCCGGCCGGCGCGGCGTCCCCGGCGGCCGAAAGTGTCCGGTTCCCGTGGACAGCAGCCGCAGCGGACTGGGAACCTTGACCTGGAATGAGGACGCACTGCCGCGCGGAGCGGTTACTCACCCTGCCCCGGTTCCGCGACCCTGCTGAGATCCTGGCCCGGCGGCGCTTAATCGCGGTGGCTGGCCTGCTGGCACTGGCTGCCCAGCTACTGTTCGCCCCGTCCATCCTGATACTTGCCGCCGCATTCGGGCTTACCGGCCGGCTCACCCGGTGGCACCCGCTGTGGCTCGCCGTTCCGGCTGCCGCCGGCTTGCTGACGGTGCTGGCCGCCGGGCCTTCCCGCGCGATTGCCGCATTCGCCGCAGGATCTGCCCGCGTGGCCGGTTACTTCACCGCGGACGCAGGCGAGCCCGAGCGGCTGCTGCACCCGCTCGATGCCTACCGGGATGCGCGAGCCTGGCTTGCCGGCCAGGTTCCGCTGGCCCTGATCCTGGCGGCCGCCGAGGCGGCTGCCCTCTGGGCGATATGGCGGCTGAGAGCGGGCACCCCGCTGGCCTCGCGACCCGGGCTCGTAGTGGCGGCACGCGCCCGCGCATCGGCCGCGGCGATCCGCTCGGGCGCAGTCGTGAGCAGGACAGGAGTCCGGCTCGGCGTGGACCCGGCCACCGGCCGGCCTGCGGAGGTTTCCTGGCGGGAGGCCGAAGGCGGGGTGCTCTGCGCCGGGTGCGGCCCGGCCGCTGCCGTGGGGTCTGCCGGCCCGGCTGGTGCCGTGGGGTCTGCCGGCCCGGCCGGTGCCACCGGGGCCGCAGTCCTGGCCGAGATCGGCTTCAGGTTCGTGCACGCGGCGATCAGGCTGCGCAAGCCGGTCGTCGTCCTGGACCTGTGCGGCGGGCCAGGCGGCAAGGCCGTGGCGGGACGCGTCGCCGCAGCCTGCCGGGCGGGCGGATCCCCGCTGTCCTGGGTCGCAGGCGGGTCAGCTCCGCAGATCGACCTGCGGCGGCTGGCGGCCGAGCGGTCGGCGGCACTGTTCTCCTTCGAGCGCGGTGGCCACGAGCCTGCGACCGCGAGGGCCGCCGGACTTGTGGTGGCCGGCCTCATCGAGGTCTGCGCGGAGTTCGCGGACCTGCCGGTGCGCGCTGACATGCTCATCTGGATCAGCGGATGCGACGTGCTCGACTCCCGGCTGCTCGTTGACCTGATCGGCTGGGGCAGGCGGGCGGGTGCGGGTGTCGTGCTGGGCGCAACGGCGGGCCAGGCCATGGCTGACTCGCTGGCCAGGCATGTCTCGGTGCTGGTGGCGGGCGACCGGCCGGAGCGGATCGGGCCAGCCTGGGAGGCCGCGTTCAGTACGGAAATTAGCCCGGCCTGGCCGGGCACAGCACCAGGCGAAGCCGCCGTGCTGGTTCGCGGCCCGCACCGGCGGCTCGTCTCCCGGTGCCGCCTGGTCAGGGCCCGCGTGCCGGCCCCGGCGAGCCCCCTGCCGCCCGCAGGGCAGCGGTGGCCGGGAGCGCCCGGTGAGCTGTGGCCGGGTGAGCACTGGCCGGGTGAGCACTGGCCGGGGGAGCGGTGACCAGCGGCCGCCTGGCGGCTCTGCGCCGTCCGCCGCCGCGCCCCCGGCTGGCCACCGACCGGATCTACCTGGGCTGGCAGTATGCGCCCAGCGCGGCGGATCCGGGGCCGCCACCGCGACGCGCCGTCCCCGTTCCGGTGCCCGGGCCCGTGCCCGGCTGGGCTGCCGCCCAGCGGCGCGAGGAACGCCTGCTGGAACGACCCGCCCGGCACGGGGCAGCCGCCAGCCTGGCCACGGCGGCAGCCGCACTCGGGCTCGCCTCGGCGGGCCTCATCAGCCCCTATCTCGCCGGCCTCGCCGTGGCCGGCTCGGCGGCCGGCGGGGCGGTCGCCGCGTGGTCGCTCTGGCGCGGGCGGCAAGACCTGCGGCGCCGGCTCGCCGCCGAGGAGGACCGGACGGCCACCCTGCGCGCTGTGGCACTGCAGCGGCAGGCCGCCGCCCGGAGCGCCCATGCCCGCCGGGTCCGGGAGTGGCGCCGGCAGCGAGCGGCGTTCGAGCGGGCGCCGCAGTGGTTCCCGGTGTCACTGCCCCAGGAAATCGACAGGGTGGACGTGGCGGGCGGCACCCTGGCCGGCTGGTCGGCGCTGGTCACGATGGTCGCCGCGGCCCGGCTGAGCGCCGGGGGCGACGTGACGGTCGTGGACCTGACCGAGGGTGCCGTCGCCAGGGACCTGCTCGCGGTCGCGCATCGCAGTGGCATCAGGCCGCTGGTCTGGGTTCTGCCCGACGACCTGCCGAAGCTGGACCTGGGGGCTGAGCTCAGCTCGGAGGTGCTGGCCGAGGTGCTTGCCGCGGCGATCGCGGCGAGCGGCGAGCCCGGGCCTGCCGGGGCGGAGGGCGGCGGTTCAGTGGCGCGCGACGCGGCGATCCTCCGCCGGCTGCTTGGCGTGCTGGACGGCGGGTCGGCTGGCGGGTCGGCTGGCGGGTCGGCTGGGCGGCCTCCGCGGGTCGCAAGGGCCGCCGCCGCGCTCCGGGCGCTCGGCCAGATGGCGGACCCGCGCGAGGACCTGGCCGCGGGGCTGCTGACGGCGGGCGAGCTTGAGCGGATCGGATCCCTGTTCGGGCGCGGGGCATCCGAGCGCGTGGTCATCGAGCGAGCGTGGGCCATGCAGTCGCGGCTGCGCTGGCTCGAGCCGCTCGGCACGGATCTGCCGGACCTGCCGCCGGCGCGGCTACGGGTCGCATGGCTGGACCGGAGCGCCGCCGCGGCCGGGAACCGCGTGCTCGGCGCGTACCTGGTCGTGACTCTGACGCACCTGCTGCGCCAGATGCCGGCCGGACGGAGGTGGCAGCAGACGCTCATCGTGCTGGGCGCGCAGGGACTCCCTGGCGAGGCGATCGACCGGCTCTGCGAGGCCTGTGAGATGTCCCGAACCGGGCTGGTCATTGGGTACCGCTCCCTTCCCGGACCTGTCCGGGAGCGGCTGGGCAGGGGCAACGCGGCCATCGCCTTCATGCGCCTGGGTAACGCCGCGGACGCCCGCGCCGCAAGCGAGCAGATTGGCAGCGAGCACCGGCTCGTGCTCAGCCAGCTCACCGACACGGTGGGGTCATCCTGGACCGGCACCGAGCAAGAGTCCTACACCAGCACCGTCGGCCTCTCGGACTCGGTGTCCGGCTCGACGACCGCGAGCCTGACCCGCGGGCAGAGCCGGGGCCGCGGACGTACCCGTCAGGACCCGCTGGCACCGTTCGGCAGCTTCACCGGGTCAGCAAGCAGGGACGCCAGCCTGTCCTGGGGGATCTCCGACGCCAGGTCACTCACCGAGGCGATCAGCTCGGGCACATCCTGGGGGATCAGCACCTCGCATGCTGTCGGCGCCAGCACGTCACTGGCTCGCGGCAGCCAGCGGTCCCGTGAGTTCCTGGTCGAGCAGCACGAGCTACAGCAGCTTCCGCCGAGCGCGGTCATCGTCAGCTACGCCGGCCCAGCCGGCCGGAAGGTCGTGCTGGCCGACGCCAACCCGGCCATCATCACGCTGCCGACCGCGACCCTCCGCAGCCCGGACGAGCTTGCGGCAGCGCCTAGGCTGGGCAGGCGAGAAGGGACGGAGCATGACTCAGACCGCGGCCGATGAGGACTTCATCCGGCTGACCGACCCCTACCGTCGTGAGCTGCTTGCGCACTGTTACCGCATGCTCGGCTCACTGCAGGATGCCGAGGATCTGGTGCAGGAGACCTACCTGCGGGCCTGGCGGGCGTACCCCGGCTTCGAGAACCGGTCCACGCTCCGCACCTGGCTGTACCGGATAGCCACGAACGCCAGCCTGACTGCGCTGGAGGGGCGTACCCGGCGCCCGCTGCCGACCGGCCTTGGCGCACCGAGCTCCGGTCCCGAGGAGCCGCTGGCCGAGCAGCCCGAGGTGCCGTGGCTGGAACCGGTGCCCGACGCCCTCGTCGTCTCGGACACCGCCGACCCGGCCGAGGTCGCGGTGTCCCGGGAGAGCATCCGGCTGGCCTTCGTCGCCGCGCTGCAGTATCTGCCGCCGCGGCAGCGTGCCGTGCTGATCCTCCGTGATGTGCTGCGCTGGCGGTCCGCGGAGGTCGCCTGCGCGCTCTCGATCTCCACCGCCGCGGTGAACAGCCTGCTGCAGCGGGCGCGTGCCCGCCTGGACCGGGCCGGGCTGTCGCAGGAGTCGGTTTCCGAGCCGGAGTCCCCGGCACAGCGGGACCTGCTGGACCGGTATGTGGCCGCGTTCTGGGAGAAGGACATCCCGGCGATCGTTGAGCTGTTCACCGCCGACGCGGTCTGGGAGATGCCGCCCTACACCGGCTGGTACCAGGGGGCCGGGGCGATCGGCCGGCTGATCGGGACGCAGTGCCCGGGCGGTGTGCACGACATGCCGATGCTGGCCACGCGGGCCAACGGCCAGCCCGCATTCGGCCTGTACCTTCGCGACCCGGATGGCGGCTTCGTGCCCTTTCAGCTGCAGGTGCTGACCCTGCGCGGGACGCAGGTGAGCCGGGCAACGGTATTCTTCGCCACCGGGCTGTTCCGGGCGTTCGGGCTGCCGGCCTGGCTCGCCGGCGAGCCGGCCCGGTGATGCGGGCCACGGGCCACCGGGGCACGGAATGTAGCGGGGCGCTGGCGCCGCGGAGCCGATTCGCTTGGCAGGACGCGCTGAGCTTGCCCTAACCCGCCAAGCAGGTGGCACCGCTGCTGCCGGGCTGATATGCACCTTGCTGTGGGGATAGCGTCAGCTCCCGGGGGAAGCGGTGCCACGGACCCGGGTACCGGTGGCGGGCTGGCGGCTTCGCGGGATCCGGGAGCCTCTCCTGGCGCTGGCGCTGCTGGCCGTTCCGGCGTCCCGCAGGCGCACGCCCATCATGCTGGCGGAATCGCCGGCGGGACCACTGGTGCCTGGTACCGGATCCAGTCGATCGTGGAGGGGAGCCGGGGCGGCAGCGCGGACGCTGACTACGCCCTGGTCCTCCCGGCGGTCCTGAACGCTGCCGCACATCGCAGGTCGTTCATAGCGGGCTGGCTGTCCCGTGGCGGTGGCGCGCCGCTGGAACTGGTGACGAACGCCGGCCCGTTTCCGGTTCCCGGTGCCACCCCTGCCGGCGCCGGGCGCCATTCGGGCCGTGGCCAGGTCGCAGCCGGCGACCGGGGCAGCGGGCGGCCTGATGACGGTACCTTGCCTGGCCCGGACTCTCTGGTCGTGCCGGATCCTGCGGTCGTGCCGGATGACCGGCAGGGCCCGATCGAGCTGCTGTTTCCGTGGGGAGCACGCGGGACAGAGATTCCGGGCGGGCTGCTGGGCGACCTGGACCGGCTGGTATGGGCACCGTGCGCGCTGCGGCTTGCGCCGCCACTGCGGGCGCAGGACGCCCACGGCCCGGACGGCGCAGGCACGGGGCACCCGGCGGCCGGTGCCATCGGCGGCCGGGCTTTCTACGGCGGTCCCGCCGCGGGTTCCGCTTATCCCGGCCAGGGGATGTCGGGGGCAACGTTGTTCGAGACGGCCCTCACGACCCTGATGGGCCGGCCGTTCGGCTGGCTCGTGGTGGCCGACCCGGGCGACAGCATCGAGGCAGAGATCGTCGAGCTTCGCACGCGGCTCACCGTGCTGCGCAGGTACGAGGAGGAGCGGGCCAGGTTCGAGGCTGAGCGGGCGCAGCGCCGGCTCGCCGAGCTCGACGCCTACCGCGAGGCCGGGCTCTGGAACGTGCGGGTGCTGGCCGGGGCGGCGACCCCGGAGGAGCTCAGCCTGATCGTCCCGGTGCTGGTCGGGTCGGCGGACCTGAGTTCCCACCCTTACCGGCTCCGGATCGCTGGCGGCGCCATGGAACTGGCCGACGCGCTGGCGGCGAGGATCTCCGATCCCGCCGATGGCGCGCAGGTGCCGCACGCGGTGACGGCTGGCACGCTGGCGGCGCTGACCGGGCTGCCTCGCCTGGAGGTCCCTGGCGTGCGCGTGCTGGACCGGGGCGCGTTCGATCTCACCAGCGAGACCAGCGTCACCAGCCAGCCCAGCGAGACCGGCCAGCCCAGCGTGACCGGCCAGCCCAGCGTGACCGGCCAGCCCAGCGACTCTGGTGAGCCTGGCGAGGCGGGTGACCCCGGCGAGGCAGGTGTGCCCGGCGAGGCGGCTCCGGCCAGCCGGGCAACCCGGGCCAGGGCCATCGAGCTCGGCTCGATCCTGGATGGCCAGGACCGTCCGGTCGGCTCCTTCACGGTGCCGTTCACGACCCTGAACCGGCACGCCTTCGTCGCCGGAGCGACCGGCTCGGGCAAGTCGCAGACCGTGCGCCACCTCCTTGAGCAGCTCACCAGGGAGGGCGTGCCCTGGCTGGCAATTGAGCCGGTGAAGTCGGAGTACGCGGCCATGTCCGGGCGGATAGCCGGGAGCGCGGAGGTCACGGTCATCAACCCGGCCGATCCCGGGGCCGTCCCGCTCGCGGTGAACCCGCTGGCGCCGGAGCCCGGCTACCCGGTGCAGGCGCACATCGACATGATCCGCGCCCTGTTCCTGGCCGCCTTCGACGCGCATGAGCCGTTCCCGCAGATCATCTCCCAGGCGCTGGAGCGTGCTTACGCCCAGTGCGGCTGGGACCCGGTCACCGGCGCGGCCCGGCCGGGAGCCGCCGCACCGCCCGCGACCGTTACCTTGCAGCGGCTGCAGCAGGCCGCGCTCGAGGTAATCGAGGATGTCGGCTACGGCCGCGAGCTCGCCGCGGACGTGCGCGGCTTCGTGGACGTGCGGCTGCGCTCGCTGCGAACCGGGTCGGCCGGCCGGTTCTTCGAGGGCGGTCATCCGGCCGACATCGCCGAGCTGCTCCGCCGCCCGGTGGTGCTGGCGATCGAGGACGTGGCCAACGACGAGGACAAGGCGTTCCTGATCGGCACCCTGATCCTCCGGATTACCGAGCACCTGCGGCTGCGAGCCCGCACCGACCCGGCGGCGGGACTGCGCCATGTGATCGTGATCGAGGAAGCGCACCGGCTGCTACGGGCGCGCCGCGATGGGCCGGGCGCGCACGCGGTCGAGTTGTTCGCCGGCCTGCTCGCGGAGATCCGCGCCTATGGCGAGGGGATCATCGTGGCCGAGCAGATTCCCTCGAAGCTGATCCCCGACGTGGTCAAGAACACCGCGCTGAAGGTGCTGCACAGGCTTCCGGCGGCCGACGACCGGCAACTCGTCGGCGCCGCGATGAACCTGGACGAAGCACAGTCCCGCCGGGTCGTGTCGCTGCCGCCTGGCGAGGCCGCCGTGTTCGCCGACGGGATGGACCGGCCGTTGCGGATCCGGGTGCCGTTCGGCGGGGACCGGGAGCAGGCTCCGGACGGGCGGCCGGGCCCTCCGGCGCCGGTGACCGGCAGGCGCTCGGCCGCCTGCGGCCCCTTGTGCACCAGCGGGCGCGGCTGCACCCTGCTGGAGATCCGCACGGCTGATCTGCTGGCCGGCGCGCCGGACCAGGCCTGGCTGCGGATCTGGGCCGAGGCCCTGGTCCTCGCGTTCCTGACGAACCGGCCACTGCCGACGGTGCCGGCCCCGCTGCGCCAGGCCTGGGCTGCCCTGGGTACGGATGGCGAGCCTGCCGGGCGGGCTGACCAGGCCGGGCGGGCTGACCGGCTGCGCGAGTGCCTGCTCGCCTCGGTGATCGATCACTCGCTGCGCGGACGCGCCCTGGCGCTGCGCGCCTATTTTGATCCAGAACGGATTGCCGCCGCCGCTGCCGCCACCGGGCTGAAGCTGCTCCGGGCAGACCGCGGGGGCGCCGGCGCGAAGCCGGGACCGGATTACGTGATTCCGCAGATCCGGTGGCTGCATGAGGCGGAAAAGGTGTGCCCGATAGGGGCGACCCGGCTGGACCCGTTCGCACCCGCGCCGGAGCTGGACTATCTGCTTGACAGCCTGGAGAGCCGGCCCGGGGAACGGGTAGGACAGCGCGTCACGGCGCTGCGGCGGCACCCGCTGTCGATGGACCTCGCCCGCAACCGGCTGCCCGCCTGGACGGTGCTGCTCGGCGAGGACGACCAGCGCGGCTTCTGCGCCGATCTCGCCGATGCGGTGATCGGCGTCAGCCATCGTGGCCAGTTGCTCAAGGCAGCCGGCGAGATGGGCGTCCGCGGCTGGCTTGAGGTGGTGCTGTCCTGGCCGCGGAGGTTCATAGCGGCGGCAGAGCAGCCCGTCACCCAGCCCGGGCCGGCCAGGCCGGCCATCGAGCCCGAGCCGGCACGACCGACCGCCGCTCCCGTATAACATCGGCCCCGATGAGCACTCTCCCCCTCCGTGCCCGGATAGCTACGACGATCGGCGGTGCCGCTGGCAGGATGTCCCGGCTGGCCGGCCGCGGCGACGGCTCGGTCATCGGCGGGGTGCTGGGCCTGCGGGTCGAGCCCAACCTGCTCTCGCTGCTGGCCGCCGGACGCCAGGTCACCCTGGTGACCGGCACGAATGGGAAGACCACGACGACCCGGCTGATCGCTGCGGCACTCGGCGCGCTCGGCCAGGAGGTGGCCTCGAACGCGTTCGGCGCCAACATGGAGGCCGGCCTTGCCGCTGCGCTGGCACGGGCGCCGGATGCCCCGTATGCGGTGCTCGAGACCGACGAGCGGTACCTGCCCGCGATGATCGCCGCGACCAGGCCGAAGGTTGTCACGCTGCTGAACCTCTCCCGCGACCAGATGGACCGGGCCGCGGAAATCTGGCTGGTGGCGCGGCGCTGGCGGGCGGCGCTGGCGGAGGCACCGTCCTGCCTGGTGGTCGCGAACGCCGACGATCCCCTGGTGGCCTGGGCGGCGTCGGCGGCGCCGCAGGTCACCTGGGTTGCCGCGGGACAGCGGTGGCATGAGGACTCCTGGTGCTGCCCGGAATGCGGCTCGCACCTGCGCAGGGACGATCTCGGCTGGCGGTGCGGGGAGTGCCAGTTCGCCCGGCCCGCCACGCCCTGGGTGCTGCAGGACGGCTCGGTCATCGACGAACTGGGACGGCTTCACGAGCTAGACCTGGCCCTGCCCGGCCGGGCCAACCGGGCCAACGCGGTGGTCGCCCTTGCTGTCGCCGCATTCCTCGGCGTCGATGCTCACCTGGCACTGCCGCGGATGCGCCAGGTCACCTCGGTGGCCGGCCGGTACACCCAGGTCGAGCGACGGGGCCGGCAGGTGAGGCTGCTGCTGGCGAAGAATCCGGCAGGCTGGCTGGAAGCGTTCGACGTGCTGGCGCCGCCGCCCGGGCCGGTCATGCTGGCGGTCAACGCGCAGGGCCCGGACGGCAGGGACACCTCATGGCTGTGGGACGTGGATTACCGGGTGCTGCGGGGCCGCCCGGTCCTGGTCGGCGGCGAGCGCAGGCTGGACCTCGCGGTGCGGCTCGAAGCCGATCAGGTCGCCTTCGACCTGATCGACGGCGTCGACGATGCGCTGAGCCGGATACCGCCGGGCCGCATGCTGGACGTGCTCGCCAATTACACGGCGTTCCAGCAGGTCCGCGCCGTCCTCGGGAGGGCCGAGTGAGCGCGGCGGATCGCCGGGGGCCGAGCCGGCTCCGGCTCATCTGGGTCTACCCGGACTTGCTCAGCACTTACGGCGACCGGGGCAACCTGCTGGTGTTGCAGCGCCGGGCCCGGCTGCGTGGCATCGAGGCGGAGTCCCTCGAGGTCAACGCCGACGAGGCGGTGCCCAGGCAGGGAGATATCTACCTGATCGGCGGGGGCGAAGACCTGCCGCAGATTCTTGCCGCACGGCGGCTTCGCGCCGACGGCGGCCTGACGGCGGCCGCGGCGGCGGGCGCTGTTGTCTTCGCGGTGTGCGCCGGATACCAGTTGCTCGGTACCCGGTTCGGCGGGGTCGACGGCGAGCCGGTAGCGGGCCTGGCGATCCTTGACATCGCCAGCGGCCGGGGCGAGCGGCGCGGTGTCGGCGAGATTGTCGCGGATGTGGATCCGGTGCTCGGAGTTCCCCGCCTGACCGGGTTCGAGAATCACATGGGAGTGACGCGGCTGGGCTCGTCTGCCCGGCCGCTGGCTCACCTGCGGGCGGGCGTCGGGAACGGCGACGGCACCGAGGGCGCCTACGCGGGCAAGGTACTCGGCACCTACCTGCATGGCCCGGCGCTGGTCCGCAACCCGGGCCTGGCCGACCTCGTGCTCAGCTGGGCGGTAGGTCCGCTGGATCCGTTGCGACCCGAGGACGAGGAGTGGGCGCGCCGCCTGCGCGGGGAGCGGCTTGCTGGGGTATGAACCCGCGCGGCCGTTCCCTGAGCAGCCCCGGACTTAGGTGATACGTCGTATAACGACTGAATCCCCCTAAAGAGGATTGCAGGGTGTCTCCGGGCTGTCTGGGGGAGGTACTTTACTTTCGCTGGAAGCGCGAGACAGTTTCCCGTTACGATCCCTTGGTCGAGTGACACGGCGCCGATCGGCCACCAGAAATGGGGAGGGAGATACCCGGGTGACCCGGCGACGGCGGTCACGTGACAAGGGGAGGGGATGCGGCGCATGCGTGCTGTCGCCATGGCAGGCAGGAGTCACATCATGCGCTGCCGTCTTCTATCCGCAGGCGCCGCAAGCCTGCTCGCGGTTGGCTGGCTGACCGTCAGCAATCCCCCGGCCCTGGCCGCATCGGCCTCCGGAACCGCCACCCAGCTGGTGGCCGCGCCCACGCAGGCCACGGTGCCGTCATTCGGGCACGTCTTCGTCATCGTCGGCGAGAACAAGGCGCTGTTCCAGCTCAATTCGCAGAACGCGCCCTACATCATCGACACCCTGGAGCCCGAGAGCGCTTGGATGACGGACTACTACGCGATCACCCCAGGCTCGCTGGCCGATTACATCGCCCTCACCTCCGGCCAGTACGCTCCCTGCCAGGCCACGGGACCATGCGGATCGTTCGCCGTCCCCAGCATCTTCTCCCAGCTTGGCAGCGGGCTGTGGACTGACTGGAACGAGTCCATGCCGTCCAACTGCTACGCGAGCAAGAGCGGCTCGGAGTCGGCCCTCAATGCCTACAAGCCCGGGCACAATCCCGCGCTGTATTACCAGGGCATTCCCTGCTCCACTTACGACGTGCCAGCCGGCACGACGGGGCCCGACGACATGAGCTACTTCAATGCCGCCCTGCAGGCCGGCACGGTGCCCGAGTACAACTTCATCACCCCGAATCTCTGCGAGGACTCCTACCACTCCTGCAACGGCGCCAACATCGTCACCGAGTACAGCGACTTCCTGCAGCGGGAGATACCTCTCATCGAGCAGTCACCGGCCTTCGGGTCGAACGGCGTGATCTTCGTGACCTATGACGAGGGCTACGTCCCGACCCACAACGAGAACACCATGCTGGCCGTGCTCGGACCCCAGGTACAGCCGGGAACCTACTCCGGGTACTACGACCACTACTCGACCCTGGCGACGATCGAGGCCGGGCTCGGGCTGCCGTGCCTGGCGAACGCATGCTCGGCCAGCACGCTCCCGGTCTTCGGTGGCGGGTCCTCGTCTCCGTCGGTCAGCATCTCGCAGCCCACCTCCGGGAGCACGGTTTCCGGAACGATCACCGTCGCCGGGACCGCCGCTGCGCAGGGCGGCGCCAGCATCAGCCAGGTCGCGGTGAGCGTCGACAACGGTGCCCCTCAGCCGGCGACCGGAACCACTAGCTGGTCGGCCAGCATCGACACCACGGCCCTGACCAACGGCACGCACACCATCACCGCGACGGCGACCGACAGCAATGGCCTGACCGGCTCGGCGACCATCACCGTCGATGTATCCAACGCCGCAGCCTCCGCGTGCCCGGCACCGCCGCCGGGCGCCACTGAGCTGTCCGGCAACGTCAGCCTGGAGTCCAGCCAGACCGGGTGGACCGGGAAGTACAACTCGAACTCCGTGGTCAGCCGGGTCGAGGCCGCGGGCGGCAGCTATGACGGCCTGTGGGCACTGCAGGTCGGCATCAAGTCGGGGTCCGGGCAGGGCGGAGCCAGCAACGCCGATCCCGTCTGGGTCAGCGCCACCACGCAGGGCACGACATACACCGGCAGCAGCTTCGTCAGGGCCAGCGTGGCCGGCGAGAAGGTGTCGCTGACCCTGACCGAGGACACGCCTGCCGGAACGAAAGTCGGCCAGTACACGGCGTCGATCACCCTGGGCGACACTGGCTGGCACCAGCTAACCGCCTCGTACACGGCCGAGGCCACCGGCGACGTCCTGCATTACGCGCTGCACGCATACCTCGCCTCGACGTCGCGCAGATTCCAGGCCGACTGCCTGAGCCTGCAGGCACCAGCGCAGCCCGCGGGCGGGCTGCGGTCACCGACGTAGCGGCCGAGGATGCACCCGATCAGTAGACAAGGGCCTGGGCCCCCTCAGCCATGATCTCGGCGACGAAGGCGGCGGCGCCGGCGATGCGGACGCCCTGGATCGTGTCATCGGCTGTGATCTCGCGGCGCGACGCGCACTGCGTGCATAGCGAGACGGTCCCGCTCTTCATGATCGTCGCCAGCAACTCGGCCAGCGGCGTGGCATAGGGCAGCGCAAGCGCCTCGGCGCGGCCCGGGAGCGCGAACCAGGCCGCCTCGCCGGTCAGCCACAGCGACACCGGCACCCCGCTGGCGGCCGCTGCGGCCGCGACGGTGAATGCCTGATTGCAGCGCTCCGGGTCATCCATGCCCGCGGTGACCTTCACGACTAGCGAGCGAGACGCCATGACCTGCATGCTAGCCCGGCCGACTCCGGATCGGCGCCCTCCCGGCCGCGACCCGCATGCGGCCATCGCGACCGGTTCACCAGGGTGCGGATCGTCGCGGGCTAGACTCCCGCCATGACGGGCGAGATCAGCGGAATCGTTCTGATCGCTGTCCTGGGCGCGATCGCTGCCGCCTGCCTTCTCCTCGGCTGGAAGCTGGTCCGGCTGACCGCTTCGCCGCGCCCCCCGGTGAAACCCGGTGAGCGGCCTTGATGGCCAGCGTGCACCCGGACCTGGAGCCGCTGGCATTCCTGCTCGGACGCTGGGAGGGGGCCGGAGTCGTCGGGTACCCGACGATCGAGTCCGTGCAGTTCGGCCAGGAGATCACGTTCAGCCACAATGGCAAGCCGTACCTGATCTATGCCAGCCGGACCTGGGCGCTGGACGAGGACGGCCATACCGGCCGGCCGCTGGCCATGGAGAACGGATTCTGGCGTCCGCAGCCGGACGGCAAGCTCGAGGTACTGCTGGTGCACCCGACCGGGATCGCAGAGATCTACCTGGGGGAGATCACCGGCACCAGGATCGAGATGGCCACGGACGCCGTGGTCCGAACCTCATCGGCCAAGCAGGTGGCGGCGGGCCGACGTCTCTACGGGCTGATCGGCGCCGACCTCGGCTACGCCTACGACATGGCGGCCGTCGGACAGCCTCTTCAGGCGCATGCCTCCGCGCAGCTCAAGAAGGTCACGGCGACCTAGCCGGGGCTGGCTATCCGGGAGTGCCCGCAGCCGGGCGCAGCCGGGCGGGGGCGCGGACATCAAAGAACCCCCGGGCGACTCCCGCCGAAGCGGGGGCCGGCTGGACAAGGCCGGCCAGCCCGGGGGTCCGGTGCCTGCCGTGAATTAGCCGGCCGCCGTTGCCCCGGAGCGCACTCGGGTGCGCTCACGCTTCTGGCACCACCTGGCATGGTCCGCGGGACCGTGCCATCGGGTGCCGAGCACGGGACGGCCGGTGACTACCGCCCGGCGGCAGACGCCGGACGAGAGCCTCCACGGGAGCGGCGGCTAGCTGACAGCCACCTCGCGAGTCCGACATCTATGCATATCTGCTGGACCACCTCCCTTCCCGCGTTAGCCGAAACGCTATGCCATGTGGTTTCGACCAGGCAAGGTGTTATCAGCCCGGCCCGTTACTACACTCGGGGCACACGGTGGCGGGGCGCTGGCCGGGGGACGCCGGCGGCGGACGAGATCCTGGCATGGCGGACACCAAGTCGGCGGGAAGGCAGATGGAGCAGACCTGGGATGAGACGCTGCGGGCCGGCGGATACCGCATCACGCCGCAGCGGCAGCTCATCCTGGAGGCAGTGACCCGGCTGGACCACGCCACGCCCGAGGAGATCTTCGACGACGTCCGGCAGACCGCCCGGGGCGTCAACGTCTCCACTATCTACCGCACGCTGGAACTGCTGGAGCAGCTTGGCCTGGTCAGCCACACGCACCTGGGCCACGGGGCCCCGCGCTACCACATCGCCGCCGAGGCCGATCACGTCCATCTTGTCTGCCGGGACTGCGAGCAGGTGCTCCAGCTCGACCCCGCCGAGGTGTCCAGCCTGGTCTCGGCCCTCGAGGCCGATCATGGCTTTGAGACTGACGTCCGGCACCTGACCGTCTTCGGCAGGTGCGCGGCCTGCCGCGGCGCTGCCCAGACCGGCCGCGGGTGACCTGCGCGCCCGGGAGCGCGCCGGGCGCGGCAGCGTTGCCGTGGGGCTAGCCTGGGCTCATGAGCAGCCTGCCAGACTCCGCCGGCCGGCCAGGCTCGCCTGGCCGGCCGGCTCCCAGTCCCTTGCTGGCCATGCCCGGGGCGGTCGAGGACGAGGGACCGGACGCCGGAGTGGCGGCCCACTACGGCAGTCCGCTGGGCGAGCAGCGGGCCCTGGCGGGCGGCCTCGGGCTGGTCGACCGCTCGCACCGGGGCGTCGTCCGGATCGCCGGGCCGGACCGGCTGTCCTGGCTGCACAGCCTGACCACGCAGCACCTTGAGCGGCTCGCGCCCGGCGAGACCACGCAGGCGCTGATCCTCAGCCCGCAGGGGCACGTTGAGCATCACCTGACGCTGACCGATGACGGCACCGCCGTGTGGGCGCACGTCGAGCCGGGAACCGCCGGCCCGCTGCTGGAGTTCCTGGACTCGATGCGGTTCCTGCTCCGGGTCGAGGCCGCCGACGTGACAGGCGACCATGCGGTCCTGACGGTCATGGGGCCGGGCACCGGGGCGGCAGTCACCTCCGGGGCGACGGTCACCATGCGGGATGCGTTCTGTATGGACGTCGTTATCCCCAGGGAGGACCTGGCGGGCTGGGCGGACCGGCTGCGGTCGGCCGGCGCAGGGCTGGCCGGCATGTGGGCGCACGAGGCACTGCGGATCGCCGCGCACCGGCCGCGCTTCGGCGTGGACACCGATCACCGGACGATTCCGCACGAGGCCGGCTGGATCGGCTCCGCGGTTCACCTGGACAAGGGGTGCTACCGGGGCCAGGAGACGGTCGCCCGGGTGCACAACCTGGGTCACCCGCCGCGCCGACTGGTCATGCTGCACCTGGATGGCAGCGAGGACCGGCTGCCTGCCCGCGGTGACCCTGTGGAGGTGGCCGGCGCCGCAGGCGCGGCCGTGGGCTTCACCGGGTCAGCGGCCTGGCACTACGAGCTTGGGCCGATCGCGCTGGCGCTGGTCAAGCGGACCGTTCCCGCGGATGCCACGCTGCTCGCCGGGGGCATCCCGGCCAGCCAGGAGATCGTCGTTCCGCCGGACGCCGGCGGCGCCGTGAAGGTCACCCTGCGCAGGCGGGATGACCTGCGCGCTCCCTCCCGGTAGGCGGGTCCCGGACTCGCCGCCCCGGCGGGGCGAAAGCGCGAGTAGCCTGTCCGGGCAGAAGCGATGACGCTTTCCCGGGAGGTCCACCACAGTGCTCCGCCGCACGCTGCTCGCGATCTCGACCAGCCAGCGCCTCCGCAGCCTCATCACGACCGCGCCCGGAGCGCGCTCCCTTGTCGCCCGGTACGTCGCGGGGGACACGGCGGAGCAGGCACTGGACGTCGCCCGGCGCCTGGTCGGCGACGGGCTGCTGGTCAGCCTGGATTTCCTGGGCGAGGACACCGTGGACCCCGAGCAGGCCGCCGCCGTGACCGAGGAGTATGAACGGCTGCTGAGCCGGCTCTCGGCGGAGGGCCTGTCGGCAGGCGGCCGGGCCGAGGTCTCGGTCAAGCCAACGGCGGTCGGCCTGGGCCTGGCCGAGCATGCCGAGAAGACCGCGGCCGAGAACATCGCCAGGATCTGCGTGGCGGCCCGGAACGCGGGCACCACGGTGACCCTGGACATGGAGGATCACACCCGGGTCGACGCCACCCTGCGGCTGGTATCCGACCTGCGCGCCGACTTTCCCGACCTCGGCTGCGTCATCCAGGCCTACCTGCGGCGCAGCCCGGAAGACTGCCGCGCGCTGGCGCTGCCCGGCTCGCGGGTGCGGCTGTGCAAGGGTGCCTACCGGGCACCGGAAGGCCTCGGCTACGGGTCGAGAGCCGAGGTGGACAGATGTTATGCCCGGTGCCTGGGGATACTGCTCGGGGGGCGCGGCTACCCCATGCTGGCCACGCACGACCCGCGGCTGATCGCGATCGCAGGGTCGCGTGCAGCGGCGGCCGGGAGGGGGCCCGACAGCTTCGAGTACCAGATGCTCTACGGCATCAGGCCAGGCGAGCAACTCCGGCTGGCCGGCGCCGGAGCGCGGATGCGCGTCTACGTCCCGTACGGCAGCGACTGGTATGGCTACCTGATCCGGAGGCTGGCCGAGCGCCCGGCCAATCTCACGTTCTTCCTGCGCTCGCTGCTCACCCGGGGCTGAGCCCGGGCTGCCAGGAAACCCCTTCGGAGCGGGCCTGGCTCGCCCGGTAGGCTCGCTGAGGTGATCGCGATACTCGGTGCCGGGAAGATGGGGGAGGCGCTCGCCTCGGGGCTGCTGCGGGCAGGCGTCGCGGCGCCCGGGCTGATCGCGGCCGTTCGGCGCAGCGAGCGGGCCGAGCAGCTCAGGCAGGCCTACGGCATCGAGGTGGCCGGCGCAGCGGAGGCCGCCAAGCGCGCCGACACGATAGTGATCACTGTCAAGCCGCAGGACATGGCGGCGCTGCTGACCGAGATCGCCCCCGTAGTCGGTGCGGACAAGCTGATCATCTCGGTAGCCGCGGGCATCACGACCTCCTTCATCGAGAGCCGTCTGGCCGCCGACGTTCCGGTGGTCCGGGTGATGTCGAATACCCCGGTCCTGGTGGATGAGGCGATGAGCGTGATCTCGCCAGGCAGTCATGCGGGCGAGTCTCACCTGCGGCGAGCCGAGGAACTGCTCCGGCCGGTCGGCAAGGTGCTGCGCATCCCGGAGTCACAGCAGGACGCGGCGACCGCGCTGTCGGGCAGCGGCCCCGCATATGTCTACTTCCTGGTAGAGGCCATGGTGGACGCGGGGATCCTGCTGGGCATGCCGCGCGGCACCGCGCTCGAGATGGTCAACCAGGCCGTCTACGGCGCGGCAACCATGCTGCGGGATTCCGGGGAGCACCCGGTGATCCTGCGCGAGGCTGTGACCTCGCCGGGCGGGACAACTATCAACGCGATCCGCGAGCTGGAACGGCACGGCGTGCGCGCGGCATTTCTCGCGGCGATCGAGGCAGCGCGCGATCGCGGCCGTGAGCTCGCCGCCGGCTGATCGGCACCAGCGGCGGTCGCGAATCTGCAGCTCAATGCTGGCTGCGGGGATGCCAATCCGGGATAGGCGGACTGCCGGGACGCCACGGATTGGCGTGTCTGGTCATTGCAGGAATGGCCCCGGTCGTCAGGGTTGCCCTTTTCAGTACAGGACTTACGCTGGAGACGGGCGTGACTGGTGCGCTGAGTCGGGCAGGTGCACACGGCGCGGGGGAGAGGCAACCCATGGCAGCAGAGATGACATCGCCGCTCAGCGATATGCGGTTCCTGACCGTCGCGGAAGTGGCCAGGATCATGCGGGTATCCAAGATGACCGTTTACCGGCTCGTTCATTCCGGAGAGCTTGAGGCCGTTCGGGTGGGTCGTTCGTTCCGGGTGCCCGAGGAGGCTGTGAACCAGTACCTGAAGGGCGCGTTCGTCGCCGTCGGCTGAGCGGTTTGCATGAGCTGGCACACGCGGGGGTATGTGCTGCGGCCCGCGGCGCTGGCTGCTGCCGGGCGGCGACGTCAGCCGCTGCGGCCCGCGGCGCTGGCTGCCGCCGGGCGGCGACGGTGGCACGCTGAACCATGTGACTCCCGCTGAGCGTCGGCTGACGGCGGCGATCCGGGCAGCCCTGGACGCCGCCAGCCGTTACGACGACGAGTCGATCGTCCACGACACCTGGGCCATGCAGCGCTACGACACCGGATCGTTCCCGGGGCTGCGCGCGGCACGGCACGCCGCCGTCGTGACCGCCTGGCACGAGGCCGGCCATGCCATTGCCGCACTGGCCCTCGGCGCGCGATTCAGCTCGGTGAGCATCCGCCAGGGCCGGGACGATGCCGGCCGCGTGCACCACGTCGGGCCAGGCTCCGGTCCTGCCTATGTGATCGACGCCGCCGGCCAGGTTGCCGAGCGGCTCAGGGACTGGACCCTTCCGGGCAGCGACGGCGATCTGCGAGCGTGGCTGGCGGGCTGGAAGGATGGCGGGGATGCGCGGCGCTTCCGCCAGTCGGTGAGGCATAGCCCCGGCCTGGACGAGGTTGCCGCGTGGCGGCACTGCGAGCGGGTGCTCGTTCCGCGCCGGCTGGAGATCCGCCAGCTTGCCCGGGCGCTGCTGGTCCATCCAGGTCACCTGCCCTACAGCGTTGCTGCGGCGCTGACCGGGAGCCAGCCCCCGGCGGGCTGACCGGCATGCGGTCGGCTGGGCGGCTTGCGGCGGACCGGGCGGCTTGCGGCGGACCGGGCGGCTTGCGGCGGACCGGGCGGCATGCGGCGGGCCGGGCGGCATGCGGCGGGCCGGGCGGCATGCGGCGCGCTGGCCGGCGCGCGCTCTCATCGGGCAGCCCTCTTAACGGAGCGGGCAGGCTGATGTACCTTGCAGGTGCCGGACCTCCTGGCCTTGTGCGGGTGACGCGGCCGGGTGCCGGCTTCCCGCAGGGGCGAGGAGGGCACATGAAGACAAAGGCAGCGGTGCTCCGCGAGACCGGCAAGGACTGGGAGATCACCGAGCTCGACCTCGACCCGCCGAATCCAGGCGAGGTGCTGCTCCGGATGACCGCCTCCGGCCTGTGTCACTCCGACGAGCACCTGCGCACCGGCGACCTGACGCCGCGGTTCCCGATCGTCGGCGGTCACGAGGGGGCCGGCGTCGTCGAGCAGGTCGGCGAGGGCGTGACCAGGCTGGCACCCGGTGATCACGTGGTCTGCTCGTTCCTGCCCGCGTGCGGCCACTGCCGGTTCTGCGCCAGCGGTCGCAGCAACCTCTGCGACCTGGGCATGTACCTGATGGTCGGCTGCCTGCCCGACGGCACCTTCCGGTTCCACGGGGGCGGCGAGGACTTCGGCACGATGTGCATGCTCGGCACGTTCTCGCAGTGGACGACGGTGTCCGAGCACTCGTGCATCAAGGTCGACGGCGACCTGCCGCTGGAGACCGCCGTTCTCGTCGGCTGCGGCGTGCCGACAGGCTGGGGCACCGCGGTGCACTCGGGCGGCGTCCAGCCCGGCGACACCGTCGCGGTCTACGGCATCGGCGGCGTGGGCATCAACGCTGTCCAGGGCGCGGCCTACGCCGGCGCGCAGAACATCGTCGCGGTTGACCCGCTGCCGTCCAAGCTGGAGATGGCCAGGCAGATGGGCGCGACGCACACGACCACCGATCCGGCGCAGGCGCAGCAGATCATCACCGAGATCACCAGGGGGGTGGGCGCCGACCAGGCCCTGGTCACCGTGGGCGTCGTCACCGAGGACGTGATCAACTCGGCCTTTGCCGCGATCCGCAAGGGCGGCAATGTCGTCGTCACCGGCCTGGCTGACCCGGCCAGGAAGACCATTCACGTCTCCGGTGCCGAGCTCACCCTGTTCGAGAAACGGATCACCGGCTCGCTGTTCGGCGGCGGGAACCCGTTCCACGACATCCCGCGACTGCTGTCCCTGTACAAGTCCGGGCAGCTCAAGCTGGACGAGCTGGTCACGCAGCGGTACCGGCTGGACGAGATCAACCAGGGCTACCAGGACCTGCTCGACGGCAGGAACATCCGCGGCGTGATCGTGCACGAGCACTAGCTGGCCGCGTTCTCACCAGAGCCTGTCCTGGCACAGGGCCGCCGGGAAGGACCTGCCGCATCAGCCATGATGCCGTGCGCTTCTGCGGGTTACCATCAGGTAATCGATGGAAAGGGCGCGCGGCGTGCGGTCTTCGCGGCGTGCAGTACTTCGCGGCGTGCAGTACTTCGCGGCGTGCAGTACTTCGCGGCCCGCGGTACTTCGCGGCCCGCGGTACTGCGCGGCCCGCGGTACTGCGCGGCCCGCGGTACTGCGCGGCGTGCTGCTCTGCGCGGTGTGCGGCAGTTCGCGGGGCGGCACTTCGCGGGGCGGCACTGCGGGCCAGCCCGTGGTAGCCAGCGGCGGAGGGAGCCGGCCATGGCGGATGACCCCGGCGCGGCGGCAGGGACCGTCCAGGCGGCGGGAACGGCCAGGCCGGTCGGCGACATCGAGCTGCCGTTCTTCGACTATGACGAGCCGGGCCTGCGCGGCGAGGTCTTCCACCAGCGCCTGGCGGGGCTGCGCGAGCAGAGCTGGCTGGCCCGGTCGTCCCTCGCCCATGTCGTGCTGGATCGCGAGTCGGGGGAGTTCTTCCTGCGGTCGAAGCAGACCCGGTTTCCCGGCCGTGAGATCGCCGATCTGTTCGGCATCACCGGCGGCCGGCTCAGGGAGATGATCGACGCCAACATCCTGAACCTCAGCGGTGACCGGCACCGGAGGCTGCGGGCGCTGGTCGGCCCGGCCTTCACGCCGAGAGCGGCGCAGCGGTGGCGCCCGGCCATGCGGGGCTTTCTGGCAGGGCTGTGGGACAACCTGGGAGGCGCGGCGGGGTGCGAGTTCGTCAGCGCGTTCGCCAAGCCGTACCCGGCCATGACCATCGCGGCGGTGCTCGGTGCCCCGCCCGATGACGCGATGCGCCTGCACGAGTGGTCGGGCTGGGTGCAGAAGCAGTTCGACATCCGGGCGCTTGCGAGCCAGGCGGACCGCATCGAGCAGGCAGTCGCTGAGGTCTACGAGTATGTCGAGGCGCTGCTGGCGCGGCGCCGCAGCGAGCCGTCAGACGACCTGCTGTCGGCTCTGCTCGCGGCGGAGGCTGAAGGGGACCGGCTGTCCCATGCCGAATGCGTCAACCTGGTGCTCGATGTGATCGCCGGAGGCGTGGACACCACCCAGGCACAGCTCTCCCATGCGCTGCGGCTGTTCGCCGACCATCCGCAGCAGTGGCAGCTGCTAGCCCGCGAGCCCGGCCTGACGCCCGCCGCGGTCGACGAGGTGCTCAGGTTCGAGCCGATCACGCCGTTCACCGCCAGGCTCTGCACGGCCGATATCGAGCATCGCGGCGTGCTGTTCCCGGAGGGAACGATCGTCGCCGTCTGCTCGGCACAGGCCAACCGGGAGGAGCAGGGAGGCGCCGAGTTCAACATCGCGGCCAGGCGTGACGGGCGGCTGCTCACCTTCGGCGCCGGCGCCCATTTCTGCCTGGGCGCCAACCTGGCCAGGGCCGAGCTGGAGGAGGCGCTGGCCTTCCTGGCCCCGCGTACGCCCGGGCTGCGGCTCGCAGGTGCGGCCCGGCTCGGCGGCGTGGAGGGCATTTACGGAATCGACTCGCTGCCGCTCGCCTGGTCAGCCTGAGGCCGGTACCGGGCCAGCCGGCTCCGGCGGATGAGCGGCCAGCAGCAGCGCTGGGCCGCGGCCCTGGCCAGGGTTAGCGCCTGGCCAGGGCCGCGGCGCCGACGCTGAACCCCCGCGTGCCCCCCTTACCCGCGGGGAGGTAGCGCCTGCAAGGCTGGCCACCATCTGCCAGCCATCGCCCCGGCGAAACGAGATCGAATCCGTGAGACGAGACGTTTCGTACCGATGGAGCACCATACCCTGCCTGGGCCACCAGCGCAAAACGAGACGTCTCGCCTCGTTTGCGACTAGCCTTGATGCGTGGCCATGCCTCGCCTGCCGAATCCGCAGCGGCGCAGCGAACGCGCGCAGCGGGCAATCCTGACCGCCGCCTTCAGCCTGTGCAGCGAGCAGGGTTACGGGAAGCTGACCGTCGAGGGCGTCGCGGCTGAAGCGGGCGTGGGCAAGCAGACCATTTACCGCTGGTGGCACTCCAAGGCCGCGGTGGTCCTGGATGCGCTCATCTATCAGGTCGGGGCCAGCCTCGACTTTCCCGAGACTGGCGACACTGCCGCCGACATCCGCAGCCAGATGCAGACGGTTGCCCGGCTGATGAGCGACCCCGCGATCGGTCCGGCGTATGCCGGCCTGATAGCCGACTCCCAGCACGATCCGCTGATGGCCACCACACTGTACGAGCGGCTGATCGGCCCGCGGCTGCAGGCCTGCGGCGAGCGGCTGGCGATCGGCCAGGCGGCTGGCCAGATCGCCACCGGGATCGATCTGGAGATCGCAGCCGAGCTGCTCTACGGCCCGTTGTATCACCGGCTGCTGCTCGGCAGCGGTCCGCTGAACCGCGGCTTCATCAAGGCAATCGTGGACCTCGTGCTGGTCGGCCTGCGATCACCCGCCGGCTGGTCCTGGGATGCCGCTGCCGGCCGGCCCTGGAAGGCCGCGGGCCTGTCATGGGAGGCCCCTGCCGCCCCGCTGCCCCAGGCCCCGGGACCGCCGGTCCCGCCAGGACCGCGCTCGCGGCAGGCCATCCTGAGCGCAGCCTACGAGCTGTGCCGCACCTCCGGCTTCCACGCGCTCACCATGGATGCCATCGCGGCACGGGCCGGAGTCGGCAAGCAGACCCTCTACCGCTGGTGGCCGTCCAAGAGGGAGGTCGTCCTTGACGCGCTGCTGGATGTCATGCACGGCGAGTCCGCCTACCCGGACACCGGCGACATCCGGGCCGACCTGTGCAGCCGGCTGTCCACGCTGGTCCCGCTCTACACCAGCGCCGGGTTCGGCCCGATCTACGTGGGCCTCATCGCGAGCGCGCAGCTCGACATCAAGCTCGCCGCCGATCTCCGGGAGCGCCTGATCGTTCCCCGGATGGCGGCGTGCCAGCGGCGGCTGGAACGCGCACAGCGCCAGGGGCAGATCGACAGGTCGGCCGATCCGCAGCACATCGTTGAGCTGCTGTACGGTGCCGTCCATCACCGGCTGCTGCTGCACGGCAGGCCGCTGGCGCCCGGATACGTGCAGCCGATGGTCGACCTGGCGTTCGCCGGAGTCGCCGCCAGGTAACCGCGGGCTGAACCCCGGGCGCGCCGCATTCGTACCACAGGTCATGGACTCTGTAAGTCAGGAGGGGCGGATCCGGCAGCTGGCCGGCCCGCAGCCGGGCCCGCGGGCCTGGCTGCGGGTGGCCGGATCCGGGCTGCTGGCGGCGACCGGCGCGATCCACCTCGACCTGTACCTGACCGGCTACCGGACGATACCGACGATCGGCTGGCTGTTCCTGCTGCAGGTGATCGCGGCGTTCCTGCTGGCTGCCGCGGTGGCGGCCACCGGGCACCTGCTGGCGGCGGTCGCGGGCGCTGCCTTCGCCCTGGCTACTCTGGGCGGCTACCTGCTCTCGATCTGGGTCTCCCTGTTCGGCTTCCGGGAGGTCCGCACGACCGCGGGCATCGTCGCGGGCCTGATCGAGGTCGCCGCGTTCGCGGTACTGGCATGGCTGGCGGCGATCCAGGCCGGCCGGGGACACTGGGTGGCGGTCCTGCCGGAATGGCTGCGCCGCGGCGGCGCCGGGGCCACCACGGCTATCGGCGGCCTGACCGGGATCGCGCTGATCCTCCTCGGCGTCGCCGTGGCCGGAGCGGGGCAGCCCGCCGCAGTGCAGTCGGGCCCCACTGCCGTGCTCAGGACAACGATGCTGAACGGTGTACGGGTGCTGACCAACTCCCGCGGCTTCACGCTCTACTGGTTCGCCCCCGACACGCCCACGGCATCCCGGTGCACCGGAAGCTGCGCGCAGTACTGGCCGCCGGTCACCGGCCGCCCGCAAGCGGGTCCCGGCGTCACCGGCCGTCTGGGCGAGATAACCCGGCCGGGCGGCGAGGTTCAGGCGACCTTCGACGGGCACCCGCTCTACACCTACGTCGGCGACAGCGGGCCAGGCCAGGCGCACGGCAACGGCCTGAACCTGAACGGCGGGCTCTGGCACGAGGTCACCGTGCCCCAGTGATCGGGTAGTTCCGCCTTCCCGGGCCGGCCGCGCGCTGGCACGATTGGTCCATGTCCCGCCCCGCGACGGGCCCCGGTGCCCAGGCGATCGACTTCCACGTGCACCTGCCGACCCCGGACTGGCTGGAGCAGAGCATGGCGGGGTATGTCGAGCCGGCCGAGGCATACTTCCGCTCGCCAGTGCAGCGCCAGTCCCTCGGCGAGCTCGCCGCCCGGTACCGGGACCTGCGGGTCCGCGCGGTCCTGCTGGCATGGGACGCGGAGACGGCAACGGGCCGCCCGAGGGTGCCGAACGAGACCGTGGCCGCGGCCTGCCGGGAGTACCCCGACGTGTTCACCGGATTCGGCTCGGTGGACCCGCATAAGGGCGAGGCCGCCATCGCCGAGGTGGCGAACATCGCCGCGCTCGGCCTGCGCGGGGTGAAGTTCCACCCGTCGCTGCAGGCGTTCGCACCCGACGACGAGTCGTTCTGGCCGGTGTTCGCCGCCTGCGAGCAGCATCGCCTGCCCGCCCTGTTCCACACCGGGACCAGCGGTATCGGCGCGGGCCAGCCCGGCGGGCAGGGGATCAGGCTGGACTACGCGCGGCCGATCCGGCTCGATCCGGTCGCCGCCGCATTCCCCGGCCTGACCGTGATTGCCGCGCATTTCGGCTGGCCCTGGCACCTCGAGCTGATCGCGATGGCGCTGCACAAGGCGAACATCTACCTCGACATCTCCGGCTGGTCGCCGCGCCGTGTCCCGGCCGAGGTGATCGGGGAGATGCGCGGGAGGCTGCGCGGTCAGTTCCTGTGGGGCAGCGACTACCCGTTCCTGACCCCCGAGCGATGCCTGGCCGAGCTTCGGGCTCTCGACCTTGACGATGACGTGCTGCGCCAGGTGCTGCTCGGCAATGCCGCCGGCATCCTCGGGCTGACGCCCGGCATCGACACATGAGCAGCCGGCAACCGGCACCGGCCGGCTAAGGAGGGAGTCGTCGTGATCGAGCCCTATCAGGCGGTCGGCCTAGTCCCGACGATGCGCGGTATCAGGCGCCGCGAGCAGATCGCCGCGAACCTGGAGCACATCGCGCACCTGATCAAGGCCGCGTCCTGGCTGTCCAGCCTGGACCTGCCGGTCCGGCTGATCGCGATCCCGGAGGGCGCGCTGCAGGGCTTCAACGACGAGGTGCTCGACCTGGATCACGAGACGTTCGCCGCCGAGTGCGCCATCGACATTCCCGGCCCGGAAACCGACTACCTCGGCGGGCTGGCCAGGCAGTGGAATGCGTTCATCATGGCGCAGGCGAAGGCGCGCCACCCGGAGTTCCCCGGCCGGTTCTTCAACGTGGGGTTCATCCTCAGCCCGGAGCGCGAGGTGATCCTCCGGCATCACAAGGTCGCCCCGCTGCAGCCGGTGGAGCACTCGGTCACCCCGCACAACGTCTGGGACCGCTGGATCGAGCTTTACGGCCGGAACCTGGACGCGTTCTACCCGGTCGCCGACACCGAGATCGGCAGGCTCGGCTTCCTGATGGCGAACGAGGGCTCCTATCCGGAGAACGCGCGCGGGCTGGCGATGAACGGCGCGGAGGTCGTCTACCGCGGCCCGTACCCGCACCCGCACGTCGGGAACGGCATGTTCGAGATCCAGAACAGGGCACGGGCCCTGGACAACAACTTCTACCTGATCGCCTGCAACGTCGGCACGTACTACCTGGACGCCGACTCCGACATCCCGATCGACACCTTCGGCGGGCACTCGGCGGTCATCGACTACCGGGGCCAGGTCGTGGGCCGGCACGACTACAGCGCGGGCTCCTCCTGGGTGGCGGGGACCGTGGACATCGAGGCGCTGCGGAGGTTCCGTGCCAGCGCCCAGTGGGACAACTGGCTGAAGGACCTGACGACCGAGCAGTACCAGCTCATCTACGAGCGCCCGGTCTACCCGAAGAACCTGTACGCCGGCCGCGCGCCCTACACCCACGAGGAGTACCGGCGCGAGGTGACCGAGAAGCAGGTCCGGCTGCTGCACGAGCGGGGCATCTGGGTTCCGCCGTCGGGCGGCTGACCGGCCGCCGTGATGCTGGGTGACGGCAGCGGGCGGCTTGCTAGCCTGCTTCGATGACCGCGGACAGGAGCGAGCCGGCCGCCCGGTTCGAGGATCTGGTGGCGGATCTGCTGGGCATCTCAGGGGTTACCCCGCCCCGGGGCGGCAGCGGCTTCGGCCGTAGCGCTCTGCGGTACCAGAACAAGATCTTCGCGATGCTCGTCCGCGGCCAGCTCGTGCTGAAGCTGCCCGCCAGCCGGGTCGACGGGCTGATAGCCGACGGGCAGGGAGCGCGCTTCGACGCGAACAAGGGCACGCCAATGCGGGAGTGGTTCAGCCTTGCCCCGGAGTCCGAGCTGGCCTGGCTGCCCCTGGCCCGCGAGGCGCTGGACTTCGCCCGCTCAGGTAGCTGACTGGCGAGGCGGCGGGCAGCGAGGAACAGGAGCATGCGCCGGGAGAGCTGGGTGATGAGACGGCAGCGCGTGCTTTGGCCTCCTGGTCGAACCTGGATTACGATCGGAGCCCGGTGAACGATCCTTACTGGCATTATCAGCAGCCACGCGCAGATCGGCCCCCGGCGCACCGTGAGCGCCAGGGGCCAGCGGCGCCTGCGGAGGATGCATACGCCGGGTTGTACCGCGGCCGGGAGGGCACCGCCGCGAGGCCGGGCGGTCCCTGGAGGTACCCGGACAGCCCAGCCGGGCGCCCGGTTCGCACCGGCGGCGGCGCACCCCGGAGATCACTCCGGTGGGGGCTGCTGCCCGGCCGCTACGGCATCCTCCTGATGACGGCGGGTGCTGCCGCGGGGAGTTTCGGCACGATCGTCGCTGGTACCGAGCCGGGCACCGTGCTCGGCGTGCTCCTTTCGGCCGGTGCGCTGGCCGGGACGGTCGCGGTCCGCCGGAGGGCGGCCTACAGGTTGCTGCCAGTGCCGGCGATCGCGGGTTTCGCCGCCGCTCTGCTGGCCGGGCTGGTGCACGACCGGGCTGCGGATACCTCCCGCACGGTGCTGGCCATAAACGCGCTGGGGTGGATGTCCGGCGGGTTTGTCGCTATGGCCGCCGCCACCGTGGTCACCGTTCTGGTGGTGGTGGCGCGGTACGCTTGGCACGCCTGGCGGCACCGGGACGGTGGCTACGCCGCGTCATGGGAGATTTACCGCTGACCTGGCCGGAGCCGGGTCGCCGGGTCGGTCGGTCCGGAGGCCGTAGTCTCTTTCACTCGACGGGAACGAGGGCATCGGAGGTTGCCCATGCCCGGTGCGAGGGGCATGAGGCTGTTCGGCATCGCCGGATACAGCCTGGCCTGTGTCGTCGCATCGTTTCTGCTGGTCGTGGCCGGCTACGCCCACTACGTGAGCGACAAGTCCGCCAGCCTGAGCACTTCTAACGCGCTCTCCGGGGGCGGCCCCTCGGTCGGGGCGATGAACATCCTGGTGATTGGCCTGGAGAGCCGCACCGACTACAACGGGAACGTGCTTCCTGGAGACCTCCTCCGGGCCATGCACGCCGGCTCCCGTTATGGAGTGCTGCACGAGGGCGTCGGCGGCCAGGACACGAACACCCTGATCCTCATCCACATCTTCGCGGGCGGGAAGCAGGCGGTCGGCTTCTCGATACCCCGCGACGACTGGGTCACCTTCCCCAAGCCCTACGACGGCCAGGCACAGGGGAAGATCGACCAGGCCTACGGACTGGCCTGGGCGCAGAGCCTGAACGCGACCGTTAACTCGCACATGAGCCACGACCAGCGCTATTTCCTGGCCAACGAGGCCGGCCAAGCGGCAACCATCGCTACCGTCGAGGCCGTGACAGGGCAGCACATCAACCACTTCGCCGAGCTGAACCTGGCAGGCTACTACGAGCTCGCAAAGGCGTTCGGCGGCATCGAAGTCTGCGTGAAGTCCTGGAACGGTGGCCAGAACCTGACCGACGCCAACTCCGGCGCGCACCTGCGCGTTGGTTACCAGCACCTTGATGCTGCGCAGTCGCTAGCGTTCGTGCGGGAGCGGGACAACCTGCCGGACGGCGATATCTCCCGGACGCACCGCCAGCAAGCGGTCATCGACTACGTGATCTGGAAGCTCGACCACCAGGGGATCCTGACCAGCCTGAGCCAGCTCAACGGCCTGCTCGACGTGGCCAAGCGGTACGTCATCACTGACTCGGGGTTCAACGTCGCCGAGTTCGCCGCCGAGATGAAGGGCCTGACCGGCAGTCACCTCACCTTCTCCACGCTGCCCATCACCGGGTACCAGACCTATTACCTCGGCGGCACCGCCGAAGACGCCAACGTGATTGACATACCTGCGATCAAGGCCGAGGTCAGGAAGGCTTTCACCACGCCGCCGCATCCCCGGAAGCGACACCACAGGAAGCACGGGAAACACAAGAGCTACCCGTTTTCGGACACGACCGTGGACGTTTACAACGCCGGCTACACCGCCGGCCTGGCCCGGCAGACTTCGGCCGGGCTTGCCACCGCGGGCTTCAGGCAGGGCAAGGTAGCCAACTACGCCACCACCCAGGCCAGCACGGAGGTCCTGTACGGGGCCGGCGCGGCGGCGCGGGCCAACGCGGGAAAGGTCGCCGCGCTGTTCAAAGTCACCGCCAAGGCGGGCCGGTCGGTGGCCGCCGGTCACATCGAGGTCATACTCGGGACTGGCGCGACACTGCCCAGCTTCAGTTCCCTGGCATCCAGCGGCGCCAAGGCGAGGCACAGCGGTTCCGCCGGCTCGGGCTCGTCCGGGAGCAACGGCTTCGACGACCAGGGCACGATCGCGGTCAATCCGGCCGCGCCCTATGGCATTCCCTGCGTCTACTGAGCGCCTGCGGCCTGGTACCGGGCGACCGAGAAGCCGAGCAGCAGCGGGATGTCGAGCGCGAACACCGTCAGCGAGCAGGTGAGCAGCACCAGCATCGCGCCCCGGGTGCCGTCGAGCACGAAGATGAGCTCCAGCATGCCGGCGATCACCACGTAGGCCGCCAGTGCCCAGCCCGCGACCGTGAAGAACACGTTCCACGCGAACGGGCGCAGCCGGCTGGTCAGCGCAGCGGCCAGCAGCAGCAGGGCGGCCGCCGCGGCGAGCAGGCCGGCCGACGGTCCCAGCGGAGCGGGGCGCGGCAGGTGAGCGGCCAGCCAGATGCCGGAAACGATGATCAGCGCCATCGACGTCACCGCGAGTTCCGCCACCGGCGGAAATGAGCGGCCCGGCACGGCCCGCGCAGGGGGCGCGGGGGGCGGCGCACCGGGACGCAGCCGCGCGCTCATGTCGTCGCCAGCCTGGTCATGATCACCAGGGTGGCAACCTGCATCGCCCCGGTGATCCCGGCGGTGTAGATGAAGCGCCGCATCAGCCGGCCGACGAGCGCGCCGTCGGGGGCTTGCTTGCGCAACTCAAACAGCACCGCCAGGTTCGCGGGCTCCAGGATGCCGATCGCCACCACCGCCATCACCCCGACCACGATCATCGAGGCGACTATCCAGCCATGGTGGGAGTAGGAGATGAGGATGGTGCCCTCGTGACGGGCAAGCTGCCAGCCAGCCACCAGCGTGGTGATCACCAGCGTGGGCATCAGCAGCACCATCTTCGGCATGAACCGCACTGAGAACGCCACCCTGGCGGGGACGGGCAGCCTCCCGAGAACGGGGCCCACGATGAACCCGACGAACAGGTCGATCCCCGTCCACAGGCCGCCTCCGACGACGTGGAAGAAGTCCAGTGCCCACAGCCGGTTGGACACAACCGCGGCGATGAGCCCGGCAAGCGCCGCCGCCACCAGCGGGAGCCCGCGCACGGGCACGATCTGCACCTTGAGCGGTGCCTGTCCCGCGGGCGCCATGCCACCGGTCGGGGCGGTGCTGATCTCGGTCACGAGCTAGCCCCCTTCGGCCGGGCACCGATGGACGGCCGGCCATCGGTGCTGCGACAGGTACCGGACAGTATGGTCCTCGGTCGAGCCAGCGGGGTCATGGGTGAAATCCCCTACTCTAACCCGCCTGCGCCGGACGGCGGCTCGTATCGTTGGTCCGTGGCACGCGAGGGGACGCCCTTCGTGGGCAGGCGGGCGGAGCTGCACGCGGTCCGGCAACTGCTCGCGCGGCTGGCCCGGGGCCGCGGTGCCGCGCTGGTGATCATCGGCGAGGCCGGGGTGGGCAAGACCCGGCTGCTAGATGAGGCGCAGCGGCTGGCCGCGGCATCCGGGACCCTGGTGGCGCGAGCGGTAGCGCTGCCGCTGACCACCCAGCTTCCGCGGGATGTCGTCACCGAGCTGCTGGAGTCGCTCCAGTCGGCGGGGCGGGTCCGGTCGCTGCGGCTCCCGGCCGGAGCCGCGGCGTTCCGCGCGCTTGTCACCCGGCTGACACAGGCGGCAGCGGCTGGGCCGCTCTGCCTGGCGGTCGATGACGCGCACTGGTCGGATGCGGCCACCATCGACCTGCTGCAGTACAGCATGGCGCGAATGGCCGACGTTCCGGTCGGATGGCTGGTGGCATCCCGGCCGGCCGGCACTTTCGCGAGCATCGCTCACGACCTGGTGGCCAGGGGCCTCGCGATCGCCGCTGAGCTGCAGCCCTTCTCGGTCTCCGAGACCGAGGCGCTGCTGCGCGCGCACCTGAGTGAAACAGGGCTTGGCGGGATGAGCGTGATGCTGCAGGAGCGGACGGGCGGTAACCCGCTGCTGCTGACCGAGGTGATCCGGGCCAGCCTAGTCTCCGACAGGAGCGGCGAGCCACCGGAGGCGGGCGAACTGTCGAGGATGGTTCCGGGCTCGGTCAGCGACTGGCTGGCCGGGCGGCTGGCCCTGCTGCCCGCGGCTGACAGCGACCTGCTGAGCTGGGTAGCGCTGCTCCCGGAGCCGGTGCAGCTACGCTGGCTTGCCGGACTGCGCCCAAACCTGGCCGGCCCGACCCTGCAGGACGGGCTGGCCAGGCTGGTAGCCGAGCGGATGCTGGAAGATGCCGCGGACGGCTTCAGGTTCCGGCACGCGCTCATCCGCGACGCGGCGGCAGCCCGGCTCCCGCCTGGTGAGTACCGCCGCCGCTGCGCAGCGGCGGCTGGCGTGCTGGGCGATGAGCCTGACCAGGTGCGGGCGCCGCTGCTGGAGGCCGCGGGACGCGACGGGGAAGCGGCGGCAATGTACCTCAAGCTGGCGGCCGAGGCACTGGATCGTGGCGGCGGACAGGACGCCGCGCGCCTCTTCCACCACGCCGGAGCCCTCGCGGAGCGCGCCGGGCAGGCTGGCATCCGGCTGGAGGCTGCGGGCGGGCAGGTGCTGGCGCTGCTGCACGCTGCCCGTAAGAACGAGGCCGCCGATGTTGCCGCCAGGCTGCTGCGCGACCTTCGCGCCAGCGGCGAGGACACGCGCCGCCTGGCTTTCCTCACGCGGTACGCCCTGGCCCTCGAGGACTACGCATCCGACCTTGACGGCGCGGTGGCCGCGATCCGCGAGGCCGAGCCCCTGACCAGGCACGTGACCGGGCCGCTGCTCGCTGAGGCGCTGCTGGCCCAGGCGTTCGTGGTGACGATGGCCGGCCGTCCGGCCGAGGCCGTGCCCGGTGCCGAGCGCGCTGTGCAGGTGGCGCGGGAACTCGGTGACCCGGTCCTGGAAGCCCGGGCGCTCAACCGGCTCGGCCTGGCCGTAGGGCAGGCGGTGGCGGCCGGGAAGGGCATGGAGATACTGCGCAGGGCCCTGACCCTGGCCGACCAGCGCGGGCTTTCGACCGAGGCGGCGCTGGCCTGCCTCAACCTCTCCTACCTCGCGACGATCTGCAACGACATCGAGGCCATGCGCGACTGGGCGCTGCGCGGGCTGGCGATCCCCGGGCTCACCGCGAACCTGGAGTCCGTGCTGCGGTCCAATGCCGGTGACGCGCTGATGCTGCTCGGTGACCTGGGCGGCGCCCTGGCCTACGCCGTGTCGGCCCGTGCGGTCGCGGCGGTTGTCGGGCCGCTGGCGGAAGACAGGGTTGCGGTCAGCCATGCCAACGTGCTGGCCCTGCGCGGCGACATCGCCCAGGCGCGGCGGGTGCTGGGCCCGCTGCAGTTCCTGCCGGGCTGCCTGGACCATCACCGGCTGCTCGAGGTCCGTGCGGTCGTCGACGAGGAGGACGGCAAGCTGGCCAGTGCGCTGGGCGGCTACCAGGAGGCCGCTGCCGACCTCGGCTACCCGAACAGCGCCTGGTGCCTGGCCGGTGTCGTCCGGACCGCGGCCAGCCTCGGCGAGCCTGCGATCGCCCGGGACGCCGCCAGCAAGCTTGAGCGGCAGGCAGGGCGATGGCCGGCGGCTGCCTGGCTCTCCAGCGCCAGCCGCGCCTGGATGGCACTGGCCGCCGGCGACTCGGCCAGCACCGCCGGGCTGTTCAGCGCTGCTGCGGATGCCTGTTCCGAGGCGTTCGAGCGCGCGCGGCTGACCCTCGCGGCCGGGCTCGCCGGCCACAGCCGGGAGCAGATTCACCAGGCCTACGATTCCTTCACCCGGATGGGCGCCAGGCTCGCCGCTCAGCGGGCCAGGTCCGCGGCTCGCCGGGAGGGGATCAGCATCGGCGGCGCCGCCAGCCGCCGGGGGCCGCTCACCAGCCGGGAGCTTGAGGTGGCGCTGCTGATCGCGGCGGGCAGGACGAACGCCGAGATCGCCGCGGAGCTGTTCATCTCGGCCCGCACCGTCGAGCACCATGTCGAGCACATCCTGGCCAAGCTCGGCTACCGGTCCCGTGTCGACATCGCCGCCCTGGTCGCCGCCGGGCAGCTTCCGGCTGGCGGCTGACCGGGTACGGCCGCTCGTCCCGCTCTGCTGCGCGTCACCGGCCTCGCCGCGCCCGCGCGAAGATGGGTGCTTTCCCCCATGACGAGGCGATATCCGCTGGGCAGTCTGAGCCCGTGTGCCGGGCGCCCGCGCGCTGCGGACGGACCGGCCGAACGATAGGGGGAGCAATGAGAACACCGAGAACGATAAGCTCGCTGGTCTTGGCGGCGGCCGGAATCGGGGTGCCCTTGCTGGCTGCTGCCGGCCCGGCCGACGCGTCAGCGCACTCGGCGCAGTCGGCCGTGGTCGTGGTCCAGCACGGGCCCTTCGGGCCGGTCCTGGCCGTGGGCGGGCACAGCAAGATAGCCGGGCAGTCGCTGTACTACGCGACCATCGACCCGATTGTGCCGCGCAGCAAGGTAGCCAGTGGCTACCGGCCCGGGTGCACTACCCGCTTCTACACCAAGCCGACCGGGCTGGGATCGCCGATCGCCTGCACCGGCACCGCGGTGAGCAAGGACATCGACTGGCCGGCTCTGACCACGAGCGGACCGCCAGTGGCCGGGACCGGTGTCAGGCGGGCCATGCTCGGCCGGGTGTTTGTGAAGGACCTGGGCACCTGGCAGGTGACCTACGCGGGCCATCCGCTGTACATCTTTGACGCGCCCGCCGCGCTCGGCGCCAACATCCTCGAATCCGGGCCCTCCGCGACGGCGGGCGTTCCGCCGTGGCACACCGCGTGGCGCCTGCTGGCACCGTCCGGGCGCCCCGCGACCGGGCCCGCCACGCTCGCCGTCGAGCGCCCGATCCCCGGCCAGACCAGCTACGCCGGCCGGGTGCTCGGCGCCGAGGTCGGTCCGCTTGTCGGGGAGGGTATCGCCACCGTCTACACCTTCAGCCGGGACCGGACTGGCCGCAGCGCCTGCACCGGCGCCTGCGCCAGGATGTTCATCCCGCTGCTGACGACCGGGATGCCGGTCGCCGGGCCGGGAGTGCGTGGCTCGCAGGTCGGCGTGATCCGCAGGCCGGACGGAACCCAGCAGGTCACCTACCGCGGGCACCCGCTGTACCTGTACGGCCACGAGAAGTTCCTGCAGAACTTCTTCGCCGGCACGCCGTCCACGAGCTCGGCTGGCAACGGCAACCACGTGCACGCCTTCGGGGGCACGTTCAGGGTCATTCAGCCGTAACCAGCGGGGAGGCCGGGCCGCCGGGCTGAGCCGGGCCGGGCAGTGCCCGGCCCGGCGGCCCGGTGGCGAGTCCCCGGGCGAGTCTCCGGGCGAGTCTCGGTGGCGTGCCGCCCGTGGCCGGCTGATGCGGCGTGCTGCTACCGGCGGCTGATGCGCCACCCCCCGGCTCCGCCCAGGTGCAGCGCGAGCAGCGCAAGGCCGGCGATCAGCAGGCTGACGCTGCTGAAGACCAGGTCCGTGCTGGTATGCGTCACCCGCAGAATGAACGCGATAATGAAGATTATTGCGGCTATGAACGCGAGCATCGTCGTTGTCCTTCCGGTGAGGCTAGATGTCGGCGCGCCTGTCGTCCATGACGGTCACTGGCTGGGCCGGGGCAGCAGGCACTTCGTCTTGGGGTTGACGCCGACGTAGTTGAGCGGGCCGGCCAGGATCGTCACGGCGATCGTCCCGGCCCGCGCGCAGTTCGTCGGCGACTTGCTGTAGTAGCCGCGCTGGCCCGACGCGATGGCGCCGATGGCCAGCCAGATCACGAGCAGGACAGCAAGGATTCGCATCACGACCTCCAGGGAGAAGCCCTCGCGAACGCGAGGACGGGTGGGTGATCGGAGGGCAGGGCAGGCCACCACCCGGCCCGAGTGGGAGCCCGCGAGCGAGAACAGCGGGCCCGCAGCTAGTCCGGCCTATGCGCCGCGCGGCTCCGGGGGACTGGCAGCAGCATCGTCATCGCTCCTCTCGGGGGATGCGGAACTCCGAGATATTGATACCCAGGGGATGTCATTATAATCATCCCGTGATCAGCACGTGATTGTTTCGTGATCACCGGAGCTAAAGGCCCAGGTAAATGCCAGAATGGTAAGGAGGGCCGCTGCGGGAGGCTACGCGGGCAGCAGCGGGAGGTCACGCGGGCGGCAGCCCGCCGGGACTCCTGCGCGATGAACGGCCGCTCCGGCAGGCGGATGGCAGCCCGCCGGGACTCCTGCGCGATGAACGGCCGCTCCGGCAGGCGGATGGCAGGCCGCTGCCGGCCAGGCACGGTGCCTGGCCGGCAGCTGGGCCACCGGGGCTGGGCCACCGGGGCTGGGCCACCGGGGCTGGGCCACCGGGGTCCGCGCCCCTGATCGTCACCGCCCCTGACGGTCACCGCCCGTGCTGTCGGCCAGGGCCAGTTCGGGGACGCGCCCGGGCATCGCGCGGCGGGAGCGGCCCGCCTGGGCTGGCTCCCGGCCGGCCGGGACCCGCAGCAGCCTGCCCAGCGGGGCCGGCAGCCACCAGTTCGCCCTGCCGAACAGCGCGACCATCGCCGGGACCAGCAGGCAGCGGACCACGACCGCGTCGACCAGGATGCCCGCGCCCAGGCCGGTGGCCAGGATCTTCAGGTCGGTCATCGACGAGGTTGACATGGACAGGAACGACAGCATCAGGATCGCCGCCGCGCTGGTGACGAGCCGGCCGGTGCGGCCCAGGCCCTCGACGACCGCCTGGCGCGCCGACCCGGTCCGGTCGTAGGCCTCACGGATCCTGGTGAGGATGAACACCTCGTAGTCCATCGACAGGCCGAACAGGAAGGCGAACACCATCAGCGGGACCCACATCGTGATCGCGCCGGTGGCCGGGATGCCCCAGACCGCATTCGAGCCGTGGCCGTCCTGCCACACCCAGGTCAGCACACCGTAGGCGGCGGCCAGCGAGATCAGGTTGAACGCCACCGCCTTGGCAGCCAGCAGCACCGACCGGAATGCCCGGGTCAGCAGCAGGAATGTCGCGACCGATATGAGCGCGAGCATCAGCGGGAAGTCGCCGTACACCGCGTGGTCGAAGTCGATCAGCGACGCGCCGTCCCCGCCGACCCCGATCACGCCGGGCCGGCCTTCCAGCGCGTGTTCCAGGCCGGAGATCGTGGCCTGGCCGGCCGGGAGCGTGGACTCGGCGCGCGGCAGCACGGTGACGATGGCGGTTCCGGCCCTGTGGTAGTCCGGCGTGGCCGGGGCGATGGCGGCGTAGACGCCGGGCAGGTGCGCGGCGCGGGCGGCGACCGCCCGCTGCGAGCCTGAGGTGGTCAGAACCTCGACCGGGGTGATCACGCCGGACGGGACGCCGCCGCGGGTCAGCGTGGTCAGCGCGTCGTGCGCCGGGCCGACAGTTGCCTGTGCCGAGCTTCCGGGCTCGCCGAGGTGCAGGGTCAGCGCGGGCAGGGCCAGCGCGGCCATGATCCCGAGCCCGGCCAGCGCCGAGGCCCAGCGCCGCCGGTAGACGGCCCGTGCCCAGGCCGAGAAAACCGGGCTGGCCTTCCGCTCGGTGCGCAGCCGCGGCCAGTCCAGCCGCGGGCCGGCGGTGGCCAGGATCACCGGCAGCAGCGTGACCGCCACGACCACCGACATCAGGGGCACCAGGACGCCGCCGTAGCCGACGCTGCGCAGCATCGGCACCGGCAGCACGATCATCGAGACCAGCCCGATCGCCACCGTCAGCCCGGAGAACACCACGGCCCGGCCTGCGTGGTTCATCGCCTCGATGACCGCGGCCTGGTTGTCGCGGCCGGCCGCGCGCTCCTCCCGCCACCGGGAGACGACCAGCAGCGAGTAGTCGATCGCCACGCCAAGGCCGATCAGCGCGATCAGGAACTCCACGATCTGGCTGACCCCGGTGATCTCGGTCAGCCCGCCCACGATCAGGAACGTGGCCAGCACCGAGATCCCGCCGATGAGCAGCGGCAGCAGCGCCAGGAAGCTGCCGAACACCAGGGCCAGGATCACCAGCGCGCCGAGCGCGCCGATCATCACCTCGGCCATCACCCCGGTGCCGTGGCCGGACGGCTTGCCGCTGGACAGCAGTTGCGTGCCGGTCAGCCCGGCATGCCAGCCGGCCGGAAGTGCCGAGCCGACCGCGCGGGAGATCGCCGGCCCCGCGGACGGCCCGCCGAACCCGAACGATCCCTGCGTGTAGACCAGCGCGAAGGTGGTCTCGCCGTCACGGGTGATGAACGCCGGGTTGTGCGTTCTGGCAAAATCGGCGATCCGCACGTGCGGGACGGCCCTGGCGATCGCGTCGAACGCCCGGCCCGCGGTCGCGGCCGCAGCCGGGCTGGTGATCCGCTGCCCGGGCGGGGCGGTGATCACCACGACGTACGGGGTCTGCGAGCCGCCGTTGCCGTAATCGCGGGCGATCTGGCTGTCCACCCGGAACGCCTGGCCGGGCATCGCGAAGTTGTTGGTCATCCGGTGCGTGGTGCCGCCCACGGTCAGCACCCCGGCGGCCGCGACTGCCAGCCAGAGCAGCGCGACCAGTGCCTTGTGGCGGAGAACGAAGCGGGTCAGGGCCGGCATCGGGAGCCTCCTGCTGGATCGGGTTTCCTGCGCCGGCGGGATGTCCGCCAGCCATCGCCAGCGTGCCGGGAGGGCTCGTAATCAGGCGTCCGGCGGGAGTTGACAGTTCAGGCTGCTCCCGCGCGAGTAGCGGCGGCCCGGTTACTCCCCGGGGAGTACGCCAGCCCGCAACTGCGGGAGGATGGTGGGACCGGGCCTGCGCGTCTACCCTGCGGACATGGACTCTGTGCGGCCGGCCGGACGGCTGTGGATGGACCGCCTGGAGGCCTGGTGGTCCTCGCCCGTCCGGAATGCGCTCTACGCACTCGGCATGGCCGCGCTGCTGATCTACGGCGCCTACGGCGAGGCGCACCCGACCAAGCCCTACAGCCTCTCCGCCGGGCAGCATGCCCCCCACACCCCGGACGCGGCCTACCTGCTGGTGCTCGCGGCGTGCCTGGTGCTCTACTGGCGGCAGCGCTGGCCCGCCCCGGTGCTCGCGGCGTCGACGGCCGCCGTCGTCGTCTACACGCTGCTCGGCTACGTGAACGGCGCGGCGCTGATCGCGCCCATGGTCGCCCTCTACTCGCTCGCCGTGCGGTCAAGCTGGCAGCGGGCGCTGGCATGGGGCGCCGGCGTGCTGGCGGTGCTGCTGGCCGTCACCGCCATAACGAACCCGTTCGGGCCGTTCGGCGGCGGTTTCGTGGTCATGCCGTTCACGGCAGCGGTCGCCTGCTTCGCCGGCATCGCAGTCGGCAGCAGGCGGGCCTACGTGGCCTCGATCCGGGACCGCGCGGAAGCCGACGCCCGCCGGCAGATCGGCGAGGAGCGGCTGCGGATCGCCCGCGAGCTGCATGACGTGGTGGCCCACACGATGGCCACGATCAACGTCCAGGCGAGCGCGGCCGCGCAGGTACTGACCAGCCGGCCGGAGCAGGCCGCCGACTCGCTCGCGGCGATCCGCGCGGCCAGCAAGGACGGGCTGCGCGAGCTGCGCGCGATCCTGAACGTGCTCCGCCAGGCCGACGAGGCCGCCGACCCGACTCAGCCCGCGCCGGGCCTGGCCCGCCTGGACGCGCTTGCCGCCGGGGTCAGGCAGGCGGGCCTGCCGGTCACCGTGACCGTCACCGGGCAGCCGAGGCCGCTGCCCGCCGTCGCCGACCTGGCCGCGTTCCGCATCGTTCAGGAAGCGCTGACGAACACGCTCCGCCACGCCGGGCCGGCGACCGCCACGGTGGCGCTCCGCTACGGCAGCGCCGAGGTGTCGATCGAGGTCACCGACACCGGGCGGGGGATGCGGCAGGCCGCCGGGCGGGGCGGCGAGAAAGGCCAGGCGCCAGGCGGCGGGGAGGCCGGGCACGGGCTGCGCGGCATGCGCGAGCGGGCCGCCGCGGCCGGCGGTGAGGTCGAGGCAGGCCCGCGCCCGGCGGGCGGGTTCCGGGTGGCGGCCCGGCTGCCGCTCGCCCCCCTGCCCCCGGCCGCCGTCTCCGCGCCCGCCTCCGTGGCCGAGGGCGGCAGACAGTGATCCGGGTCCTGCTGGCCGACGACCAGGCGCTGATCCGGGCTGGCTTCCGGGTGCTGCTGGAGGCCGCCGGAGACATCGAGGTGGTCGGCGAGGCGGCCGACGGGGAGCAGGCGGTCGAGCTTGCCCGGCGGCAGCGAGCCGACGTGGTGCTCATGGACATCCGGATGCCCGGCGTGGACGGCCTTGAGGCCACCCGGCGGATCGCGGCCGACGACGACCTGGCCGGGGTCAAGGTGATCATCCTGACGACCTTCGAGTCCGACGAGTACGTGTTCCGGGCGCTGCGTTGCGGGGCCAGCGGCTTCCTGGTCAAGGACACCGAGCCGGAGGAGCTCGCCCGCGCGGTGCGGGTGGTGGCCCGCGGTGATGCCCTGCTCTCGCCGAGCGTGACTCGCCAGCTCATAAGGAGCCTGGCGGGACAGCCGGAACCGCGGACGGTTCCCGACCGGGAGGTGCTGTCCCGTCTTACAGAACGCGAGCGGGAGGTGCTGGCCCTAGTGGCAGAGGGACTGTCCAACGACGAGATCGCCGGACGCCTGTTCCTCAGCCCGCTCACGACGAAGACTCATGTGAGCCGGATCATGACCAAGCTCGGTGCCCGGGACCGCGCCCAGCTCGTGGTGATCGCCTACGAGACCGGCCTTGTCGTCCCGGGCGGCAGCCCCGCGGCCTAGGCGGCCGCGGCTCCGCACCCGGCTCCTCGCCCGCTGCCAGGGGACCCTGCGGCCGATCTCGATCAGCCCGCTGACCGCCAGCGCGATCCCGAACGCCAGCAACAGGCCGATCCACGGCCTGTCCTCGAACGCCTTCCCGCCCAGCCGGCCGAGGAAGAACGCGTAGCAGGCCCAGATCACGGCGGCGACGGCGGTGGCCGGGACGAACGACCGCCGCGGGTAGCCCAGCATCCCGCAGGTCAGCGTTACCGCGGTGCGGCCGCCCGGGATGAACCTGCACACCACGATCAGCCGGGCGCCGAACCGGCTCAGCATCCGCTCCGCCCACGCGCGCCGCGCCCGGCCCCGCTGGCCGGCGAAGACCCGGCGCCCGATCGCCGGGCCGAACCGCCGGCCGAGCAAGTAGGCGACGTTGTCCCCGCAGAACGCGCCGAGCGCGGCCAGCCCGACCAGGACCGCGATCCTCGGATCGGCACTGCCCGCGGTGGCCACGCCGAGCGCGATCACCACGGTCTCGCTGGGCACCACCGGGATGATCGCATCGAGCGCAGGCAGCAGGAACGCGAGCAGGTACGACACCGGCGAGGCCAGGGCCAGGTGGGACAGATCGATCACGCACCTACTACAGCATGCCCGTGTGCAGGCCAGGTGCAGTCCAGTTGTGGCCGGTGCGAGGTTGGCCGGCATCAGCGTCCGAGGACGGCCGCCGGGCGATCGCGCGGTGCTGTTGGCGGCGTCGCTTCAGGAGTACGATCAGCCGAAATCGTCACAGCAGAGGGGTACCGATGAGCGGATCGGAAGCCTCCGGACAGGCCGGGGACGGTGCTGGCGGCCGGGTGACCCAGGCCGACGCCGACGCCGCCCACCTGGCCAGCTTCGGCTACCGGCAGGAACTGACCAGGGTGCTGAACCTGTTCGAGAACTTCAGCGTGGCGTTCTGCTACCTGTCCCCGATGGTTGGCATTTACTCGCTGTTCGTCCTCGGAGCCGGGGCGGCGGGCCCGCGCTATCTGTGGCTGATGCCGATCGTGGTAGCCGGCCAGTTCCTGGTCTCGCTCGTGTTCGCCGAGCTTGGCAGCCACTACCCGATCGCAGGGGCGCTGTTCCAGTGGGGCAAGAACCTGATCGGCCCCGGCTACGGGTGGTGGGTCGGCTGGCTCTACGGCTGGGCACTGATCATCACGGTGGCGGCCGTGGACACCGGGTTCGTGATCTACGCCGCGCCGCTGCTGAACGCCCACTTCGGCACGCACTTCAACTCGACCGACCCGAACACGATCCTGTACTTCACCCTCGCCCTGCTGTTCGTGCAGACCGTCTTCAACATCGTCGGAGTCCGGCTGCTCGGCTTCATCTCGCGGATCGGCACCTACGTCGAGATCCTCGGCACGTTCGGCGTGGCCGCGCTGCTCGCGTTCGAGGGGTTCCATCACGGTCTCGGCTTCCTGTTCACCACCCAGGGCGCGCAGTACGCCAAGACCAACCCGCTAGGCGTCAGCTTCGGCGGGAACTGGCTGCTCGGGGCGGCGCTCGTGGCGATACTCGCGCACGTGTACATCTTCTACGGGTTCGAGTCCGCCGGTGACATCGCCGAGGAGGTCGTGGACGCCAGCCGCCGGGTGCCCAAGGCCATCGTCAGCGCCCTGCTGATCGGCGGGATCACCAGCTTCATCCTGGTGGCGGCGCTGCTGCTGGCGATCCCCGGCGGGGCGAAGAACTACACGACCGCGACCTCGTTCACCGGCGGCGTGCCGTTCATCGTGAACACCGACGTGACCTCCACGGCCATCCAGACGATCGTGCTGGTCCTGGTCTGCTTCGCGTTCTTCTCCTGCGGCACCGCGATCCAGGGAGCCGGGGCGCGGCTGGCGTTCTCCTACGCGCGCGACGGCGCGATTCCCGGCAGCCGGACAATCCGCTACGTGTCGCGCCGGTTCCGCACCCCGGTCAGCGCGATCTTGCTGTCAGCGGTCATCCCGGCGCTGTTCACGCTGCTGGCCCACTACACGCCATCGAAGCCGCTGCACATCCTGTTCTTCACCTATCCGGCGAACGTGAACGCGCTGACGCTGCTGGTGTCGTTCGGGGTGTCCGGCATCTACCTGTCGTTCTTCATGGTGGTGGTGGCCGCCTTCATCGCCAGGCTTCGGGGCTGGCGGCCTAAGGGAAGGTTCCGGCTGGGGGTCTGGGCCTGGCCGGTGATGATCGGCGCGCTCATCTACCAGATCGCGCTGCTGGTCGACATCCTGCTGCCGACCGGCATCAGCAGCCCGAAGGCCGTGCTGTTCAACTACGACTGGATGACGCTGATCGTGATGATCATCATCGTGATCATCGGCGGCATCTATTACCTGGCGGGCCGCCCGCAGCGCCGGGTCGGCAGCCGCACCGCGCAGGAGGCGAAGACCGCCGCGTAGCCGCGGCCGGAACGTGACACGGCCAGTTCAGGTAGGCGACCTGCTATGGGCGCCTGACCCGGAGCAGGTGGAGAGCGCCAACGTGACCGCGCTGGCGCGCTGGCTCGCGGCCGAGCGCGGCCTGAGCTTCGAGGGCTACCACGCCCTGCATCGCTGGTCGGTGACCGACCTCGATGGGTTCTGGCAGGCGGTCTGGGACTACTGCGGGGTGAGCGCCTCCGCTCCGCCGCAGCGCGTGCTCGGCCGCCGGACAATGCCGGGGGCGCAGTGGTTCCCCGGCGCCCGGCTCAACTACGCCGAGCATGCGCTGCGCCATGAGCGGCCCGGCACCGACGCGCTGGTCTACCGCAGTGAGGACACCGGCCTGGCCGGCCTGGACTGGGCGGTTCTCGCAGGCCAGGTTCGCATTCTGGGCACCCGGCTACGGGAACTGGGCGTGCGGCCTGGCGACCGGGTGGTCTCGTGCCTGCCGAACATCCCGGAGGCGGTTATCGCGATGCTGGCCGCCACTGGCATCGGCGCCATCTGGGCCTCGTGCTCGCCGGACTTCGGCTGGCGCGGGATGCTTGACCGGTTCGCGCAGCTTTCTCCGACGGTCATGTTCTGCACGGACGGGTACCGCTACGCGGGCCGGGAGTTCGACAGGCTGGCGGAGCTGCGGAGGGTCGCCGGCGCCCTGGAGAGCCTGGAGCACGTGATCGTGGTCCCCCGGCTGCGCCCTGATCGCCGGGAGGCGCTCTCCGCCAGTTCGATGACCTGGGCCGAGGCGCTGGATCACGTGCCGGTTCCGGCGAGCCGGTTCCGGTTCGAGCAGGTCGCGTTCGACCATCCGCTGTGGATCCTGTTCAGCTCGGGGACGACCGGCCTGCCGAAGGCGATCGTGCACGGGCACGGCGGGATCCTGCTGGAGCAGCTCAAGCTCCAGACTTTCCAGATGGACCTGCATCCGGGCGAGCGGCTGTTCTTCTACACCACGACCGGCTGGATGATGTGGAACTTCCTGGCCAGCTCGCTGCTGCTGGGAGCGTGCCCGGTGCTGTTCGACGGGAGCCCGGTGCACCCGCACCCTGGCGTGCTGTGGGAGACCGCCGCGCAGGCCGGCGCGAGCCTGTTCGGGGCCAGCCCGTCCTACGTCGCGGCGATGACCAGGGCGGGCGTGGTGCCCGGCCGGGACTACGACCTGTCCGCGCTCCGGGAGGTCGTCCTGGCCGGCTCCCCGGTGTCAGCCGAGTGCGGCGCATGGTTTTACCGGAACGTCAGGCCCGACCTGTGGCTGGCCACCGGCAGCGGCGGCACCGACACCTGCTGCGGGCTGGTCGGCGGGGTTCCGGTGCTGCCCGTCTACGCGGGTGAGATCCAGGCCCCGCACCTGGGCGTGGCGGTCCGCGCCTACGACGAGCGCGGTGAGAGCGTGGTCGGCAGGGTCGGCGAGCTCGTGATCGAGCAGCCGATGCCGTCGATGCCGCTGTTCCTCTGGGGCGATGACGACGGCACGCGCTACCGCGAGTCGTACTTCGCGGACTTCCCCGGGGTCTGGCGGCAGGGCGACTTCTTCATGATCAACGAGCGCGGCGGCTGCTTCGTGCTGGGCCGGTCGGATGCCACGCTGAACCGGCACGGGGTGCGGATCGGCACCGCCGAGATCTACGCGGCGCTGGAGGCGGTCGAGGAGGTAGCGGACGCGCTCGTGGTCAACCTGGACCTGCCGGGCGGCGGGTTCCACATGCCGCTGTTCGTCAGGCTGGCCGGCGAGCGCGTGCTGGACGACGAGATCCGGCGGCGGATCCGGCGGCGGCTGCGCGAGGAGTACACGCCGCGTCACGTTCCGGACGAGATCGTCCAGGTCCGTGAGATCCCGGTGACGCTCACCGGCAAGAAGATGGAAGTCCCGGTGCGCAAGATCCTCCTGGGGATGCCGCCTGAGCAGGCCGCTAATCCGGACGCCATGGCCAACCCCGGCTCGCTCGCTGAGTACGTGAGCTACGCGCGGACGCTGGGGCTTGCGAACCGGCAGGAGTCGGCGCAAGCATTAGCGCACCGCATAGCACCCGAGCCGGCGGCAGGCGTGCCGCCGGCGCGGCGCGGCGGGCGCCTGGAGGCATAGAAGCCAGGACGGAGGCCAGATGAGCATCCTGGGCACCAGGGTGGTGCGGACCGAGGACCCGAGGCTGCTGACCGAGGGCGGGACGTACATCGATGACCTGCGGGTACCGGAACTCACCCGGGTCGCGCATATCACGTTCGTGCGCAGCACGCTGGCGCACGCGCTGATCACCCGCATCGACACCGAGGAGGCCCGCGCGCTGCCCGGCGTGATAGCGGTGCTGACCAGCGCCGACATGGACGACCTGGCGCCGCCGCCCGATGCCGGAGGGAGCGGCGGCGAGGCGCCGATGCCGCTGGGCGGCGTTTGGGCGGAGCCGCTGCTGGCTACCGGGCGGGTGCGGTACGTCGGCGAGCCGGTGGCGATGGTCCTCACCGAGGAGCGCTCTCAGGGCGAGGACGCCGCCGAGCTTGTCAGCATCGACTACGAGCCGCTGCCCGCGGTCATCGGCGTCCCGGCGGCGCTGTCCGGCGAGACGCTGCTGTTCCCTGAGGCAGGCTCGAACATCCCGGCCGCCCGAGGCGGGCCGCCGTCAGCTGACATGTTCGCGGACTGCGAGGTCGTGGTCGAGCGGGAGATCGTGAACCAGCGGGTGGCACCGGTGCCGCTGGAGGGCCGGGCCACCGCCGCGGCCTGGCGAGACGGGAAGCTGACGGTCTGGACCAGCACGCAGAACGCCCAGCTTGCCAGGTTCGTCCTGGCCGGGGCGCTGGGCCTGGACCCCGGCGCCATCCGCGTGGTCGCCCCCGACGTCGGCGGCGGGTTCGGCGCCAAGATCGGCATTGACCGCGAGGGGATCGCGGTCGCGTGGGCCGCCCGGCGCACCGGCCGGCCGCTGCGCTGGACGGAGACCCGCAGCGAGAACCTCTCCGGGATGACTCACGGGCGCGCCCAGCGCCAGACGATCACGATCGGCGGCGGCCGGGACGGCAGGATCCGGGCGTACCGGCTCGCGATCGTGCAGGACACCGGTGCCTACCCGCGGATGGGCGGGTTCCTGCCGATGCTCACCGGCCTGATGTCGCCCGGCGTCTACGACATCCCCCGGGTGGAGACCTCCTACCAGGTCGTGGTGACGAACACGACCCCGGTCGCTGCCTACCGGGGGGCCGGCCGGCCGGAGGCCACCGCCGCGATCGAGCGTGCGGTCGACCTGTTCGCTGCCGAGATCGGCATGGACCCGGCCGAGGTGCGCCGCCGCAACCTGGTGCGGGACGAGGCCTTCCCGTACCAGACGCCTACCGGGGCGCTGTATGACACCGGCCGCTACCGGCAGGCCCTCGACAAGGTGCTGGACGCGGCGGGCTACCGGGAACTGCGCGCCGAGCAGGCCCGGCTCCGCGAGCGGGGCGATCCGGTTCAGCTTGGCATCGGCCTGTCCAGCTACGTCGAGATCACCGCGGCGGACGCGGCAGCGGGAGAGACCGCCCGGCTGGAGGTAGACGCCGACGGCGCGGCGACCGTCTATACCGGAAGCTCCGCGCATGGCCAGGGCCACCACACCGCGTGGGCCATGCTCGTGCAGGACGAGCTGGGCATCCCGATGGACCGGGTCACCGTCATCCACGGCGATACCGACGCGATACCGGCGGGCACCGGCACCTACGCCTCCCGGTCGCTGCAGCTCGGCGGCTCGGCCGTGCACAAGGCTGCGCTTGAGGTCAAGGACGAGGCACGGCGCCTGGCCGCGGAGGCCCTGGAGGCCAGCGAGGACGACCTGGAGCTGGACACCTCCAGCGGCCGCTGGCAGGTACGCGGTGACCCGTCCGCCGCGCTGGGCTGGGGCGAGGTGGCGGCGCGGGCCAGCGGCCAGCGGCTGGTCGCCGACGTCGCCTACAAGGGCGACCGGCCGACGTTCCCGTTCGGCGCGCACCTGGCGGTGGCGGAGGTCGACACCGAGACCGGCGCGGCCCGGCTGGTCCGCCACGTCACGGTGGACGACGCCGGCACGATCGTGAACCCGGTGCTGGCCGAGGGCCAGCGGCACGGCGGCATCGCCCAGGGCGCGGCGCAGGCGCTGCTGGAAGAGGTGCTCTACGACGCCGACGGGAACCCGCTCACCAGCACGCTGGCCGACTACGCCGCGATCACGGCGACCGAGCTGCCCAGCTTCGAGCTGCTGAGCATGGAGACCCCGACGGACCTGAACCCGCTGGGTGCCAAGGGCATCGGCGAGGCGGGCACGATCGGCTCCGCCCCTGCCGTGCAGAACGCGGTGATCGATGCCGTCGGCCACCTCGGCGTCCGGCACATCGACATGCCGGTCACGCCGGAGCGGGTGTGGACCGCGATCAGCGAGGCGCGCCAGGCGCAGGAGGAGAGGGCAGCCCGGTGAAGGTCACGATGACGGTGAACGGCAGGGCCGTGGCCGCTGACGTCGAGGACCGGATGCTGCTCGTCCACTTCGTCCGCGAGGTGGCCGGGCTGACCGCGACCAACGTGGGCTGCGACACCTCCTCGTGCGGTTCCTGCACGGTGCTGCTGAACGGTGAGTCGGTGAAGTCGTGCACGGTCCTGGCGGGGCAGGCGGACGGTGCCGAGATCACCACGGCGGAGGGCCTGAGCCAGGACGGCACGATGCACCCCGTGCAGGCCGCCTTCCATGCCGAGCACGGGCTGCAGTGCGGGTTCTGCACGCCGGGCATGGTGATGGCGATCGTCTCGCTGCTGAAGGAGAGCCCGCATCCGTCCGAGCAGCAGGTCCGGGCCGGCCTGGAGGGAAACCTCTGCCGGTGTACCGGTTACCACAACATCGTCCGCGCCGCGCTAGCCGCGGCGGAGGCAGGCGCCGGCGGAGGGGATCGCAGGTGATACCAGCACCGTTCAGCTACCAGCGGGCCGGGTCGGTCCAGGAGGCCCTGGACCTGGCGGCCGAGCACGGCGAGGATGCCCGGTACCTGGCCGGCGGCCACTCGCTGCTGCCCCTGATGAAGCTCCGGCTCGCCGCGCCCGAGGTGCTGATCGACATCGGCCGCATTCCCGGCCTGTCGTACATCACCGAGGCCGACGGGCACATCGCGATCGGCGCGCTCACCCGCTACCACGACCTCGAGCACTCCGAGCTGCTGGCCAGCGCAGTGCCGCTGCTCGCGCACGCGGCCGGGCAGGTCGGCGACCCGCAGGTGCGCCACCGCGGCACGATCGGCGGGGCACTCGCGCATGCCGACCCCGCGGCCGACCTGCCCGCCGTGGCCCTGGCGCTGGACGCCACGCTCGTCGTCCAGGGGACGGAGGGCAGCCGCGAGATTCCCGCGGCGGAGTTCTTCCGCGGCATGTTCGAGACCGCGCTGGCGCCCGGCGAGCTGCTGACCGAGATCCGGGTGCCGCGGCCCGCGGCGGCGGGCTGGTCGTTCCTGAAGTTCACCAAGCGGGCCATCGACTGGGCGATCGTGGGCGTCGCGGTGCAGGGACATGCGGTGGGCCTGGTGAACATGGGGCCACGGCCGCTGCGGGCCTCCGGCGTCGAGCAGGCGCTGGCGGAGGGCGCAGATCCCGCTGCGGCTGCCGCCCGCGCCGCCGACGGCACTGAGCCGCCCGCCGACATCAACGCCAGCCGCGGCTACCGGGAGCACCTGGCCCGCGTCCTGGTGGGACGGGCTCTCGCGGAGGCGCGCTCGCGCGGTTGAGACGGGCCGATGACGACGACCAGGCTGCCGCTCGCGGACCTGCGGATCATAGCGGTCGAGCAGTTCGGCGCGGGGCCGTGGGGATCGCTGCACCTGGCCGACCTCGGCGCTGAGGTCATCAAGATCGAGGATCCGCGGACCGGCGGGGACATCGGCCGCTACGTGCCGCCCTATGCCGAGGGCGAGGACTCGGTGTTCTTCGAGGTGTTCAACCGCGGCAAGCGCAGCCTGTCCCTCGACCTGTCCGTGGCTGCCGGCCGCGAGGTGCTCGGCGACCTTGTCGCGGTCAGCGACGCCGTGTACTCCAACCTGCGGGGCGACGTCCCGGCCCGCATCGGCCTGCGCTACAGCGACCTCTGCCAGGCCAACCCGCGCATCGTGTGCTGCTCGCTGTCCGGCTTCGGGATGACCGGGCCGCGCTCGGCCGAGCCCGGGTATGACTACATCCTGCAGGGGCTGGCCGGCTGGATGGATGTGACCGGCGAGCCGGAAGGCCCGCCGGTCAGGTCGGGGCTGTCCCTGGTGGACTACGCAGCCGGCCAGGTCGCCGCGCTGTCGCTGCTCGCCGGGGTGCACGCGGCACGCCGCGACGGCAGGGGGATGGACTGCGACGTGAGCCTGTTCGACACCGCGCTGGCGATGCTCACCTACCCGGCTGCATGGCACCTGACGTCCGGGTACCAGCCGGCCAGGACCCGGCACTCCGCGCACCCGTCGCTGGTGCCGTTCCAGATGCTGCGCGCCGCCGACGGCTGGATCGTGGTGGCCTGCGCGAAGGAGAAGTTCTGGCGGCGCCTCGCCTCGGTCGCCGGCCACCCCGAGTGGACGGCCGATCCGCGGTTCTCGACGTTCGCCGCCCGTGACCGCAACCGCGCCGCGCTGCTGGGCCTGCTGGAGCCGGTCTTCGCGGCGCGGCCCGCCGCCGGCTGGCTGGCGGACCTGCATGCCGCCGGGATCCCGTGCGGCCCGGTCAACACGATCCCGGAGGCGCTGGCCGACCCGCAGGCAGCCGCCCGGGACATGATCGCGGAGGTGGAGCACCCGCGCTTCGGAACGGTGCGGGTGGTCCGCACCGCGGCGCGCGCGGGGGAGGGCCGCCCGCCGGACCGGCGAGCACCGCGCCGGGACGAGGACCGGGACTACGTCCTCTCCGAGGTGCTCGGCTACCCGGCGGGCCGGGTCGCCCGGCTGGCCGCCGCCGGGGCGTTCGGGGAGGACCCGGCTGCCGGACCGGCCGTATCCGCCCCGCCGGCCGGCCCTGCCTCGCCGGCCGGCCCTGGAGCGCCGGTACAGCCCAGCCCATCCGACGCTGCCGATACCGAGGGACCGCACGCCCATGGACTTTGAGCTGTCTGCCGAGCAGCGGATGTTCCGCGACTCGATGCGCGATTTCGTGGCCAGGGAGATCACCCCGGTCGCGCAGGAGTGGGAGCGCGAGGGGCGCTACCCGGCGGAGATCATCGAGACCATGAAGCGGCTCGGGCTGTTCGGGCTGACCGTGCCGGCCGAGTACGGCGGCATGGACGCCGACATGGTCTCGTTCGCGATCGTCTTCGAGGAGATCTCCCGCGGCTGGATGGGGATATCCGGCATCCTGGGCTCGCATTCGCTGGCCTGCTGGCTGATCGCGCGCTATGGCACCGACGACCAGAAGCAGCGCTATCTGCCTGGCCTTGCCACCGGGGACCTGCGTTCTGGCATCGCTTTGACCGAGCCCGGCGCCGGAACGGATCTGCAATCGATCACGACCCGCGCCGTGGGCGACGGTGACAGCTACGTGATCACAGGGACGAAGACGTGGATCACCAACGCCCGGCATGCCAGCCCGCTGCCGGTGCTGGTCAAGACCAAGCCCGGAGCGGAGCCGCCGCATGCCGGGATGAGCCTGATCCTGGTCGAGCAGCCCGCGCCCGGTTTCACGGTCAGCCGCGACCTGCCGAAGCTCGGGTACAAGGGAACCGAGTCGTGCGAGGTCGTGCTGGACGGCGTCCGGGTGCCGCGGGCCAACCTGCTCGGCGGGACCGAGGGCCGCGGCCTGCAGCAGGCGCTGGCGGGCCTGGAGTCCGGCCGGATCAACGTGGCAGCCAGGTCGGTCGGCCTGGCCCAGGCCGCCTACGACGCCGCCCTGGCGTACGCCAGGCAGCGGGAGGCGTTCGGGCAGCCGATCGCGAGCTTCCAGGCGATCCAGATCAAGCTGGCCGAGATGGCCACCAGCATCCAGGCGGCGCGGCTGCTGGTCTACTGGGCGGCCGCCGCCTTCGACCGCGGCGAGCGCGCCGACATGCAGGCCGGAATGGCAAAGCTGTTTGCCTCCGAGACCGCGGCGGCCGTCACCCTGGACGCCATGCGCATTCACGGTGGCTACGGGTACTCGCAGGAGTTCACCGTGGAGCGGCTCTACCGCGACGCGCCGCTGCTGGTTATCGGCGAGGGAACGAGCGATGTGATGCGAATGGTCATCGCCCGGGCGCTGATCTCCGGCCGGAGCGTCATCGGATGATGCCAGCGGCGCGCTCCTACCTGTACGTGCCGGGCAATCGCCGCGACATGCTCGACAAGGCGGAAGAACGCGGAGCCGACGCGGTCATGCTCGACCTGGAGGACGCGGTCCCGCCGCCGGCCCGGGCCCTTGCCCGTGCCGAGGCGGCCCGCTACCTCAGCGCTCCGGGTAGAACGGCGGCGGTGTGGGCGCGGATCAATCCCGGCCCGCCGGGGCTCGACGACCTGGACGCGGTCGTGGTGCCGGGGCTGGCCGGGATCTGCCTGGCCAAGGCGCAGTCGGCGGGTGACGTGGCCGCCGTCGCCGATGCCGTTGCCGTCCTGGAGCGCCGCCGCGGCCTTGAACCCGGCTCGGTCGCGCTCATGCCGCTTGTCGAGTCCGCCGCCGGGGTGCTGGCGGCCGCAGCGATCGCGGCCGCGCCGCGGGTGAGGTTGCTGCACCTCGGCGAGATCGACCTCGCTGCCGATCTCGGCGCCGAACCCGGCCCGGACGCGCGCGAGCTGCTGTGGGCGCGCTCGCAGGTGGTCGCCGCCTCCGCGGCTGCGGGGCTCGGCCCGCCCCTCGGGCCGGTGAGCCCGGACTTTGCGGACCTGGAAGCGTTCAGGGCCTCGACGCTCGCGCTGCGGCGGCTCGGATTCCGCGGTCGCGGCTGTATCCACCCGGCGCAGGTGGCGGTTGTCAACGAGATATTCACGCCGGCTCCGCCGGAGGTCGAGCGGGCCCGGCAGATTGTTGCCGCCTATGAGGCCGCCGTCGCCGCCGGCCGGGGCACGCTCACCGGACCGGACGGGAGGATGATCGACGCGGCCGTGATCCGTGCGGCCCGCCGGACGCTGGGAGCCTCCCGTCAGGAGCCGGACAGCTAGCAGGCGGGCCAGCGCGGCCGGCCGGCACGGCGGGCCGGCGCGGCGGGCCAGCGCGGCCGGGGCTCGGGGCCCGCTAGCCCCTGCCCGGGCTCGGGGCACGCGGCACTGCGGGGGCACCGCTAGCCCGCGCCCGCCACAGGCTCCGCCACTTCGTGCTCACCCTCAGGCTGGTGCGACGCCAGCACGTCATATCCGGCTCGAAGATCACCGCGGCTGGCAGCCGCCATCTCTGCCGATAGGCACCGATGGTCAGATCGGGTAGGCCGGGGGCAGGGTGGTATAGCTGCGTCCGTGCGGAAGGGTCCAGGTCATGTGGCCTGGCTCGGGCTGGCTGAGCTGCCAGCCGGGAGCTTGCTTGGTGCGGTGATGCCGTCGGCAGACCGGCGATAGGTTACATTCGCACGTTTTGCCGCCCTTATGGAACGGTGTCGTGTGCTCGTCGTCGCACTGAGCCGCGGGCCGTCGGCACCCCGGGTAACAGCACGTTCGCTGGCGGGTCCGCACCAGGTGGCGCAGCTTCCGTGACGGCCGGTAGGAGCGGACCTCCCGGCTGTGGCCACATCGGCTGGCTTCCAGCCACTCGATCCTGGCCCGGGCCAGCCATGCGGACAGGCTGGCCAGGCTGCCGGGCGGCCCAGGGCCGGCCCGGGTACAGGCGTGGCCGAGAGCGCGCCCGGCCTGGTCGGTGATCGTGAGGTGCCAGCGGGTGGCCTGGCCGCTGGCGAGGCGGCCGGCCAGGTCCCGGCAGGTCTCCGCGTCCATCGGCCCGGCCCCGCTGACCTCGCCGGGGTGGTCGGTCAGCCCGGCCCATGCGCTGAGCGGCATGGTCAGGCTGATCGTGCCGGACAGACCTGGCCAGCCTGGTGTGCCGGAGCCGATGGGAGCGCCGGCCTGGGGCCGTGATGATGCGCCCGCCGCGCTGGCAGCGGTGCTGCCGGAATAGCTCGCGGCCAGCAGGGACTCGGCGGACCGGCCCTCGAGCAGTGCGAGGTACACCTGCGAGCGCAGGTAGCTGATCGTCCCCTCGGCGCCCTGTCCCTTGAGCCAGCGGGCCAGGGCGCTCAGCCGCGCGTCCGCCGCGATGGCTGCGGCGGTGTCGAGATCGCGGCCGGCCAGCGCGGAGGTTCCGCCCGCCTCGTCCCATAGCTCGACGCGGGCCTCCTTGCGGGCGGCCTCCCTGCGCTTGCGCAGTGCCTCAGGATCGATCGCCGCAACCCGGCGGCGCAGCGCGTGCCGGATCTGGGTGGTGGTCATAACGCCGGCCTCATCCAGCACGCCGGCTGCGGCCTGCCGGGCCTGCCTGTCGTCGAGCATGATCAACTGGTCGGCGAACTCCGCTGCACGCGGGTAGTCGATGCGGCCGGCCGCCAGCGCGGCGGCGACCTGCGGTAGCCGGGCAATGCCGCAGGCCCGGGCCAGCACGACGCCGGCCGCACGGCTGGTGAGGGTGAGTGCCGCGGCCAGTTCTTCGCAGGTGTGCCGCTCCGCCTGCGGGCGGGTGCCAGCCTCCCGCGCCCGGCGGGCATCTAGCTCGGCAATCGCGGCGACCTCGAGTGCGGCATTGCGCGAGGCGAGCCGCCGGGCGGCACACAGCACCCCGATGAGGTCGTCATCGGGGAGGCTGTCCAGGCCGTCAGCCCAGGCCTGCTCTGTAAGAGCCATCAGTGCCCGGCCGGGCTCGCAGGTGTCGGCCGCGCCGCCGGCAGCGAACCCGGCGCCGTCACCGCCCAGGCTGTGCAGTAAACCGGCCGGGAACGCCTCGGCGGCGTTGGCCAGGCCGGGGACAATCTCCGCCCGCAACTCGGGCGGCATCCCAGCGAGCCACGGGTCCACGCCCGCCGCCTGCATTTCGCACTCCGCGCGGATCGCGGCCAGCCACTCGGCAGCCTCGTCGTCGTCTGCCGGGCCGATCTCGGAGTCTGGTACCGGTACCGGCTCGTCCAGCCAGGCCGGCAGTCCGGCTGCGCTACTGGCGGTGCCCTGCTGGCCGACGGTCTCGTCGCAGCCGGCCGCGCCCGTGCCGTCCTGCCCGCGGCCCGCGCCATGGGGGCGAGGGTCGCTGGGGGGCTGAGATGGCTGGCCCGGCAGGTGCACTGGCCTCCCCTCCCGTCAGGCATTCGCTTGTTTCTTCGAATATGGTAGCAGGTTGGGATGACATTCCGTAGCTAGTTACGAGGACCATGCCATAGAATGGCTAGGCGGGTTGCCCTCGAAAGGGGAGTGGCGCGGCTGGCGGCTGGCGGCTGGCGGCTGGCGGCTGGCGGCTGGCGGCTGGCGGCTCAGCCGCGGGCAGCGTCGGCGCTCTCAGGCTCCCTGACGCCGACCACGATGATCAGCGCGGCTGCCACGAACGAGCCGGCCATGGTGACGAACGCCGCGGCGAATCCGGCTGTGGTGATGACAGAGCCGATGACCGTCAGCCACAGCGCACCGAAGCCGTAGGCGATCGCGAAGAACGCGCCGAACGCCGACCGCGCCGCTCCGTCCTGGGTCAGGTCGGAGAATAGCGACTGAAGCAGCGGAGACTCGGCGTAGGCGAGCAGCCCGACCAGCGCCCCGAGCACCGCGAGAACCGGCAGGTGATGCCCGGCGAAGCCGAACGCGGCTATCGCGGCCGCCGCCGCCAGGTAGACGACGACCAGCGTGCGGACCCGGCCGAACCTGTCAGCCATCATCCCGCCCAGGATCTGGCCGCCGATGCTGGCCACCATCACCACGGTGAACAGCGTGCCGACGCTGAGCGCGGGCAGGTGCAGGCCGCTACGCAGGTAGGCAGGGATGTAAGTGCTCAGCGTCCCCAGCCCCCGGCCGCCCGCCGCGATCGTGGACGCGGCCAGCACGGCGGCCACCCGCCGCCGGCGCAGCAGCCGCCACACGGTGACGTTGGGCTGGCCTTCGCCTCCGGTCTCGGCCGCTCCTGCCGGCCGGGGAGCCTCGGCCTCCACGGGAAGGGGAGGGCTGGCCAGGGGACTGGGAGGGCTGGCCAGGGCGTGGGGAGGGTCGGCCCTTGGATGGGGAGGGTCGGCGGCCACTGAATCGCGAGAGCCAGCCGGGGGATGGGGTGGCCTGGCCACAGAGGGGGGAGGGTCGCCCGGCAGTGCGAGGGACACCAGCAGCGCGCCGATCCCCAGCGCCCCGCCGAGCGCGGCAAGAGCCCACCGCCAGCCCGCCACTGCGATCACCGCCGCGGCGAGCAGCGGCACGATCGCCGTTCCGATGCTTCCGCCTGCGGTGTGCCAGCTCAGCGCGGTTGCCCGGCGGTTCGGAAAGCGCTGCGACAGGTAGGCCGAGCCAACGGGGTGCTGCGGCCAGCTAGCCGCCGAGCCGACCAGCCTGGCTGCGCCGAAGACCGCGAAGCCCGGGGCGACCGCGGCCGCCAGGGAGGCGACCGCGAGCCCGGCGTTCTGCGCCGTGAGGACCGCCCTGGTCGTCAGCCGCCGCAGCAGGCCCGCGCTGCCTTGCAGGAACCCGCCGAGCAGGCCTGCCGCCGTCAGCACGCCGCCGAGCACGGCATATGAGATCCCGAACTGGGCCACCACGAACGGGTAGGTCACCGCAAGGCCAGCGACATAAAAGTGCTGGATGCCGTGCGACACCGTCATCACGGTCAGCGCACGCCGGTCGTCCGGGCCGCGGATCAGCGGCTGGCTGCCCGTTGCGCGGATCTCGGTCTGCTCCTTCATCTGCCAACCGGGCCGCGACAGGCCCGCCATCCAGTTCCCTGCCCGTGTCCAGCTTCGTGGGATTCGCCGATTTGCCCGGATCCGCCAGCGGCTCGCCGGCCTTCGTGCACACGATACCGGCAGCCGCCTGTCCGACCTTGTCCGGGAATGAGGCTAACCGGCACGCGAGCCGGGTTCCGCTGGCACGCTAGACCTCGTTGGCGCGGTCGCCCGTGCGCCCTCGCGCTGGGCGCGCCAGTGGGTGTCACGCGGGTTCCAAGCGCCCGTGTGGGCCGCGCCGGCGCCGGGCGGGCAGGCAAGGCGCGCCGATTCGGAGGGGACCGGCCGCCGTGCCGCGCCTGCCCGGCGCCACTGTCCGGCCCTGTCTGGGCCCTGCCCGGTGCCACTGTCCGGCCCTGTCCGGGCCCTGCCCGGTGCCACTGTCCGGCCCTGCCCGGCCTACCGTCCGGCCAGCCATCGCGGACCCGGACAGATCGAGCTACCGGTGCAGGAAGCCGAGGATCGCCGCAGTGAACGCGCGCGCGAGAGCACGCTGGAAGCCGCCCGACGTCAGCAGCCGGGCATCAACTGGGTTGCGCATGTTGCCGCACTCGACCAGGACCTTCGGCACCGTCGTGAGGTTCAGCCCGGCGAGGTCATCCCGGTGGATGAGCCCGTGCACCCCGTAGTAGTCGCTCTCCGGCATCGAGGTGTACCGCAGCAGCTCCCGGCGGACGTCAAGGGCAAGCCGCTCCGAGGACCCGATCACGCGGTCGTTTGGGCCGTCCGCGACTGGCTCCAGGATCGCGAACCCGCGCCCGGATGGCGGCCCGCCGTCGGCGTGGATGTCCAGCGCGACGCTGGCATGCGCACGGTTGATGATCTCCGACCGCTTGTCCACGCAGGGCCCCACGCCATCGTTGCTCGACCGGGTCATGACCACGCGGGCGCCGAGCTTTCGCAGGTCGGCACGGAGGAAGGTGGCGACCCGGAAGGTGAAGAGCGCCTCGGTGTAGCCCGCGTCGGTCTCCGTGCCGGTGGTGTCGCAGGCCTCCCACTCCCGGCCGTTCCACACCAGGTGGCCGATGTACGCCGGGTAATAGCGGTTGTCCCCGTTGTGGCCGGGGTCGATGCCGACAGTGATCCCGGCCAGCGGCAGCGGCGCCGCCGGAGGCTGCTTACCGGTGGCCGCCGACCGCGACGGCGTGGCCGGCTCGGCACCCGGCGAGGCGGCGGACTGGCGCGGCGTGGCGCCAGGGCCGCCGGCGGGACGAGCAGAGCCTGAGCCCCGGGCGGGATGGGGGCTCCCGGCCGCCCCGGCTACCGCGCCGCAGGCGGTCAGGGTCAGGCCGAGCGCCACGGCAGCCGCCAGCCTGGACGGGGCGAACCCGATCATGCCCGACTCCTCCCGCCCGCTTCGCGTCGGCCGGACCGGATTGACTGGCCACCAGGGTCCGTTCTGGAACCCGCAGGGCGCCCCGGCGGGCAACAGCCCTTACGCTATGCCGCGCGCCCCCAGGGCGGGCGAGAATGCCGTTGATGCAGACTCTTGTGTCGGCAGATCACGGCCATCCCGCCGTCGAGTGAGATCCGGGAGATCAGCATGCCAGCAGACCAGGCCGGCTTCGAGGCGCTCAGGCAGGAGGTGGCCGCGTTCGTCCGCGGCCCCGGGGAGGAGTACGCGGAGCGCATTGAGCGGACCCGCACGGTCCCGCCTGGCCTGTGGAAGGACCTGCGCGACCGCGGCTACCTGTCGCTGGCCGCCCCGGCCGAGCTGGGCGGGCGGGGGCTGCCGTTCTCGCGATACCTGGAGCTCATAGAGCTGTTCTCGATGTCGCACGCGTCGCTGCGGATGATCGTGCATGTCGCCAATGGCATCTGGCGGGCGATCGTCCGTGGGGCTACCCCCGAGCAGGTCGACCGGTTCGTGCGCCCGGCTGTGGCCGGCGAGCTCAAGATCGCCTTTACCTTGACAGAACGCACAGCAGGCAGCGGAGCCGATCTGCGCACGACCGCGGTCAGGGAGGGCGACTCCTATTACCTGACCGGCGAGAAGCACCTGATCACGTTCGGCGTGTCGTGCGACTACTGGCTGCTGTTCGCCCGGCTGGCCGACCCGCAGGCCGGCGGGCTGGTCGCGCTGATGGTGCCCAGGGACACCCCCGGCGTGCGGGTCACCGACATGCCCGAGTCGCTCGGCGTGCGCGGCACCGACCACGCTGAGCTGGCATTCGACCGGGCACCGGTCCCGGTGGCCAACCGGCTCGGCGACGAGGGCGAGGGCCTGGACATCGCGCTGCGCGGGTTCCTCACGCCGAGCCGGATCTCGGTGGCGATGAGCTGCGTGGGCCTGGCCAGGCGGGCACAGGAGCTAGCGATCGGCTACGCGCGGCGGCGGGAGACGTTCGGCAAGCCGCTCACCGCGCGGCAGGCGATCCGGTTCATGATCGCGGAGAACGCGGCGGATATCGAGGCCGCGCGCAGCCTGGTCCTGCACGCGGCGAGGACCTGGGAGAGCGGGCAGGGCGTCGGCGACCCCGCCGGGCTGGTCCCCGCGCAGCTGACTCCCGCGGAGCTGGGCCCCGCCGAGTCTGCCCCCGCGGAGCCGACCGCCGAGGCGCTGGCGTCCATGGCCAAGCTGACCGCGGTGGACATGCTGACCAGGGTGACCGACCGGGCGCTGCAGATCCACGGCGGAACCGGGTTCTGGCAGCCGAACGCTATCGAGCGGGTCTACCGGGATGCCCGGGCGCAGCGGTTCGAGGAGGGGACGAACGAGATCCAGAAGACCGTGATAGCCAGGGAGATCCTCGGCCGTTAGCCTGTCGGGTAGCCCAGGAGACGGCGATCCGAGGAGATCCGAGGAGAGGGGTCATGGAAAGGGAAGGCAGCGTCGCGATCGTCACCGGGGCAAGCCGCGGCATCGGCCGGGCCATCGCCCGGCGGCTCTCCTCGGGGCTGGGCGCCAGGATCGTGGGGTTCGGCCGGGATGCCGATCAGCTAGCGCAGACCCGGGCGGCCGTCGAGGCGGAGGGCGGCACCATGCAGGCCGCCGTGGTGGACGTGACCGACGCCGAGGCGGTCGACAAGGCGATGACCGAGATCGCCGACCAGTTCGGCGGGATCGACATCCTGGTGAACAACGCGGCGTCGTGCCTGCGCGGCGCCCTGACCGAGCTTTCAGTTGCCGAGTATGACTCGATGATCGCCGCCAACGTCAACTCGGTCGTCTACTGCTGCCGGTCGGCCTGGGAGCCGATGCGGGCCCGCGGCGGCGGAGTGATCATCAACGTCTCGTCCCTGTCCTCGGCGGTCTCCTCACCCGGCTTCACGGTCTACTCGGCGACCAAGGGGTTCGTGAACACGCTCACCACGGCGCTGGCGCACGAGGGGCGCAGGCTTGGCATCCGCGTCTATGCCGTGGCACCCGGGTACGTCCGGACCGAGCTGCTGGACCGGGTGTCGCCGGAGGTCACCCCGGACAAGGCGCTGACTCCGCAGGACGTTGCGGTGGTGGTCGAGGCGCTGTGCGGGCCGGCGCACCTGTACAGTTCCGGCGAGATCCGCTATCTCCGCCGCTAGCTGACCCGCGACGGTCTATCCCTGTCAGCGTCCCGGGTGGGAGCGGATGAAGTCGGCGATCACCCGGCCGAGCCGCTCGCCCGCGTCTTCCTGCAGGAAGTGGCCCGCCCCCTCGATCACCGGATGCTCGATCCCGGCGGCACCCGGAATGCTCCGGCGCAGGATGGGGGCCATTGCGCCGGTGATCGGGTCACGGTCACTGAACGCCACCAGGAACGGACGGTCCCACTCGGCCAGCCGCCGCCACGCCGACCGGTTCGCCTCCGCGGCGGGGTCGTCTGGCGCGGCCGGGACCAGCCCCGGCATCGCCCGGACCCCGGCCATGTAGGTCTCGTCCGGGAACGGCGCGTCATAGGCGGCCAGCACCGCCTCCGGCAGCCTGGTCTGGCAGCCCGACTGCACGAGCCGGGACACGCTGAGCTCGGGTGCGGTGCGCACCACCTCCCGGAACCGCAGCCAGACCTCCGGCATGGCCTGATCGCCGGTGGGCAGCCCGGTGTTCGCGGCAACAACCCGGGCGAACCTGTCCGGATGCTCGGCCACCAGGCGCAGCCCGATCAGCCCGCCCCAGTCCTGCCCGACCAGGGTGAGCCCGCGCAGGTCCAGCACGTCGAAGGCGAGCGCCCTGACCCACTCCACATGCCGGGCATAACTGTGGTCGGCGAGGCTGGCGGGCTTGTCGGACCTGCCGAACCCGACCAGGTCGGCGGCGATCGCCCGCAGCCCGGCCCGGGCCAGCACCGGCAGCACCTTGCGGTAGAGGAACGACCAGCTCGGCTCGCCGTGCAGGAGCAGCACCGGCTCGCCGTCATCGGGCCCGGCCTGGACGTACGCCATCTCCAGCCCGCCGACGTCGGCGCGGTGTGCCGGATAGCCGAAGTCCGGGAGGTCAGCGAATCGCTCCTGCGGCGTCTGCAGCACGCGCATCAGGCCATGCTGCCACGGCCGGAGGCAGCAGGACGAGCAGCAAGAGCCTGGCCCGGCCTGCCGAAGGGACGGCGACCGGGTCGTCACCAGACTCGCAGCAGCCGCGTTCGCTCGCCCCGGCGGGAGGCCGGACCTGCTCAGGTATCGTGCAGAGATCCGGGAAGCCGGCGCCGCGGCGAGGAGATGAGCGCGGATGGCTGCGACGGTGCTGCTGGTGGAGGACGAGCGGAAGCTGCGCGACCTCGTCCGTACGTACCTGGAGCAGGCCGGGCTTACCGTGCTGTCCACCGGCTCCGGTGCCGAGGCGATCTCGCTCTTCCGCTCCGCCTCGCCTGACCTGGTCATTCTCGACCTCGGGCTGCCCGACGTGCCGGGCGAGTCGGTGGTATCCGAGATCAGGGCGCATTCCGCCACCCCGATGGTGATACTCACCGCGCGCAGCACCGAGGAGGACCGGATCCACGGCCTTGAGCTGGGCGCCGACGATTACGTGACCAAGCCGTTCAGCCCGCGCGAGCTGGTGCTTCGCGTGCGGGCTATCCTGCGCCGCGGCGGGCAGGTGGCCGCAGCGACGGGAGTCAGCAGCTTCGGCGATGGTGAGCTGGTGATTGACGAGCCGAGGCGGCGGGCCCAGGTACGCGGGGCGGCCACCGAGCTGACGCCGACCGAGTGGGGCATCCTGGTTGCCCTGGCGGCCGTGCCGGGCCGGGTCTACTCGCGGTTTGAGCTCATCAACAAGGTGCGCGGTTATGAGTTCGAGGGTTACGAGCGCACCGTGGACTCGCATGTGAAGAACCTGCGTCGCAAGATCGAGAACGATCCGGCCAGCCCGCGGATCGTGCAGACCGTGCTGGGTGGCGGGTACCGGCTCGGCTTGCTCAGGGATGACTGACGGGAGGCGCGGACGGTCCGGCGGCTCCGGGCCGTTCGCGCTGCGGCTCACGCTGGCGTTCGTCGCCGTCGCTCTGGCGGCGGTCGCCCTGCTCGGCGGGCTGACCGCCGGGTTCGCCGCCGCTGATGTCTCCCACCTGGCCAGCGAGCAGCGGACGGTGCTGGCGCATGCAATCCAGACCGCGACGGGAGCGGCCTGGGAGCGCGGCAGGACATGGCGGGGAGCGGACCTCACCCCGGCGTTCGACATCGCGGCCCAGATCGGGGCCGGCCTGCGGGTGACCGATGACGCCGGCCGTACCGTCTCGGCCACCAGCGGGTTCCCGCCGTCGCCGGAGACCGCGCGGCGGCAGGTTGCGATCATCGTGCACGGCCGGCGGGTCGGCAAGGTGGACGTCCGCTTCACCGGCTCCGGGTTCTCGAGCGCCGATCGGAGCCTGCAGGAGGCCCTGTGGAAGGCGATCGCCGGGGCAGCCGGTCTCGCCGCGCTGCTCGCCCTGCTGATAGGGCTCGCCGTGGCCCGGCGGATTACCGAGCCGGTGGGGCGGCTGATCGACGTCGCGCGGGCCATGGGCGGCGGTGACCGGGATGCCCGGGTTGGCGATATCCGCGCCCCCGCCGAGCTGCGTGAGCTGTCCGCCACCTTTGACACGATGGCCGACACGCTCGCCTACCAGGAGCAGCTGCGCAGGAACCTGGTCGCCGACGTCGCTCATGAGCTGCGCACGCCGGTTGCCGTGCTGCAGGCCGGCCACGAGGCGCTGCTCGACGGTGTCATCGAGCCGAGCCGCGGTCAGCTCAGCTCGCTGCGTGACGAGGTGCTGCGGCTTGCCCGGATGGTCGAGGACCTGCACACCCTGGCGGCTGCCGACGCCGCAGCCTTGCAGCTCACCTTCACCACCGTGAACCTGGCCGCTGTCGCCGCCGCCGCGGCCGACAGCCTGGCGGACAAGTTCGACGCGGCGGATATCGACTTCGAGCGTGACCTGGTCGCGGTGCCCGTCCGGGCCGATCCGATGCGGCTGCACCAGGTTGTGGTCAACCTGCTGACCAATGCGCTGAAATTCACTCCGGCGGGCGGGCGGGTGCTGATCCGCACCTGGCCTGCAGGGGAGGAGGCGATGCTGGAGGTCAGCGACACCGGGGCAGGAATCCCGGCCGATGAGCTGCCGCACGTGTTCGACAGGTTCTGGCGCGGCCGCCGCTCCGCCGATGTCGCGGGCAGCGGGATCGGCCTGGCGGTGGCGGCCGAACTGGTCCGCGCGCACCGCGGGAGCCTCACCATCGACAGCGGCCCCGGCCCGGGCACGCAAGTAACGCTGACCCTGCCGCGCGCCGGTCAGGTCCGGTAACCGGGCCTGGTGGCTGTCACCGCGATCGGCGCCCTGGGCCGAGCCGCTCCAGTGGGCTACGAGCTCATCCAGGATCGGGGCAAGCTGCCTGAGCTCGTTCAGGTGCGCGGCAGCGAGCTGCTCAAGCCGCTCCTCGCCGATGGCGGTGAGCCGGACCCTGGTCACCCGCCCGTCAGCGTTATCACCCCACCGCTCGACAAGCCCGGCGGCCTCGGCCCGGTCGATCAGCTCCACCGTGCTGTGGTGGCGCAGCATCAGGTAGCCCGCCAGGTCGCCCACCGTCGGGCCTTCGAGCACCGCATGGCCCTTGATCGCGAGCAGCAGCTGGTGCTGCGCGGGGGTTATGCCGACTGCGCGGGCCTCGCTCTGGCTCCAGTGCTGAAACCGGCGCAGGCTGGTACGGAACGCCAGCAGGTTGCTGTAATCATCGAAGCTGAGCTGGGCCACGTCCCTCCCCTCCGGTTGCCGTGCAGACAGCATAAGTGCTGGCATCGTGGTCTGTATGCAGAGTCTTCCGCCATGGCGTCCGCTCGGCGATCTCTTCCTGAGTATCGCGCTACGATAGAACGGTCAGGCTTGAGCCGCAGGGCAGAGCGGGAACGGCGGCATTCCGTGAAGCGATACAAGTTCCAGGCGCTGGTCAACCTCTATCCGCCGGAAGAGGGCGGCACTGCCAGGCAGCTTCCAGCCTCGTCGTGCCGGCTCGTGGTCCGGGGCAGGCACCACGAGACACGCGGCAGCAAGGTGTTCAGCGCGCTGGTCCAGGACACCGGGGAGGATGAGCTCAAGCCCATGGACCCGCACCGCACGGTCACCATGGTGCTGGTGGGTGACGACGTCCTGGAGTACCTGGGCCCGGGAGACCAGTTCTCGCTCTGGCTCGGCCGGGATATCGGCAGCGGCGTCGTCACCAGGAGGCTGTTCACCTAGCGCCGCCTCCACACGGTCACCACAACCGTTCCACCGCGCCTGCCACCGGCCCGTGTTCCCTGGGGACAGCGACGATCCGCAAGGAGCAGCCGAGCGATGGTTCTCAGTGACTGGCTGGTGATAGCCCCCTGGCTCGCCTTCGCGGTTGCGACCGGCGGGATCATCTGGATCGCCCGGCGCCACTGGCGACGACGACGGTCCTCAGGACGTCAAGCTGACCGCTGCCTCGCTAGTCAGCATCAGGAAGGTGAGCGTCTCCTCTAGGTAGAGCTCGACCTCGGTGGCGGTGTGCGACAGGTACCCGACCGACAGGTCCTGCCCGAGGTGGAGCTCAAAGTCACCGCCCCGGGTGGTCAGGACCAGCGCACCGGAGATCGCCGGCGCCCAGATGATCTCACCGCTGAGCAGCCTGCCGATGTGCTCGAGCACCGGGTAGCCGTGGTGGCTGGTCTCGGCCACCGCGGTATAGGCGTCGGCGCTGAGCAGCAGCGAGTACGGACCGTCCACGCCCGCCACGCGCAGCGCGCTCAGCGCCGCGGCGACCGCCTGCGGGTACTCGGTGATCTCGGCCGGGAGCCGCAGCGGCCGGTTGCTGGACCCGGGCCTGATCCCGGTCGTTCCGGCGGCCGGGTAGCCATCGAACACGATGCGGTCCTCGGCAAGGGCAAGCTGCCGGGCGGCTTCCTTGACCGGCTGCCAGTCGCTGTCCCGCGAGCCGCGCTCGACATCGTCTATCTGCTCCCTGTTCAGCCCGAACGGGGCCCTGAGCTGCACCAGCGGCGCCACCTGGCGCAGCCGGGCGATGACCCCCTCGCCCGGGGGATCGATGTCCCGCTGATGGCCGGTGCCGACCGCGGCGAGGGCCGGTCCGCCCGGACCGGAGACGTCCACCACCCGGCGGCCCGCGAGGTGGCGCCTGAACGTCCGGGCTGCCTCCCCCTCGACCTGCGACCAGGCGCTGTCGGAGACCGGCGCGAGCTCGCGGTGCAGGTTATCCATCCTGGGACTCTCCCCTCAGGCTGCCGATGGAAAGCGATCCGCTGCCAGAAAGCGATCCGCTGCGGCCGGCGCCAGCGGATAGCCGCACGTCCGCCGTCTGGGTTGCCGAGGCCTGCCCGGCCGGCTGAGCCCCGGCGGCAGCGCTATCGGCGAGGCCTTCGAGCAGGTCCGCGGACGGGACGAAGAACAGGCAGCCGGTTACCGGCCTGCTGGTGTCCAGCAGCCGGTCGTAGTTTCCCGCCGGCCGGCCGATGAACATGTTCCGCAGCATCTCCTCGATCGGGTCCGGGGAGCGCGCGTAGCCGATGAAGTAGGTGCCGTACTCGCCCGCGCCGACGGCACCGAACGGCATGTTGTCCCGGAGGATCTTGACCTCCTCGCCGCCTGCCTCGATCGTGGTCAGCGCGTTGTGCGCGTAGCTGGGCTTGACGTCATCGGAAAGCTCGATGTCGGTGAGCTTGGTCCGGCCGACGATCCTTTCCTGCTCCTCGACGCTCAGCGCGTTCCAGGCCCTCAGGTCGTGCAGGTACTTCTGCACGATCACGTAGCTGCCGCCGGCGAATGCCGGGTCCTCGTCGCCGATGAGGGCCGCGGACATCGCCGCGTCGCCGACCGGGTTCTCGGTGCCGTCCACGAAGCCGATGAGATCGCGGTCGTCGAAGAACCTGAACCCGTGTGCCTCGTCGACCACGGTGACCGCGTTCTGAATCCTGGTCATGATCTGCGTGGCGAGCTCGAAGCACAGGTCCATGCGTGCCGCGCGGATGTGGAAGAGCAGGTCGCCGGGCGTGGACGGGGCGTGCCGGGGACCGGCCGTCAGCTCGGTGAACGGGTGCAGCCCGGTCGGCCGCGGCGATCCGGCGAGCCGGTCCCAGGCGCCGGCACCGATCCCGGTCACGCAGGTCAGGTGACCCTCCAGGTCCCGGAACCCGACCGCGCGCACCAGCCCCGCCAGGTCGCCGCACAGGTCGCGGACCGTGGCGGCAGCGGCCTCGCCCGGCTCCATGACCGCCACCAGGAAGATCGCGGCGCCGGTCAGCGGGGAGAGGACGGCCTGCGGCCGCGAATTCGTCACGCATCCATCCTTCCCCGCAGGGCCTGGTTGTGATCGCCTTTTGCCGTCGCCGCGCCGGCCGCCCGGCACGACACGGCCATGGCCCGTTACGGTCGCGATCGCCTGGGGTAGGGCAGTCCCGGAGGCGGCAAAGGATGCGAGCGAGACGGGAGCATGGCTAGCTGGCGACGGCGCGACCGGGTGGCCGGCGGCGGGCCGCGGGTGGTCGTCGCCGGGGCCGGCTTCGCCGGGCTCGCCACGCTGCGCGGCCTGGCCCGCATCGGCGCCCGCACGCTGCTGGTGGACCGGAACGTCTACTCGACCTTCCAGCCGCTGCTTTACCAGGTCGCGACCGGGGGACTGGCGCCTAGCGACGTGGCCTACCCGATCCGCAGCCTGGTGCGGCGCTACCGGGCCCGGTACCGGCACGGCGAGCTGGCCGGCGTCGACCCGGGAGCCCGCCGGGTACGGCTGACCGACGGGACCGAGCTCGAGTACGACTACCTGATCCTGGCCACCGGAGTCAGCGCCGCGTACTACGGCGTGGCCGGCGCGGCCGAGCACACTGTCGGCCTGTACACCCGGCGGGATGCGATCGCGCTGCGCAACGACTTCAATGACAGGCTGGAGCACCTGGCGGCGAACGGGACGGCCAAGGACCTCACGGTCACGATCGTCGGCGGCGGTGCCACCGGGGTGGAACTGGCCGGCACGATGGCCGAGGTCCGTAACATCGCGCTGCCAGCCCTGTTCCCGGACACCGATTTCTCCGGGGTGCATATCCGGCTGGTTGAGATGGGCGGCGCGCTGCTCGCCCCGTTCCGGCCCTCGCTGCAGCGCTACGCCAGGAGGCAGCTACTGGAGCGCGGCGTCGAGGTCATGCTGGGCACCGCTATCAGCCAGGTGCACCCGGACCACATCGTGCTCGCCAGCGGCGAGAAGCTGCCCAGCGACCTCACGGTCTGGGCAGCCGGGGTGGCGGGCCCGGCCGCCGATCGCGGCTGGGGCCTGCCGACCGGCCGCGGCGGGCGCATCGTTACCGGACCGGACCTGCGGGTGGACGGCCAGGAGCGGATCTTCGCGGTCGGCGACATCGGGCTGATCTCAAGCAGCCCGCTGCCGCAGCTTGCGCAGCCGGCCCTGCAGACCGGGCGGCACGCGGCGGCGCAGATCGCCAGGCTGGAGGAGGGCCAGCCGACCGAGCCGTTCCGCTATCACGACAAGGGGATCATGGCCACCATCGGCCGCAGTTCCGCGGTGGTCCAGCTCGCGAGCGGCATCCGGTTCGGCGGCTTCCCGGCCTGGGTGGCCTGGCTCGGCCTGCACCTGATCTACCTGCTCGGCACCCGCAACCGGGTGTCGACGCTGCTCAACCTGGCCTACCGGTATGTCAGCTGGGGCCGGGGCGGCGGCTTCGTCGTCGGCGACGATCCGTCGCTGCCGTCCGGCGAGCGGCCGGGCCAGGCATCCGGCTAGCTCGCCACAGGCGGCGGTGCCCGCCAGATGAGATTGGGGGCTGCCGCTGGCCGCGGATTCTCACTACGATCCTCAGCATGATCCCGGACGTCCAGTGGGGGCCGCCATGACCGGCATCGAGTCTGTCTCACCAGCAACGGGTGCCGAGGGAACGCTCGTAGCCCAGGAGAAGGCGAAGCTCCGCAAGGTGCTGCGCCGCTTCGACCTGGTGCTGTTCACCGCCTGCGCGATCGTCGGCCTGGACAGCGTGGCGGCTGCCGCCGAGGCGGGCGCCCAGGCCATCACCTGGCTGGTGATCTCGCTGATCATCTTCCTGATCCCGTACGGGATGCTGACGGCGGAGCTCGGGTCCACGTTCCCCGTTGAGGGAGGCCCGTACGAGTGGGCCAAGCTGGCGTTCGGCAGAGGTGCCGGCGCCATCACGGCGGTGCTGTACTGGCTGTCCAACCCGATCTGGGTCGGTGGCACGCTGACTGCCACCACGATCGCCTCCATCGACTCGTTCATCCTGCACCACTCGATGCCCACCTGGGCGGAGATCGTGGTCGGGCTGGCATTCACCTGGGTCACCACCGGGATCGCCATCGTGGCCTTCCGCTACGGCAAGTGGGGCCCGAACATCGGCACGTTCGTGAAGATGGCGGTGGTCGGGATCTTCGTGATCCTCTTCATCGCCTTCCTGGCGCAGCACGGCCATCCGGCCGGCGCATCGACCGCGGCGGACCTGAAGCCGTCGGTGAACGGGTTCCTCACCGCGATCGGCATCCTGGTGTTCCTCTGGGTCGGGTTCGAGCTCTCCAACGGTGCATCCGAGGAGATGCACAATCCGCGGCGCGACGTACCCAGGATGATCGTCGGCGCCGGGATCATCGCCGCGCTGCTGTACGGGCTGACGATCCTCGGCATCATCCTGGTGATCCCGAAGGCCAGCCTGTCGAACGTCACCGGGTTCACCGACGCCTACACCGCGGTGGCCCAGGTGTTCCATTCCGGCGCGCTGGACGCGGCCTTCGCGATCCTGGTGATCATCACCCTGGTGGGCAGCGGCTCGGTCTGGCTGGAGGGCGCCGACCGGACGCAGGCCATTGCCGCCCTGGATGGCGCCGCGCCGGGCTGGATGGGCAGGTTCACCAGCTTCGGCACTCCCATCGCCGTCAACATCACCTCGGGCGTGATCTCGTCGATCATGTGCGTGCTGGTCTTCGTGGTCACCAGCGGGAGCCTGGCGCACTTCTTCGGCGTCATGCTCGCTCTGGTGATCTCGACTACCGCGGTGAGCTATGTGTTCGTGTTCCCGGCGCTGGTCAAGCTGCGCTACCGGTACCCGCAAGCGCACCGGCCCTACCGGGTACCCGGGGGCATGGCCGGAGCGTGGGTCGCGGTGATCATCACTGAGGCATTCGTGGTCGTCACCGCCGTCACCCTGCTCTGGCCGGGCGCGATCAACGCGATGTTCGGCGAGTCCTACTCGGTGGAGTCCTCCTGGGGGGTCTCCCGCGCGTTCTTCGAGTCGGTGACGATCGGCTCGTTCGCGGTCATGATCGTTATAGCGCTCGCCTTCTGGGGCCTCGGGGCGCGACGGCGGCGCACCGGCGAGCTCGGCACCGCGATCCCCGCCGCGCTGCTGGCCGCTGACCCGGAGACTGCCGGGGAAGAACCGGAGTGACCGCCGCGGCGGCACCGGGTGAGGCGGAGGGCGCCGGGGCCGCGCAGAGCCGTTTCGGCGTGCGGTCGATGAGCGCGCCGCTTCGGCGAGTCCTCGTCCGCAGGCCCGCCACCAGCGGGGACTTTGCCGCGGCTGACTGGCGGACGCCCGATCCCGGGCGGCTGGTTGCGCAGCATGAGGCGTTCTGCGCGCTGCTGGCCGGCCTCGGCTGCGAGGTCGAGGTGGCCGGGGCGATTGACGGCCTGGTCGATGCGACCTACGTACGGGATCCGGGGCTGGTCAGCGGCCGCGGCGCGGTGCTGTTCCAGATGGCCAAGCCAGCCCGGCGCGAGGAGCCGACGCACCTGGGGGTGGCGGTGGAGGCCGCGGGCGTTCCGGTCACCGGGCGGCTGGCCGGCGCGGCACGGGCGGACGGCGGGGACTTCATCTGGCTGGACGACGCCACGCTGCTGGGCGGGCGGAGCTACCGGACCAACGCGGAGGGGCTGCGCCAGCTGGCGGCGATCCTCGCCGCCGAGGGCGTCGCCCTGGAGTCGGTCGACATGCCGCATGACCGCGGGCCCGGGCACGTGCTGCACCTGATGTCGGTCATCTCGCCGGTGGCCGACGACCTCGCGGTCGTCTACCCGCCGCTGGCGCCGGTGCCGCTGATGGAGACGCTCACCGAGCGCGGGGTGCGGATAGTCGCGGTCGACGCGGAGGAGTACGAGTCGATGGCGTGCAACGTCCTCGCGGTCGCTCCTGGCAGGGTGGTCATGCTGGAGGGCAACCCGCGGACCAGGGCAGCGCTGGAACGAGCCGGGTGCGAGGTGCACTGCTACGACGGCTCGGAGATCTCGCTCAAGGGCGACGGCGGCCCGACCTGCCTGACCCAGCCGCTGCTACGCGCGGCCTGAGCGGCATGCGCGATGCTGCTCTCTAGACTGAACGCGACACTGGTGGATCGGGCCGGGTGGGCTTCGCCCAGCCGGCCATCTCAGGGGGCTCAGTGTGTCCGCTTTCTCTGTCGATGCAGTCTTCCCCCCGGAGCGCCTGCCGGTGGCCTGGCTGCTGCTGGCGTTCATCCTCACAAGCCTGCTGACGCGCTTCATCACCCGGCGTATCCGGGCCGCGAGCGGCCAGCCCGCCACGGGCACCGAGACTGGCAGCCAGGAAGGCATCGAGCCTGGCAGCCAGGCCGGCCCTGAGAGCGCCGGGCGCGGCGTCCTCAGGGACATCCATGTCGGCGGAGTGCACGTCCACCACCAGGTATGGGGCATCCTGCTGTCGCTGCTCGCCGGGCTGCTTCTGGTCGCCTACCGGCCAGGCGGGATCGCGCTGGATGTCATCGCCGGCATCCTCGGCGCCGGCGCGGCGCTGGCCCTGGACGAGTTCGCCATGTGGCTTCATCTCAAGGACGTGTACTGGGCTACCGAGGGGCGCAAGTCGATCAGCGCGCTCATGACCGCCTGCGTGATCTGCCTGGTCCTCGTTCTCGGGGCCGACCCGCTGAACATAACGAGGGCACCCGACACCGGCGCTCGCATCACCGTCGCTGTCATCGCGGTGCTCAACCTGCTGCTGGCCGTCGTGTGCCTGCTCAAGGGCAAGCTGCCGGTTGCCCTGATCGGGATCTTCATGCCCGTGGTGGCATACGCCGGGGCGTGGCGGCTTGCCAAGCCGGGATCCTGGTGGGCGCGGCGCCGGTATTGTCCCGGTTCCCGCAAGGACCTGCGCAGCCGGCGGCGGTTCGGGCCCCGGTATCAGCGCCGCTGGGAACGCGTCCGCGACCTTATCGGCGGCACGCCGACCCGGACGCACCAGACTCTCGAGTGACCGGCAGCGGCGCCTGGCGCGCCTGGCGCCCGGCCAGGCGGCCGCAGCTACCTGCGGCGGAGGCGGACCTCCATCGCGTCCCGCAGCGCGTCGCCCATGAAGTTGAATGCCACGACCGTCAGCGCGATCAGGACCCCGGCCGGGTAGACCTCCCACCAGTAGCCGTCATAGAGGTAGTTGGTCCCGTTCGAGAGCATGCCGCCCCAGCTAGCCGCTGGCGGCGGCAGGCCGAAGCCGAGGAAGCTGAGCGTGGCGAGGATCAGCACCGCGTCAGCGACCTGGAAGGTGGCGTTGACCACGACCGTGCCGATGGTGTTCGGCACAATGTGCCGCAGCACGATCCGTACCGACCTGCCGCCCATCATCCTGACCGCCTGAACGTACTCGCGTACCCGCAGGGACAGGGTCTCCCCGCGTACCAGGCGAGCCGGCCCGACCCAGGACAGCGCTGCGACCACCACGATCAGCAGCGGCACGGTCGGCCGGAACACCGTGGCCAGGTAGATGAATATGAAGATCGACGGGATAGCCAGCACGATGTCGACGATGCGCATCATCACGGCGTCGACAGCCCCGCCGAGGTAGCCCGACACCGCGCCCCAGCCGACCCCCACAGCGGTGGCTATCACCGCGACCGCGAGACCGATCTCGATCGAGCTCTGCCCGCCTGCCATCAGCCGGCCGAGGATGTCGAAACCCACGTTGTCGGTCCCGAGCGGATGCCGCGCCGAGGGTGGCTCGTTGAGCGCGACCGGGTTCGCGTGCACCTGATCGGTGTGGTAGAGCAGCGGCCCGACGAAGCAGAACAGCGTGATCATGACGACGATGACCAGGCCCAGCACGGCCAGCCTGTTCTCGGCGAACGTCCGGAGGACCAGCAGCCACTGGCGCTGCTCCGGCGCGGGAAGGGCCGCGTCCGGGGCGTCCGGCCGGAGTGGTGCGAGTGCCGGGGCTTCCGGGGTGACCTGCCGGAAGTCAGTCATAGCGCACCCTCGGGTCGAGGACGGCATAGGCCACGTCGGCGAGCAGGTTCCCGGCGACGGTAGCCAGGCCGACCAGGACGGTGATGCCAAGTTCCACCGGATAGTCATCGGTTGTCGCCGCGTTGAAGAACGTGAGCCCGATGCCGGGAAAGTTGAACACATACTCAGTCACCAGGCCTGCGGTCAGGATCCCGGGCAGCGACAGCCCGACCATCGTTATAACCGGGATCAGCGAGTTGCGGAGCAGGTGGCGGCGGTGGACGAGCCGTCTCGGCAATCCCTTGGCGTGAGCGGTCCTGATGTAATCCTGGGCCAGGTTCTCGATGGCGGCCGAGCGCATGTACCGGCTGAACAGCGCGTAGCTGACCAGCGTGAGCGACAGCACGGGAAGCACCAGTCCCTGAGGCTGGGCCAGAATCTGGGTGACAGTCACGCCCTGCGGCGCCTCGGCCGGCAGCATGTGCAGCGAGACAGCGAAGGCCGCGATCAGCAGCAGCGACAGCCAGTACGTCGGCATCGAGTACAGCAGCAGCGACACGCCGGTTCCGACGTGATCTGCCAGCCGGTTCCGGCGTACTGCCTGGGCGATCCCGAGCGGGATAGCGATCAGCAGGGACAGCACCAGCGAGCTGCCGACCAGCAGGATGTCCTTCGGCAGCTGCTGACCGAGGATCGAGTCCACCGACTGGTTCTGCTTGAACGAATAGCCCAGGTTCCCGTGCAGCACCTGCCACAGGAAGCTCCAGTACTGCACCGGAAGCGGGCGGTTCAGCCCATAGGTGGCGACGAACGCGCGGATCTGTGCCGCAGTTGCCCGCGGCCCGATGATCGCCTTGGCCAGGGACGGCCCGGTGGCGATCAGGTTCTGCAGGATGAAGGCGACCACCGTAACCCCGAGCACCACGATGATGGCCTGCAGCAGGCGCCGGATGAGGTAGCTCGTCACGGCTGCCTCGCTCGGGGGGGAGCGGTCGAGTCGCGCTCGATCAGGCTGGTCTCCAGGAACATGACCCGGGGCGGCGAGCTCTGCCCGGCGAGCCGGCCGAGCAGCAGCCGGGCCGCCGTCGCCCCGATGTCGTAAGCGGGCTGGGCGATGACGCTCAGCCTTGGCCGCACGATCGTCGTCCATTCCAGGTCATCGAATCCCAGCAGCGAGACCTCTGCGGGGAAGGCCAGCCCGCTTGCCTGGATCGCCTCGAACGCGCCCAGGGTGAGCACGTTGTCGACCGTCAGGATGGCCGTCGGGGGATTGCGGCGGCGCAGCAGCGAGTCCGCCGCCTGAGCGGCGGACTCCCGCGTGTACTGAGCGCTGCGGATCAGTGCGGGGTCAGGCGCGATCCCTGCTCCGGTCAGCGCTGCCAGGTAACCCACGCCACGGGCGGCCGCCGTGGCTGCATGGGTCGGGTCAAGCGCCACCTCCTCCAGCTTCCGGATCAGGTCAGCCTCTCCGAGATCGGTGACCAGGAGGCCAATCCGGCGGTGACCGAGGCGGATGAGCGACTCCACCCCGGCCCGCGCGGCGCTGACGTTGTCGACCAGCACCGCGTCCGCGGCCACTCCGCGGACCGCCCGGTCGAGCAGGACCACGGGCACGCCCTCATCCAGCATCGTGACGAGGTGGTCGGCGTTGTCGTACTCGGTCGGGGCGACGATCAGACCGTCCACCCTCCGCTCGTGCAGAACCCGCACGGCCCGGCGCTCGAGGTCCGGTGACTCCTCGCTGTTGGCGATCACCACCTCGTAGCCGGCGGAGCGCGCGACGTCGGTTATCCCGCGCATGTTGCGGGCGAAGAACGGGTTCTCCATGTCGGCGCTGACGAAGCCGAGCGAGTGAGTCCGGCCGGTGACCATCGATCTGGCCACCCGGTTCGCCCGGTAGCCGAGACGGGACGCCACAGCGCGGACCTCCGCCCTGGTGGCGGCGTTGACGCGGCCGTAGTCGCCGAGAGCGCGCGCTGCAGTGGCCCGGGAAACCCCGGCAGCAGCGGCGACATCGTCCAGTGTCGGGCGCGCGGGCCTTGGTGACCTCTCGGGCACTTCGAGCTCGCCAGGCTGGCGGCTTCGCGTTGAGCGCGCTCTCATAGCGCGGACTCTACATGACCAGGTTGTTGCTTGCCAGGAGCCTGGCAAGAAGGACTTGACGCCGGATCAGAGATGTGAGAGCGTTCTCACTCATCGGGTGACGGTACTGGCAGGCGGGGCTCGCTGGCAGGCAGGACTCGCTGGCACGCGGGACTCGCTGGCAGCGGCGGGATCGACCAGCCATGCGCCGGCGCCGTCATTGGCCGTGATGCGCGGGAGGTCGTCAGCAAATGGTTCGCATGTGCTCAGGCATCCGCGGCCGGCGCAGCCGCGGAACTCGCTTGCTCGCCCTGGTCGTCCTGAGCGTCGCGGCACTGGTCACGGCGGCATGCTCCTCGGGCTCGCCGTCCAGCGCCTCCGGTTCCTCCGGGGGTGCCCAGGCCAGCGGGGGAACCGTGACGGTCGCTTATCTCCCGGGAACTCAGCCGGTCTACATCTTCCCGCTGTTCCCGTCTACCGACGACACCACGCAGGAGTTCTTCTGGTTCGTCGAGCAGTTCTGGCGTCCGCTGTACTGGTTCGGCAACGGCTCGTCGATCTCTTATAACCCCTCGATGTCGATAGCGCAGCCGCCGGTGTTTTCCAACGGCGGGCGCACGGTGACGATCACGCTGAAGAGCTGGAAGTGGTCCGACGGCACCCCGGTCACCACCCGCGACGTGCAGTTCTGGATGAACCTGCTGGCAGCGGAGAAGACGAACTACGCTCAGTACGTGCCCGGGTACTTTCCCGACAACATCTCCAGCATCCGCTATCAGAACTCGCGGACCTTCTCGATCACCTTCAAGCAGGCCTACAACCGGTACTGGCTGCTGTACAACCAGCTCAGCCTGCTGTTCGCGATCCCGCAGCACGCCTGGGACAAGACCTCGGCCTCCGGGAAAGTCGGCAACTACGACATGACGCCGGCCGGGGCGCGCCGGGTGTACCACTTCCTCGACGCCAGCTCCAGGAGCCTGTCAACATACGACACCAACCCGCTGTGGCAGGTTGTGGACGGGCCGTTCCGGCTGGCCAGCTATCAGCCGAACAGCGAGGTCACGATGGTGCCGAACAAGAACTACTCGGGACCGGTGAAGCCGAAGCTGAGCAAGGTAGTGTTCCTGAACTTCACCAGCGACTCGGCTGAGTACAACCAGCTACTGAGCGGGAACCTGGACTACGGCTACGTGCCGTTCAACGACATGCCGTCGCGCAGCCGGGTGACCAGCGCCGGCTACGACATCGTGCCATGGCCGCAGGCTGGCATGAACTACGTGGTCTACAACTTCACCAGCCCCAAGGTCGGCCCGCTGTTCCAGCAGCTCTACATCAGGCAGGCGATTCAGCACACCGTGGACCAGGCCGGCATGATCAAGGCCGCCCTGTACGGGTCCGGCGTGCCGACGTACGGGCCGGTCCCTGCCTACAAGCCGGCACCGCAGATCAACGGGACTCCGCTGGCCGCGCCCGGCAGCGACAGCAACCCGTATCCGTTCAGCATCACGGCCGCGCAGAACCTGCTCCGCGCGCATGGCTGGAAGGTCCGGCCCGGAGGCATCGACACCTGCCTGAAGCCAGGCGCCGGGGCGGGGGAGTGCGGCGCCGGGATCGCGGCCGGCCAGCAGCTCAGCTTCCGGCTTGAGTACCCGAGCGGAGTCGTCCAGGACAGCGTCGAGGCCCAGATCCTGGCCAGCGACGCCAGCAAGGCCGGCATCCAGATCCAGCAGCAGCCGGTGCCGACGTCGGTGACGTTCGACGACTCGGTGTGCTCCAAGGGCTCGTCGTGCACCTGGCAGGCGGATTACTACTACCTCGGCGGCTGGCAGTACGGCGTGCCGATCAACTACCCGATCGGCACGCTGATCTTCGGCTGCGGCGGTCCGTACGTGGGCGGCTACTGCTCCCGCACCCTGGACTCCCTGATGACCAGGGCCGAGATGTCCAGCAGCGTGCAGGCGCTCTATCCGTACGAGAACTACCTCAGCAGGAACCTGCCGGTGCTGTGGATGCCGTTGCAGCCTTATCAGTTCTCGGCCATCAAGTCCACCCTGCACGGTGCCGATGCGCAGAGCCTCGGCTACTGGATTACCCCGGAGTACTGGTCGCTGAGCCGATAGCGCCTCACGCAGAGTAAGGAGATAGCGAGCCCGTCATGACACAAGCCAGCACAGCAGTTGCGCCGGTCGCCAGTGACCTCGAGGCGACGATCCAGTGGGCCGTCGGTCAGCGGGACCGGGTCCGCCAGCTAGCGGCCGAGGCCATCGCCCAGGGCGTCCGCGCGGTCTGGTTCACCGGCTGCGGCGGGTCGGTCTATGCCAGCTCACCCGCCGGCTACCTGCTGACGCGCAAGGGGCGGGCGCTGGCATCGTTCCGCATGAATGCCGATGAGCTCAACCACGCCAGGCCAGCGGCGCTGGGCGGGCAATCGCTGGTGCTGGCTTCCTCGCACAGCGGGAAGACTCCCGAGACGCTGGAGGCTGCGGCGACGGCGCGCTCGCTGGGTGCCTGGAGGGTGGTCGCGTTCACCCGGTCATCCGAGAGCCCGCTGGCCGCGACGGCTGACGAGGTATTTGCCTACGGCAGCGAGCACACGGTCTGGGAGCCCAAGCAGGTGCTCTACGGCTACCTGGCTCATGCCCTGCTGGCGGGGGCGGGCGATGAGCCAGGCGCAGACGAGGACGCGGCCGCCGCTGGCTATGCCGCGCTGCCGGGAGCGATCGGCCATGCGATCGCGCAGGCGGATCCGTTGCTGGCCAGCATCGCCGCCGAGCTGGCCGGCGAGCCGATCGTCTACGTCCTCGGTGCCGGACCGAGCGAGGACGTGGCTCGCTGCCTGGCCATGTGTTATCTGCAGGAGATGCAGTGGCGGCACGCTGCCGCGTTCAATGCAGGGGAGTTCTTCCACGGGGCATTCGAGATGATTACGGAACGAATGCCAGTGCTACTGTTCATGGGCGAGGACGAGACCCGTCCGGTGGCGCAGCGAGCGTCGCGGTTCCTTGACCGGTACACCAGGCGCGCGTTCCGCGTCGACTCGGCGGAGCTTGAGCTTCCCGGCGTACCCGCCGCCTGCCGGGCAGAGATCGGGCCGATCGTCCTGGGCGCCCTGAGCTACCGGCTCGCCCAGCACTACGAGGCCATCACCGGGCACTCTCTGGAGAACCGCAGGTACATGTTCAAAGTGGACTATTGATAACGGTCGCATGCGTCGGCGACAACGTCGTCGATGTCTACCCGTCGCTGGGCATGGGCTTCCCGGGGGGCAACGCGGTCAACGTCGCCGTTGCCGCCCGGCGGTCCGGAGCTGCTGCCAGCTACACCGGCGTGATCGGAGCCGGGCCGGACGGCAGTGTGATCGCGCGGGCGCTGGCCGCCGAGGGCGTGCAGACGCCCCGGATGCGGGTCGCCGACGGGCCGAACGCGTACTCGGTGATCGACCTCGACGGCGCCGACCGCGTCTTCGGGGATCACGATGCGGGGGTGTCGGGATTCCAGCTCGACGCGGCCGATCTTGCGTACCTGGCCGAGGTGGGCTTCGTGCACACCGGCGAGTGCTCGATGCTGGAGGACCAGGTGGCGGAGATCGCCGCGGTAGCCCGGGTCTCCTACGACTTCTCCGACCGCCCGTGGGAGTATGCCGCGCCGCTGCTCCGGTATGCCTGGATGGCCTCGTTCTCGGCCAGTCATCTGGCCCCGGACGAGGCCGCTGATCTCGCGGCGCGGGCAGTCGCCGCCGGGCCGCGGGTGGTCCTGGTGACCGAGGGCCCGCGCGGAGCACTGCTGAGAGTCGGCGGAGTGGTGGTCAGGCTGCCCGCGCGCAGCGGGGAGGTCGTGGATACGCTCGGCGCCGGCGATGCGGTGATCGGCGGCGTGCTAACCGGACTGCTGCGCGGCGAGGAGCCCGCGCAGGCCCTCGGCGCTGGCCTGGACCTGGCGGCGCGGGCCTGCACGCACCATGGCGGCTTCGGGTACGGCGAGCCGCTGGACCGGCGCTGGCCGATGGCTCTTCGTCAGCGCGTGAGATCAGCCGGATAGGCGATCTCGATCTCTGAGATCGTGTCCTGGAAGTCGCGCCTGTTGTTCGTGATGAAGCGGTCCGCTCCCATGGCCACCGCAGTGGCGAGGTGCACGGCGTCCGCAGCCTTCAGGCGGTATCTGCTCGCCAGGGCTGTCGCCAGCTCGGCCGTCGCCCGGTCCACCGGCCGGAGGTCCAGCCTGGACAGCAGGCTGGCGAGGATCCGGACCTCGCTGGCTGTGCCATCACGCAGCGGCTTGCCGAGTACCTCGGGGAGCAGCAGCACCGAGCCGATACCAGCGGGACGCCCGGGGCCAGCGGACCGGAACAAGGCGGCTACCGGCCTGCCGAGCGGGTGGCCGGGCACTGCCGCATAGATAACTGCGTCCGCGTCGAATGCGTCCGTCACCGGGACTCGCGCCCGGCCCTGATCGCCGAGATCAGCTCCTCCGCCCGCTCCTGTGTCAGGCCATCGCCGCCCGGCAGCTCGCTGGATGCCGCCTCGGCGAGCAACTGGTGGACTCGCTCGGCGTCTCGCAGTGCGGCGTGCCCGCGACGGCTGCGCAGGACATCGGGTCTCACCATCACGGCCACCTGCTCGCCATGCCGCGTGATCGTCACTTCCTCGCCGTCCGCGACCCGCGACAGCAGTTCGGGGAGGGCGGCCCGCGCCGCGGAGGCGCTGATCGTCACCATAGCCTAATTGTACGGTCCTGTACATAGAAGTACAACCATGCGGCACGGGGCTGCGCTGCGGGCGTGCTCCCGGTTGAATGGACTCATGACGCCCGAGCAGGCCGCCGCGCAGCGTGCGCTGGCCGAGCGGTTCCTCGACCTGCACCGGCCGGGCCAGCCGCTGCTGCTGCCCAACGCCTGGGACGCCGGCTCGGCCCGGCTGCTCGCCTCGCTCGGCTTCGACGCCCTCGCGACCACCAGTTCGGGCTTCGCCGCAACCCTGGGCCGGCCCGACGGGTCGGTGACCCGCGACGAGGCGCTGGCCCACGCGGCGGCCGTAGCCGCTGCGGTGGACGTGCCGGTGTCCGGCGACTTCGAGGACGGTTTCGCCCGCGAGCCGGCCGGGGTAGCCGAGACAGTGCGGCTGATCGCCGGCACCGGGCTGGCCGGCTGCTCGGTCGAGGACTACACCCGCCGCGAGGACGACCCGGTCTACGATCTGCAACTGGCCGCCGACCGGGTGGCCGCGGCTGCGGAGGCCGCGACGGCCGGCCCGGCACGGCTGGTCCTCACCGCGCGCGCCGAGAACTACCTGCACGGCAGGCCGGACCTGGCGGACACGATCGCAAGGCTGCAGGCCTACCAGGAGGCCGGCGCGGATGTGCTGTACGCACCCGGGCTGACCAGCCTGGCCGACATCCGCGAGGTCGTCCGGTCGGTCGACCGGCCGGTAAACGTGCTCGCGGTGCGCGGCGCGCCGCCCGTGGCCGACCTGTCCGCTGCCGGGGTGAGCCGCATCTCGGTGGGCGGGGCGTTCGCGTTCGCCGCGCTCGGTGCGCTGGCCGAGGCGGCCAGCGAACTTCGCGAGCACGGCACGTTCGGGTTTACCCGGCTGTCTGCCACGGGGCGGGAAGCGGCAGGCCGGGCGTTCCTCAGGGAGGCGCGGTGACCAGCCACGACGAGGAAAGTGCGGCTCGCGGAGCGCGCGAGGGCGCGATGACCGACAGGCGCGGGCCGGCGGAGCCGGAGGAACCGCCCGGCGACGCCGCGTGCTGGCTGCGGCGCGTCTGCCCGCGGTGCGGCACCCTGGCCGAGGCTGACCCGCCCACCATCTGCCCTGCATGCCACGCCGAGATGCCCGGCGAGTGACCGCGACGCCCCCTGCTGCCGTGCCCGACCTGGTCCGGTTCACCACCTACAACGTGCTGAACCTGTTCGAGGACGACTCGGCCCGGCAGCGCGAGCACTACAAGCTCGTGGTCGAGGTCATCCGCGAGCTTGACCCCGACGTGCTGGCCGTGCAGGAAATACTGGCGCCGGATCAGCGCACCGCGCAGAGCCGGCTGCGCCGGCTCGCCGACGACGTCGGCCTGCGGTGCCTGGTGCCGGCCAGGCCCGCGGCCCGGCCGGCGACGACGCGGGCCGCAGCGCGCGGGGCGGCGAGCCGCCCGGCGCTGGCGCCCGGCGCTCATGGCTATCACGTCGGCCTGATGTGGCGTGACGGGATCACGCCTGTCCCCGGCTCGCTGCGGTGCTACGGCGAGGGGTACTTCTGGCACTCGCTTGCCGTGGTCAGCCTGGAGGCAGGCGGCTCGGTGCTGCGGTACGCGGCCCACCACGCCGCCCCGTTCGGGAGGCTGGCCCGCGCCGCCGACAACGAGCGCCTCGTCGGCCTGCTCGCGGTGAAGGCCCTCGCCCCGCCGGTGATCGTCGGGGCGGACTGGAACACCGAGAGCGCCGACCGCGTCCGGGATCCGGACACCGGGGCCTGGACCCTGTACGAGCCGGCCGACCCCTTCGCGGGCACGGAGTGGTTCGACCAGCTTGTGCACCAGTGCACGTGGGAGTACGGCGAGACCGGCGCCCGCCGGCACCGCGCCGACCGGCTGCCGGGCGAGGTGCTGTGGGCAGGCGGGCTATATGACGCCGCGGCCGTGCTGCGCGCCCCGTGGCAGGCCACCACCGGCCATTACGCGGGCGATCCGTTCGGCGAGCGGGGGATCCGGCGCCGGATCGACGGGTTCCGGGTGAGCCGGGATCTGATTCCCGCGCTGCGCTCGCACCAGGTCACCGACAGCGAGCTAGCCCGGCGCGCGTCCGATCACCTTCCGGTGACCGTCGAGTTCCTGCCGCGCGGCCTGGCCGGCTGATTTCGCTGGCGTCCTAGCCGCCAGCGCGCACCGTGGCGGGCAGCGGAACCACCCTTGCCGCGGCCCCTTCCCCGCCGGCGATCAGCACGTGCCCGTTGGGCAGGTCGGTCCAGCCCTGACCGGGCGGCTGGGGCCAGCCGGACGAGGCGACCACGACGCCGTCGGCGTCCTGCCGGTAGGCCATGTCGAAGTACCGGGCGATCTCCTCGTCCGTGCCGGGGTGCCCGCGCCGCCGCAGCGCGGCCGCCGGGATCCGCTCCGGGTCGTGCCAGTGAACCGCATGCAGCGCCGCCGGGGTGAGCAGCACCGCGTTCAGGCTGTTGACGGTGAACCTCGCGGCGATGCTCTCGACGGCCTCGGCGATGGCCGTGACCAGATCTCGTCCAGCGGCCAGCCGGGACAGGATCAGCAGGAAGTACCGCTCGCTGTCGGTGCTGCCGGACAGCCGGGCCTCCCAGGCGGGCGGCAGCAGGTCCGGCAGCCTGTGCTGCGGGTGAATGGCGCCGTTGTGCGCCATGGCGATATTGCCTTTACAGAACGGATGCGAGTTGCCGGCCGTCACCGCCAGGCCGGGCGTCGCCCAGCGCAGATGCACGATGCCGAGCCGGGCCAGCGGCCGTCGCGCCAGTGCGCCGTACTCGGGGTCATCGAGCGCGCGCTGCGTGGACTTGCGCACCGTGACCTGCCCTTCCGGCGCGGCAGGCGGGCCAGCCCAGGCCATCCCCCAGCCATCCCGGTGCAGCCAGGACAGCGAGGTGAACTCGCGCAGCCCGGGCTCGCCCAGGATCTCCGCCACGGCGGCGGGGCGGCGATAGCAGTAGGCGAGCAGGCGGCACATCGGGCTACAGGTACTTCCCCATGCCGCCGGCGACGTCGATCGAGGCGCCGGTGATGTAGCTGGCACGGCTCCCGGCGAGGAACGCGACAATGCCGGCAACCTCGTCCGGCCGGCCGAACCTGCCGAGCGGGACCTCGGCCGCCGCCAGGCTGGCGTAGAACTGCTCGGCCGGGACGTCCGGGGCGCGGCGGCGGTGGATGTTCTCCCACTGCGGCGTGGTGACGAAGCCGATGTTCACGCTGTTCACCAGGATGCCCTCGCGGCCGAGTTCCGCCGACAGCGCCTTGGACAGGTTCAGGCACGATGCCCGGTTGACCGATGAGGCCAGGAAGGCCGGGTCGGGGTAGCGGGCGTACACGGCGTTGATGTTGATCACCCGTGGCGCCGGGCTCCGCCGCAGCAGCGGCAGCGCGGCCCGGGTGCAGCGGATCTGGGCGAGGAGCTTGACCTCGATGTCGGCGTGCCAGTCCTCGTCGGTCAGCGTGGCGAAGGTGCCCGGGCGGGCTCCGCCCGCGTTGTTGACCAGGATGTCGATGCCGCCCATCGCGGTCGCCGCGGCCTCGATGAACGCGCTCACCTGGCCGGGGTCGGTGACGTCGCAGGGCAGCGCGGTCACCTTCCCGTCGCTGCCGCCGGACAGGCCCGCCGCCGCCGTGATCAGCTCGTCGGCATGCCGCGAGCAGATCGTCACGCTCGCGCCCTCGGCCAGCAGCTCGGCCGCTATGGCCAGGCCAAGCCCCTTGGAGCCGCCGGTGACCACGGCCCGGCGGCCGGCCAGCCCCAGGTCCATCAGGCTTCGGGCGACGAGGGGCCGGCCGGGCTGTCCTCCGTTCCGGTGCCCGCGTGCTGGGCCTGCGCCAGTGCGAGCAGCGAGGCGCGCGGCGGGCAGAAGATGTCGACCTCCCGGCAGCTCGAGGTGGTGGTCCAGGCGCCGTGCGGTACCCAGGACGGGACCACCGCGACGTCGCCCTTGCGCATCACCCTGACGTCACCGTCCAGGTCGAAGGTGAACTCGCCGTCGAGCACGATCACGATCTGCTCTTCCTCGTGGACGTGCCGGGGCGCCTCGGTGCCCGGCTCGAAGTCCACGAAGTTGGCCATCGCGCGCTGGCCGAGCACCGGCCGGAACCCGAGCCCGGCGACGAACTCGGCCGGCTCGATGTCGTCCACGCGGACGTAACGGCCGGGCCCGGCCGGCTCCCCGAGTGCCTCGGTAGTGAAATGCGTCCTGGCGTCGCTCACGATCCCTCCAGAGCTTCGCTGATGACACCGGCCAGCCTGGCGATGCCCTCGCCGATCAGGTCGTCGGCAACCCGGCTGTAGGCCAGCCGGAGCTGCCGCGCGCCCTCGCCGCCCGGATAGAACGGCCGTCCCGGCACGTAGGCGACCTTGCGCTGGCGGGCGGCGGCCGCCAGCGCGACGGTGTCCACCCCGGCCGGCGCGGTGACCCAGGTGAAGAAGCCGCCCCGCGGCCTGGTCCAGGTCGTCCCCTCGGGCATGTGCGCCGCGAGGGCGCCGTCCAGCAGGGCGGCCCGGTGCGCATACAGCGCGCGCGACGCGACGAGCTGACGGTCCAGGTGACCGCCCCTGGCGTACTCCTCGAGCATTCGCTGGCCCAGGGCGCCGGCGCACTGGTCTGCGTTCTGCTTGGCGATGGTCAGCTGCGCGATGACCTGCCGCGGCCCCGCCGCCCAGCCGAGCCGCACGCCGGGGAAGAACGTCTTGGAGAACGTTCCGGCCTGCACCGTGACCTCCGGGGCTATCGCCCACAGGCTGCGCGGTACCCGCGGCTCGAAGCCGAGCTCTGAGTAGGCCACGTCCTCCACGATCAGGAACCCGTACCGGCGGGCAAGCTCGGCCAGCGCGGTCCGCCGCTCGGTGCTCATCGACAGGCCGGTCGGGTTCTGGTAGTCCGGGATCGTGTAGGCGACCTTGGGGCGCAGGCCGTCGTCCAGCATGTCCGCCAGGACGTCGACGCGCATGCCGTCGTCGTCCACCGGAACGCCGTGCAGATCCGCCTGGTAGCCGCGGAACGCCATGATCGCGCCGAGGTAGCTGGGCGACTCGACGACCACCGCGTCACCCGGGTCGATGAAGGTCCTGGCGACCAGCTCCAGGCAGTCGATGCCGCCGCTGGTGATCATCAGCTCGCCGGGCCCTGGCCGTACGCCGTGCCGGTCGCGCAGCCGGCCGGACAGGTAGTCGCGCAGCGACTCCAGCCCTTCGGTCGCCGAGTACTGCAGCGCGACCGCCGAGTCCTGCGCCACGAGGCGCCCGGCGATCCCGGCGAGCACGTCGACGGCGAACGTCTGCGGATCGGGGAACCCGCCGGAGAACGTGATCACGTCGGTGGCGCCGGCAAGCGCCAGGATCGCCGTGATCTCCCCGCCGCCGCCGGCCGCCAGCGCCTGCGTCCGGCGGGCAAACCGGGCAGCCCAGTCCCGCTCGCCGGCGCGGGAGGCGGCGCGCCGGGCGTCCCGGGCGTCCCCAGCGTCCCGGGCGTCCCGGCCGCTCCCGGCATCGCCCCGGGTGGTCCATGTATCCGGCGTGGCTTGCATCTTCACCGGCTACCCACCGTCCCTTCTCCAGGCTGCATCCCGGTCCTGTCCCGCGCGGCGCCGCCTGGCACCGGTGACTTGAGGTATTGACAACGGGCCTGGCAAACGTAAGAATCTCCTGCAACCGAGACATACATTTGCCACCTTCAGAGCCTCAGCATATCCGATCTCGTCAGGCTCATGAAAGGACAGCCTGGCAGATGACTACAGCGACCGCCGCCCCGCTCGCGACCCTGGCCGACGTGGTGTCACCCTCGACCGCGGCAACCGATGTCGACGACCACGATCTCGCTCTGCTCAGGGCGCTGGCCGAGGACGCGCGGCAGTCGCAGCGGGCACTGGCACGGACGGTCGGCATGTCCCCGCCCGCGGTGGCCGACCGGCTGGCCCGGCTGGAGCGGGCCGGGGTGATCCGCGGCTACCGGGTGGACATTGACTGGGCGGCACTCGGTTACCCGGTGGTCGTCTACCTGGCAGTGACCTCCGGGCCCGGCTCCGATCTCGGCCAGATCGTGCGCGCGATCGGCGCGCTGCCGGAGGCGCGCGAGATGACCATCGTCACCGGCGGGCTGGATCTGCTGGTGCGGCTGCGCGTCCGGGACCACACCCACCTGCGCGAGCTACTGCTGGCCACGATCTTCAAGATCCCCGGCGTGCAGCGCACCGAGACGTTCCTGTCGCTCGGTGACGTGGAGCCGGCCAACTTCGCCGCGGCGCTGCTCGATCAGATGCGCGGGGAGCGGGCAGACGCCACCGCACGGAAGGAGCGCACCTGATGACTGGGCCCGCCGTATCCGAGGGCGTCGGCCAGCCGGGGTTCATCGCCCGGCACGGGCTGCATACCGCCGAGCAGGCCGCCGCGGCGCAGGAGGTTGCGGCGCGGATCCGCGAGCTCGGCCTGCGCACGGTCCGGCTGATCGTCGTCGACCAGCACGGCATGCCGCGCGGCAAGTCGCTCTCGCCGCAGGCCGCGATCGCCGCGCTGACCAACGGCCTGGACTTCTCCGGGGCGATCTACAGCCTGGACTCGGGGAACCAGGTATTCGTGCCGGCGTTCGCGCGCGGCGGCGGCTTCGGCATCGAGGAGTTCACCGGGTTTCCCGACGTGGTGCTGGTGCCTGACCCGGCCACGTTCCGGGTGCTGCCGTGGGCCGACCGGACCGGCTGGCTGCTGTGCGACGTGTACTTCTCCTCCGGGCAGCCGGTGCCGCTGGACGGCCGCGGCCTGATGCGCCGGGCGCTGCGCGACCTGGCCGACGCCGGCTACGGCTACCTGGCCGGCATCGAGATCGAGTACTACATCGTGAAGCTCGAGACCGACCGGATCACCCCGGAGAACGCGGGGTTCACCCCGCCGCCGCCGCAGGTGAGCGTCTTCGAGCGGGGCTACCAGTACCTCTCCGAGGTCCGGCTGGACAGCGTGGCCGCGACGCTGGAGGCGATCCGGGACGGGCTGACCGATATCGGGATCCCGCCGCGCTCGATGGAGGACGAGTGGGGCCCTGGCCAGATGGAGTTCAGCTTTGCCCCGATGGCCGGGCTGGCGGCGGCCGACGCCGTGGTGGCGTTCCGGTCCGCGGTCAAGCAGATCTGCCAGCGCCGCGGGCTGCTGGCCACCTTCATGTGCCGTCCCGGCCTGCCGAACTTCTTCTCCTCCGGCTGGCACCTGCATCAGTCCCTGCTGGATCCGGCCGGCGGGAACGCCTTCGCCAGCGCGGACGCGGCGCTGTCGGATGCTGGCCGGCAGTTCGTGGCCGGCCTGCTGGAGCATGCGCTGCCGATGATGCTGTTCGCCACGCCCACGGTGAACGGCTACAAGCGGTACCGGCCGTACTCGTTCGCCCCGGACCGGGTGTGCTGGGCGGTGGAGAACCGGGGTGCCCTGGTGCGGGTCCAGGGGATGCCGGGAGATGCCAGCAGCCACGTGGAGAACAGGCTCGGTGAGCCAGCCGCCAACCCCTACTTCTACATGGCGGCCAACATCGCGGCCGGGCTCGACGGCATCCGCAGGAGCCTGGCGCCGCCGCCGCCGGTGGAGGCCGACCCCTACGCCGCCGACGCCCCCATGCTCCCGACCTCGCTGGCCGACGCGGTGGCAGCGCTGGACGGCGACGCGTTCTACCGGAAGGCGTTCGGCGACACGCTGGTGGACTACCTGCTGCAGATGAAGCGGGCCGAGCTGGCCCGCTACCAGGCCGCGCTGGCGGAGAACCCGCCGCCGGAGGGCCAGGACGTGACCGACTGGGAAATGCGCGAGTACTTCGAGTTCTACTAGACCCCCGCCAGCCCCTTGCCGGGGCAGGCCGTGCCGACCTCGGGTCGTGCACCCGCTGAAGGAGGCGCTATGTCCTCGACTCATCAGTACCGGCGAGAGCTTGGCCTCTGGAGCGTCGTCTTCCTCGCTACCGGAGCGATCCTCGGTCCCGCGGTCGGATTCACCCCCGTCTCGGTCCTCGCGCTCGCCGGCCCGTCCGGGATCATCGCCTGGGTGATCGCGTTCCTGCTGATCCTGGCGGTAGCGATGGCATACGTCGAGCTCGGCACCATGTGGCCGCGGGCCGGCGGCGTCGCCTACTATCCCGCCCGGAGCAGCGGACCGGTCGTCGGGGTGCTGAACGCCTGGGGCTCGTTCATCGGGTACGCGCTGGCGGTGCCCTCCATCGTGGTGGCGTTCACCGAGTACCTCAGCTACTGGGCTCCCTCCCTGTACACCGGGACGAAGCTGACGGGTGCCGGCATCGGCACCTCCCTGGGCATCCTCGTGGCCGTCGCGGTCATCAACTGGCTGCGCATCCGGTACATGGGGCAGATCAACAACGTGCTGACGGTCGCCACGATCGTCGGTCTGGTCGTCATGATCATCGCGTTGCTGACGGCGTTCCATCCGCACAACTTCAGCCATTTCGGCGGCTTCGTGCCGCTCGGATCGAGCGGCCTGTTCCTGGCCATCTCGGCCACGATCTACGGTTACGGCGGGTTCCGCCAGCCGATCGACTACGCCGAGGAAGTGCACGACCCCGGCAGGACCATCCCGAAAGCGGTCGGGGTCACCCTGGTGATCACCATGATCATCTATCTGCTGGAGAGCCTGTCCTTCAACGGGGCAATCGACTGGCACGGCCTGGGCCTGCACCCCGGTGACTGGGCCGGGCTGAACAGCCTGGCGCATCCGCTGGTCAGCGCCTCCGACACGGCAGGCCTGGTGGCGATCGGCCTGATCGCCCTGGTCACCACGCTGATAGCGACGTTCAAGGACGGCTACATCTACTACGGCGGGTGCTCCCGGGTCGGTCACACGCTGTCCCGCTACGACCGCTACCTGCCAACCGTCTTCACCAAGATGAGCGCGGGAGGCATCCCGGTCGCGTCCAACATCCTCGTCCTGATCGTCTCCGCGATCTACATCGTGCTGCTGCCCGCGTTCTCCTCGCTGTTCCCGCTGGTGGCAAGCGCGCTGCTGCTCTCGTACGCGCCTGGCCCGCTGGCGCTGGCGATCTTCAGGACCAAGAACCCGGACGAGCCGCGCCCCTACCGGCTGCCCGCCTACAAGGTGCTCGCGCCGTGGGCATTCGTGGTCAGCAGCGTGATGATCTTCTGGGCCGGCTGGCCGTCGGTGCGCGTGCTGATCCCGTCCGTCGCCGTCGGGCTGCTGCTGCTGTTCTTCTACCAGCCACACCGCAAGCTCACCGCGGAGGACGTCAAGTGGGGCATCTGGCTGCCGTTCTACCTCGGGTTCATCGTCCTGTTCTCCTACCTGGGCAGCGACAAGTTCAGTGGCTCGAACGTCATCCCGTTCCCCTGGGACACCGTGGTCTTCGCCATCATGTCGCTGATCTTCTATTTCATCGGCTACTACTCCGGCTGCCGCTACAAGGGAACCGCGGTGTTCGACGATGAGATGCAGCCGGTGGCGGCGGAAACTGGTGCCGACGGCCCGGATGCCGTCAGCCCGGCCTGAGCGCGACGGCGCCTGAGGGCTGACGGCCTGAGGGACCGGAGAACTGTCCATCGAGAGGCATGACGAGAGGCCTGCCATGACCGTGCAGCACGTGGTTCTGTTCAGCTTCCCGCGGCCGCTGAGCGCGGAGGAAGAGGCACAGATGCGTGCCATGGTGGCAAGCTGGCCTGCCGAGATCGGGCTGATGACCAGATGCCGGCTCGGCACCGACCTGACCGGCGCGCGCACCCGCGGCTTTTCCCACCTGCTCTACACCGAGTTCCCCGACACCGAGGCGCTCGGCCGCTACCAGTCTCACCCGGTCCACCTGCAGTTCAAGGCCTGGCTCGACGAGCGCGACTGCACGCCCCTGGCCTTCGACTACTACCTGGACGAGGCCACCGTCCTGATGCCGGAGTGAGCCACCGGCCGCGCCCGCAGCCAGGGGATGATGGACCGGTGCGGCGCGGCCAGGCAGGGCGGAGGTCGGCAACGGTGAGCGGCTCGCTGCTGGTGGCGGGCACGGCGTCGGATGCCGGCAAGTCGCTGCTGACCGCCGGCATCTGCCGCTGGCTCGCCCGGCAGGGCGTGCGGGTCGCGCCGTTCAAGGCGCAGAACATGTCGAACAACTCCGCGGTCACCGCGGATGGCGCCGAGATCGGCAGGGCCCAGGCCATGCAGGCCGCCGCGGCGGGAGTGCCGCCAGAGCCCAGCATGAACCCGGTGCTGCTCAAGCCCGGCAGCGACCGGAAGAGCCAGCTTGTCGTGCTCGGCCGGGCCGTGGCCGAGGCCGATGCCCTGGATTACTGGGGCGGGCAGAGCGCCCGGGGTGGTGACGGCGAGCCTGCCTGGACGGGCCGCCTGCTTCCGGTCGTCCTTGACTGCTACGACGACCTGCGGTCCAGGTTCGACGTGGTGATCTGCGAGGGAGCGGGCTCGCCCGCGGAGATCAACCTGCGCGCGGGCGACATCGTCAACATGGGGCTGGCCCGGGCGCGGAACCTGCCTGTCATCGTGGCAGGGGACATCGACCGGGGCGGGATCTTCGCCGCCCTGTACGGCACGCTTGCCCTGCTCGACGCCGCCGACCAGGCACTGATCTGCGGCTTCGTGGTCAACAAGTTCCGTGGCGACCCCTCGCTGCTGGCCGGCGGGCTGGACCGGATCAGCGCGCTCACCGGCCGGCCGGTGCTCGGCGTGGTGCCGTACCTGCCCGGGGTCTGGCTGGACTCCGAGGACACCATCACGATGGAGGGCCGCCGGCCCCCGCCGGCCGCGGGCGACGGCGAGGTGCTCCGGGTCGCCGTGATCGCGCTGCCGAGGATCTCGAACTTCACCGACGTCGATGCGCTGTGCCTGGAACCGGGCGTGGCGCTGCGGTTCGCCACCACGCCCGCCGGGCTGGCAGACGCGGACCTGGTCATCCTGCCCGGGACCAAGTCCACTGTCGCGGACCTGGGCTGGCTGCGCTCGCGGGGGCTGGACGAGGTCCTGGCCCGGCGCGCCGCGGAGGGCCGGCCCGTGCTGGGCATCTGCGGTGGCTACCAGATGCTCGGCGAGGCGATCGACGATCGCGTGGAGAGCGGCGTCGGCCGGGTGGCCGGGCTCGGCCTGCTCCCGGTGCGGACCCGGTTCGCGGCGGCCAAGACCCTCGGCCGGCCGGCCGGATTTGCCTTCGGCGAGCGAGTGACGGGTTACGAGATCCACCATGGCGTGGTCGATATCGCGGGCGGCGACTGCTGGATCACGGCGCGGCCGGACGGCGGGGGCGCGCCCGGCGGGTGCCGGGCAGGTGCCGTGCTCGGCACCCTCTGGCACGGCATCATGGAATGCGACCGGTTCCGGCGGGCTTTCCTGGCCGAGGTCGCGCGGCTTGCCGGGCGCGGCTTCCGGCCAGGGCCTGGCGTGTCCTTCGCGGCCGCCCGGCAGGCACAGTTCGACACGCTCGCCGACGCCATCGACGAGTACCTGGACACGGGCCTGCTGCTGCGGCTGATCGAGCAGGGCCCGCCCGGGGATCTCCCGTTCCTGCCGCCGGGAGCATGACGCGGCCGAGCCGCTGGCAGGTGACCGCCCTGGGGCGCTAGCGGTGCCGGCCTTCGCGGGGCTCACGGCGCGTGCCGAACGACGCCGATCCCGGGCCGTAGCCCGCGGGCTGCTCGCTGTGGCGGCCGCGGGCCCGCGCGTGCTGATGGCTTCTGGCTCCCTCCGCCGATGGCACGCTGAGCCAGGTCGGGTTGAGCACCGCGATGCCCGCGATGGCCGTCGCGGCGGCGGCAAGCTGCAGCGCGAGCCCGCCGGGCGAGGCTGCCAGCCGCTCTCCGAACAGCAGCGTTCCCAGCAGGACTGCCGAGATCGGCTCCAGCGAGTCGATGACCGGAAGGCTGGCGCTCAGCGATCCCGACTGATAGGCCGCCTGCGACAGCAGCGTTCCGGTCAGGCCGAGGCCGGCCAGCGCCCACGGCTCCCAGCGCCCGACCACGGCGGAAATCCCGTCCTGCCGGATGATCCGGCTGAATGTCAGCGTGACCGCGGCGACCAGGCCGAAGATCAGCCCGGCCGCGCCGGCCAGCAGGGCCGCGCGCTGCCCCCTCCGGTGCCTGATGACCGGTGCCGCGGCGCCGGTCACCGCCAGCACGGTTATCACCGCCACCGCGCCGAAGGCGAGCAGCCAGCTCGTGATCGGCGCCGTCGAGCTGCCAGACGACGGCGGCGAGCTGGCGAGGAACACGCCAACCCCGCCCGCGACCATCAGGCTTCCTGCCCAGTCCCGCCCGCGCAGCCGCCGCCGTGACCAGCGGGCGGCCAGCGGCAGCGCGAAGAGCAGGTCGGTGGCGACGATCGGGGCGACGAGCGCGAGCGGGCCATAGGCCAGCGCCAGTGCCTGCAGCCCGTACCCGGCGAGCGCGGCGAGCATGCCCGCCAGCCACAGCGGCCTCCCCAGCAGCTCACCGAGCAGCCGGAACCTGACCTGGCCGCGGCCCGCGGCACGGCGGGCCTGCTGGTACTGCAGCGCCGCGCCGGCGCCGAAGGCGCCGGCGGCTGCCAGCGAGCCGGTCACTGCGATGCCGGTCGACGCGGCGGCGTTCATGCCGTGCTCCGCTCGTCCACCTCGTCCCCTGCCACTTGCCTTCCGGCTGCCTGCCCGGCAGTCTGATCGTCAGGCTGCGACAGCCTCCGGAGCCCTGGCGGGCTCCAGCGCGAGCTCCAGCACCTCGCGTACGTCAGCCACCGGATGGATATCCAGCGCCGCCCGTACCCCGGCTGGAACGTCGTCGAGGTCCGCCTCATTCCGCTGCGGGATCAGCACCGTGGTGATCCCGGCCCGGTGGGCCGCCAGCAGCTTCTGCTTCACCCCGCCGATCGGCAGGACCCGGCCGGTCAGCGACACCTCGCCGGTCATCGCGACATCCGACCGGACAAGCCGCCCTGACAGCAGCGAGGCGAGCGCGGTCGTCATGGTCACTCCGGCGCTTGGGCCATCCTTGGGCACCGCGCCCGCGGGGACGTGCACGTGCACCCCGCGGTCCTTGAGGTCACTGACCGGAAGCTCGAGCTCCGCGCCGTGCGAGCGCAGGTACGACAGCGCGATCTGGGCTGACTCCTTCATCACCTCGCCTAGCTGGCCCGTCAGCGTCACCCCGGTGCTGCCGGTTTCCGGATCGGCCAGCGAGGCCTCGATGAACAGCACGTCTCCGCCGGTCCCGGTCACCGCCAGGCCGGTCGCCACCCCCGGCACCGCCGTGCGCTCCGCCGACTCCGGCGTGTGCCGCGGATGGCCCAGGTAGCCGCGCAGGTCCCCGGCATCGATGGTTACCGGCAGGCTCGCCTCGCCGGCTGCCAGCCGTGCGGCAACCTTGCGCAGCACCCGGCCGATCGAGCGCTCCAGCGACCGGACACCGGCCTCGCGGGTGTACTCGGCGGCAAGCTTCCGCAGGGCGGCCTCGGTGACGGTCACGTCCTGGGCGTCGAGCCCGGCCTGCTCGAGCTGCCGGGGGAGCAGGTGACCAGCCGCGATCGTGACTTTCTCGTCCTCGGTGTAGCCGTCGAGCCCGATCAGCTCCATCCGGTCGAGCAGCGGCTCGCCGATCGCCTCGGCCACGTTGGCCGTGGCAATGAACAGCACGTCGGATAGGTCGAGCTCGACCTCCAGGTAGTGGTCGCGGAACGTGTGATTCTGCGCCGGGTCGAGCACCTCGAGCAGGGCGGCAGTCGGGTCGCCGCGGTAGTCGGCGCCGAGCTTGTCCACCTCGTCGAGCAGGATCACTGGGTTCATCGACCCGGCCTCCCTGACCGCGCGGACGATCCTGCCGGGCAGGGCCCCCACGTAGGTGCGCCGGTGGCCGCGGATCTCGGCCTCGTCCCGGATCCCGCCCAGCGCCACCCTGGCGAACCTGCGCCCCATCGCCCGGGCCACCGACTCGCCGAGCGAGGTCTTGCCGACGCCGGGCGGGCCTGCCAGCGCGAGCACCGCGCCGCTGCGCCGCCCGCCGACGAGGGCCAGGCCCTTGTCGGCCCGCCGCTTGCGGACGGCGAGGTACTCGATGATGCGTTCCTTGACGTCGTCGAGGCCCGCGTGATCGGCGTCCAGGACCGCCCGGGCGCCGGCGATGTCGAAGGCGTCCTCGGTCCGGACGTTCCATGGGATCTCCAGCACCGTGTCCAGCCAGGTGCGGATCCAGCCGGCCTCGGGGGAGGCGTCCGAGGCCCGCTCCAGCTTGGCTGCCTCGCGCAGCGCGGCCTCGGCGACCTTCTCCGGCAGGCTCGCGGCTTCGATCCGGGCCCGGTAGTCCTCCTCCTCGCTGCCCGGCTCGCCGTCAAGCTCGGCTAGCTCCTTGCGGATCGCGGCGAGCTGCTGGCGCAGCAGGAACTCGCGCTGCTGGCGTTCCATGCCCTCGCGCACGTCGCTCTGGATGGTCTCGGCGACATCCAGCTCGGCCAGGTGGTCACGCGCCCAGCCGGTCAGCCGCTCCAGCCGCTGCTCGACATCGGCGGCCTCCAGCAGCTCGACCTTCTGCGCCAGCGACAGGTAGCCCGCGTAGCCCGCGCTATCGGCCAGCGCCGACGGGTCGGTCAGCGACTGCAGCACGTCAACGACCTGCCAGGCGCCGCGCTTCTCCAGGATCGCCGTTGCTAGCTGCCGGTACTCCCTGGCCAGTTCCTGGGCTCGCTGGCTGGCCGGCGGCTCCTCGGCGACGGTGCCCTCGACCCATAGCGCGGCACCCGGCCCCACGGTCCCGGACCCGATCGACACCCTGGCCATGCCCCGGATCACCGCGGCCGGCTTGCCGTCCGGCGTGCGGCCGACCTGCTCGACCTCGCCGAGCGTGCCAACCGCGGCGTACCTGCCCGACACCCGCGGCACCAGCAGGACCCGGGGCCTTGCGCCCGGACGCCCGTTCTGGCCGGATATGCCGGGTACCCGCGGGGCGCCAGCCGTCCCGGTGCCGGTGCCCGCGGCGGACACCTGGGCCGCCTCGATGGCCGCCCGGACTTCGGGAGCCGAGGTGTCCAGCGGGACGACCATCGTCGGCAGCACGACGATGTCGTCAAGCGGCAGCACCGGCAGGGAGAGGGTCTCGCTCATCAGGGCCACTTCCTCACGCTTACGTGATTACACGATGTATAAGCCGGGTGAGGCCAGCGTTGTTTCCCGGCGGCGTTCGCGGTCAGCGGACGGGCCCGGGATGAATGCAGAGGGGGAGGGACCGAGTCCCTCCCCCTCCATGCCGGAGCGGTCAGTACCGCGCCGCGGCCGCAGCGTCCGTTGGTCAGGCGGCGACACGCTCCGGCCTGCCGTCACCGGCAGCCGAGCCGACCCTGGCAGGCGCCGTCACCTCAAGCCGGTGCACGACATTCTCCGTTGTCACCTCATGCGCGGTCAGGTCGCCGAGGGCGATCACCGCCATGGCGATGCCACCCGCGAACACCAGCCAGGTCAGCGCGGTCCCGCTGAACACCAGGGCAGCGATCAGGGACCACAGCCCGACAAGGCCGAGCAGCGCGTACACGCCCTTGCGGCCGATCTTGCTGACCGCCGCCCCGCTGGCGAAGGCCAGCAGGGTGAGCCCGGTGAAGACACCGAAGCCAATCCAGCCGGTCACCGGGGCTGAGAAAGCCATCGCGACGACCGCCAGGAACGCTCCGACGATCACGATGACATTTCCGATCGCGAACCTTGCGCTGAGCCTCATGAAGAGCACCTCCTTGGCGCCGGGTCAGGGCGCCAGACAGTTCCGACGGCGGGTCGATTCGGATGGCCGCGCGATCGCCTGCAGCGCGCCGCCACGGGAACAGCCGCGCGACCGCCGGCGATTTCCGGACCGGCTCGTCGGGCTCTCCGCTCCATTTCTGAAAGCCATTCGTGCCAACGCGGAGGCTGCCTCCGGTATGCCGGGTGAGGGTGTCTCGTGCGTCACACCGCCGGGCGGGCTGGCCGGCTTCGCCCGGCCGCAGGGCTCCGCCCGCCGCCGGGCGTGCCCTCGGCTAGCGTGGTGCGAAGGTGCAGCAGCGGCTGCGAGACGAGGCGCAGTGCGCCGGCCGGCCGCACGCTGGCCGCATTGCGGTGGTGAGCAGCAGATACCGGAGAGACGATGACGGCAGGTCCGCTTGTGGCGGTCAGCTACCGGGTGGCTGACGAGGAGCTTGCCCGGATCACGGCGGAGGTGACGGCGGCCGGCGCCCGGGTGGCGGTCCTGGGCCGGCTCGACGACGCGGCGCGCCGGGCAGCGCTGGACGAGGCCGAGGTGCTGCTGGGCTGGCATCCGCAGCGCGAGATCGGCCCGGATGCCGTGGCGGCGGCGAGCCGCCTCAGGCTGATCCAGCTGCTGTCCGCGGGCGCTGACCAGGTGGATTACGTAACCCTGCCCGGGCGTGTCACGGTGGCGAGCAACGTCGGCGCCTATGCCAGGCCTATGGCCGAGCACATCCTGGCGATGATCCTGGCGCTCGCCAAGCGGCTGCCGCTGCATCACGCCGAGCTATCGAGGGGCGTGTTCCGCACCAACACCGAGTCGCTGATGCTGGAGGGCTCGGTCGCAGCGATCCTCGGGTTCGGCGGGATCGGCAAGGCAACCGCACGGCTGCTGCGGCCATTCGGCGCCCGCATCCACGCGATCAACACCTCCGGCCGCACCGACGAGCCCGTCGAGTTCTGCGGCACCCTGGCCGACCTTGACCGGGTGTTGTCCGGCGCGGACGTCCTCGTGATCTCGCTGCCGCTGAACCTGGCGACCCGCGGGCTCATCGGCAGCCGGGAGCTGAAGCTGATGAAGCCAGCGGCGATCATGGTCAACGTGGCCCGCGCGGACATCGTCGACCAGCAGGCGCTGTACGACCATCTCCGAGACGTGCCGGACTTCGGCGCGGGCCTGGACGTCTGGTGGCACGAGCCGTCCCGGGGCCGCCCGTTCCGCACCGACTATCCGTTCTTCGACCTGCCGAACCTGATCGGCTCGCCGCACAACTCCGGCGACGTGCCGGGCATCGGCCCGGCAGCGGCTGGCCAGGCGGCCGGGAACGTGGCGTGCTACCTGCGCGGCGAGCCGATCAGGGGCGTGGTTCGCCGGGAGGATTACACCGGCTAGACGGGGCGGCGTAGCGCCCGGGCCAGGAGCTCCCGCCCGGGCCGCCGGCCGGCGCCGGGGATCTCAGTCGGTCCGGTCGGGCCGGGCCAGGCCGGCCTGGTAGGCGAACACGACGAGCTGTGCCCGGTCCCGCGCGCCGAGCTTCATCATGGCCCGGGCTGCGTGCGTCTTCGCCGTGGACCTGCTCACGAAGAGCTTTCCGGCGATCTCCTCGTTGGACAGGCCGGCCGCGATCAGCGAGACCACCTCGCGCTCCCGGGGAGTCAGCTCGTCGACGCCGCGCACCGGCACTGGCGGCCGGGTCCGGGCGGCGAACTCCGTGATCAGCCGCCGGGTCACCCCCGGCGACAGCAGGGCCTCGCCGCCGGCGACCACCCGGACCGCGCGGAGCAGCTCAGCGGCGTCGGTGTCCTTGACCAGGAAGCCCGCCGCGCCGGCCCGGATCGCCTCGAAGACGTACTCGTCAAGCTCGAAGGTGGTCAGGATGACGACGTGCACCGCGCCGAGGGCCTCGTTCTGGCAGATCCTGCGAGTCGCCTCGATGCCGTCCAGCTCCGGCATGCGGATATCCATCAGCAGCACATCCGGCCTGGTGCGGGTCGCCAGCCCGACCGCCTCCCACCCGTCGGCTGCCTGGCCAACGACCTCGATGTCGTCCTCGGCCTGCAGCAGCGCCGCGAATCCGGTCCTGACCAGCTCCTGGTCGTCGGCAAGAGCGACCCTGATCACCGGCCGCCTCCCCCGGTCGGCAGCCGGGCCTGCACCCGGAACCCGCCTCCCGGTCGCGTGCCTGCCCGCAGCCAGCCGCCGGAGGCCTGGGCCCGCTCGGTCATCCCGGCGATGCCGTTTCCGGTGCTGCCTCCTGCGGACGTGACCGGCCGCGCGGCAGGGCCGTCCGGGCTGCCATCGTCGTCCACCGTTATCTCCACCTCGCCAGGCAGGTAGGCGACCCGCACGGTGGCGCGCGGTCCGCCGGAATGCCGGGCGCAGTTCGTCAGCGCCTCCTGGATGATCCGGTAGGCGGCGACATCGGCGGCCGGGGCAAGCCCGGCGCGGCCGCCTTCCTCGGTGATCCGCACCTCCAGCCCGGCTGCGCGCATGCTGGCCGCCAGCTCATCCAGCCGGTCCAGCCCCGGGCTCGGCGCCCGCGGCGCCCGCTCGTCGACACCGCGCAGAACGCCCAGCACAGACCGCAGCTCCACCAGCGCCTGCCTGCTCACCTCGTTGATCGTGGAGAGCGCCTCCCTGGCGCGCTCGGGCTGGCGGTCCATCAGGTGCAGGGCCGTGCTCGCCTGAACATTGATCACCGATATGTTGTGCGCCACCACATCGTGCAGGTCCCTGGCCATGCGCATCCGGTCCTCGCCCGCCCGCCGCAGCAGTTCCTCGTGCCGGATCCGCTGCTGGGCGAGCCGGCGCTGACGGGCCTCGCGGGCCAGCTCGGCAGCGGACAGCAGCGCGAACAGGCCGGCCAGCAGGCCGAGCGCGAACGCGGCGGAGGTGTGCCCGGCCGAGCCGATCAGCCACGGCGGCCAGCAGGACACCAGGTAGCCGATGACTAGCGAGGCGACGGCGGCGGCCCGGCGGCGTTTCTGCACGGCGGTGAAGAACGCGACGATTAGCGGCAGCCACACGACCGTCGCGTGACCGAGCGAGGCTGCGAGGAGCGCCGCGGCCAGGGTGACCCCGAGCACGATGACGGGATACTGCCGTCGGGCGACCAGCGCCGCTCCGCCCGCGGCCAGCAGCAGGTATCCGGCCACGGTGGTCGCGCCGTGCCCGCCGGCCAGGCCGGCCGTGCCATGCGCCCGGTGCCAGCCGCTGGAGGCGTAGCTGGCACCCAGCGAGATCGCGATCACCACGGCGGCGAGCAGCGCGTCGTTCGCCCAGTTCCTCCCGGCCGGTAGCCGGCTGCGGAGCCAGCCCGTGGCGCGGATCGGTATCCGGCCCGCAGACCAGCGCGATGCCCCGCGCCGGCCGGGCGGAGCGGGAGCGGGCTCCGGGGTCGCTGGTGCGCCGATCATTGTCACCCCGACGCTACGTCAGTGCCGCCTGCCCTGGCATCATTCGAGCAGGCCGGTCGTGCCGCAGCCGGCTACGCCGGTCGGCCAACCTGCCATACTTCCCGAGGCTGACTTATGAGAACTAACGGGTCGGCTTCGGCAGACCTAGGCCTGACTGCCTCACCCGAAGGCCGTCCGCCAGCGCCTCATCAGCCTGCGCGCGCGGTACCGCCAGCGGCTACCCGGCCCGGGTCATCCGGCCGATGACCGGGCAGCAGCGCGGCGCGCAGGCTGGGGCCAAGGACGAACCACCAGCGCAAGGAGGCATTGGCCGTGACGATCGGCGAGGCCGGGCTGGCCGGGCAGGTGATCGAGAACCCGCTGAGCGGTGAGCGGATCACGATACGGCAGGCTGCCACGGATACCGGCGGCGCGCTGCTGGCGTGGGAACTGCTGCTGGCACCCGGCGGGCGGGTGCCGGGCAGCCATGCGCATCCGCATCAGGAGGAGCGGTTCACCGTGCTGGACGGCCGGATGCGGTTCCGGGTCGGCTGGCGCCGCTTGACCGCGGGCCCAGGGGAGACCGTCCGGGTCCCGCCCGGCACGGTGCACCACTTCGCCAACGCGGGCCCGGTTCCGGCCCGGGTCGCCGTCGAGACCAGGCCCGCGCTCCAGATGCAGGAACTGCTGGAGACGGCGGCGGCGCTGGCCAGGCGGCAGCATGCCGCGGGCCGCGCGCTTCCCCGCCCGGTCGAGATGGCCCGGTTCATGCGCCGCTTCGAGCGCGAGGTGCGCGCCCCCTACCTCCCGCGGGCCGTGGCGCTGGCAGCCCGGCTCGTTGCCTGGGCCGGCGCCTTCGCTGCGTTCATCCAAGATCGTTCAGAACGCAGCCCCGGGCCGTGATCCACGTGGAGAGGCTGGTCAAGCGCTACCGGGGCGCCCCGGCAGCCGCGGTGGACCAGGTTTCCTTCGACGTGCCGGCCGGCCAGTTGTTCTGCCTGCTGGGCCCGAACGGGGCGGGCAAGACCACCACGGTGTCGATCCTCACCACCACGGTCGCGCCCTCCTCGGGGCGGGTCCAGATCGCCGGGCGCGACCTCGCCGCCGACCAGGCGGGCATCCGCCGGGAGATCGGCATCGTGTTCCAGCAGCCCTCCCTGGACCTGAACCTCACCACCGAGGAGAACCTCCGGCTGCACGCGGTGCTCTACGGGCTGTACCCATGGCGGCCGGCGTGGCGGCTGATGCCGCGCGGCTACCGGGAGCAGGTGGCAGGACTCGCCGGCCTGCTCGGGCTGGAGGGGGCGCTGCGCCGGCCTGCCCGCACCCTTTCCGGCGGCACCCGGCGGAAGCTGGAGATCGTCCGGGCGCTGATGCACCAGCCCCGGGTGCTGTTCCTGGACGAGCCGACGGCCGGGCTCGATCCGGAGAGCCGCCGCAGCCTGTGGCAGTACCTGCACGAAGTGCGCACCCGGCAGGCCACCACCGTCCTGCTGACCACGCATTACCTGGCCGAGGCGGAGACGGCGGACGCGGTCTGCGTCTTGTCACGCGGGCGGGTCATCGAGCGCGGCACCCCTGCCGAGCTGAAGGCCAGGCACACCGGGCCGACCCTGGAGGACGCCTACATGTCGCTGCTGGACCGGGCCGGACATGCCGGCGTGCCTGGCGGGCCATGACCGCAGGGCTCTCCGCGCTCGCGGTGATCGCCCAGCGGGACGTGACCAAGCTGCTGCGCGACCGGCCCCGGCTGGCGGTCAGCCTGGCCTTCCCGGTGCTGCTGATCGGCGGCCTCGGCGGCACGCTGCAGGCGACGGTCGGCCGGGTCACTGGCCTGGACGCGGTGGCGCTCGCGTTCACCGGGGTGCTGGCCGCGACGCTGTTCCAGTCCACTGCGGCGGGGATGATCTCGATTGTCGAGGACCGCGAGACCGACTTCTCCCGCGAGCTGTTCGTCGCGCCGGTCCGCAGGCTCACCCTCCTGGTCGGCAAGATGGCCGGCGAGACGCTGGTCGCGCTGGTGCAGGGCGCGTTCATCGTCGTGTTCGCGGTGGCCTTCGGGGTCCGGCTTGCGCCGGGGCAGGTAGCGCTGCTGGCTTGGGCCGGGCTGGCCTGCTGCCTGCTCGGCAGCACGTTCGGCCTGGTCACGATCGCCGTGCTAGGCAGCCAGCGCTCGGCCACGCAGGTGTTCCAGTTCCTGATCATCCCGCAGTACGTACTGGGCGGGGTGCTCGTGCCGCTGCATGGCGTCTCGCCGCTGCTGAGCGCGATCTCCCGGCTGATGCCGCTGCGCTACCCGGTCGGGCTGGCCCGGGCCGCGTTCTACGCCGGGCGGCCAGGCTACGCGGTCGCCGTGACCGGCTCGGCGGCCGTCGACGCCGCGGTCAGCGGCGGTCTGTTCCTGCTCTTCCTGGTCGCCGGGGTGGCACTGTTCAGCTACCGCGAGCGGAATCGCTGACGCTCGTTGCCGGGGCTCGCTGTCAGGCCTGCCTCAGGACTCATCCAGCACGCGGGCGAACGCCTGCAGGTACCTCGGGTCGCCCTGACGGTCCCGCAGCAGCCAGTACTCCGCGCCCCAGAACAGGTAGCCGTCGATGAACCGGTTGCGCCCGGCCGCCCAGCGCAGGCAGGTGCTGTAGGTGCGGATCACGTCCTCTGGCCGGCAGCTTGCCGCGGCGCGCCCTGGCGGGCTGGGCGGAACCGTGACCGCCTCCCACGGCTCTGCCTGTCCCTCGGCGATGATCAGCTGCTGCCCAGCCTGCGCGGCGCTGTCCAGCAGCCGGCCGGCCCGGCGCGGGCCGGCCGGGCCGCCGTGCAGGTAGACGGTCAGCGGCCCGGTGCTGACCAGCGCGTGCCGGGGGTAGTAGTCGATGCCCACGATGTCGGCCAGCCGCTGTGCCACGGCCAGCGAGTCGCCCTGGTCGCGGGTCCGCCACCACTGCTGCAGCCGGACCGGCAGCGAGGCGGGCAGGAAGCCGTTCAGCATCACCGGCCGGTCCGGGTCCGCCGCGCGGACCGCGGCGATCTCGGCGCGGACGAACGCCTCGGCCAGCCGCCAGGAGTGCTCGATGCCGAGCGGCTCGACGGCCTCGTGCTCCACCTGCCATGCCGTGATCGCCGCACGGCCGGCGTACCGCTTCACGATCCGGGTCAGGAACGCGACCGCCGCCTCCAGCAGTTCCGGATGGCTCTCCGGCGTGATCAGCGACTTCTCCGGCAGCGGGGTGGCCAGATGGTGCGCCGGGACGAAGAACTCCGGGTAGCCGAACGTCTTGACCGGCCCGAGGCAGACGATGACCTGCTTGCCGGCCCGCTCCGCGGCGTCGATCTGACGGTCGAGCTCGGCCGGGTGGAACGCTCCGGGCGCTGGCTCGATCCGGTTCCAGTAGGCGCCGAGCCGGATGAGCTGGAACGGGTGGGCCAGCAGCGCGTCCAGTGCCTCCTGCGCGTCCAGCCCCAGCGCCTCGGCCTGAAGCTGCCGGAAGCTGATCCCGATCTGCGCGCCGCCCCGCGGGCTGACCGGTTCCTGCCGCCAGCGCTGGGTCAGCGGCCGGGTCGCGGGCAGCAGCCGCAGCCCTGGGTCAGCCCAGGACACCGATAGTTCTCCCGCGTGTGCCCCCCGGAGCCGGGCCGGTCCTTGCGGGCCCTCTAGCGCGGGCCGCTACCAGGCCCGCGATCAGCACGGCGACCTCGAATGCGGCCTCCGGCCTGGCCAGCCGGGCTGCCGCCGCGCCCATGCGCTCGATCGCGCCCGGATCGTCATGCAGCCTGCGGAGCTCGCCGGCCAGCCGCCGCCGGCCGCGGACCCGGAGCCCGGCACCGGCCGCGGTCACCAGCCCGGCGTTGTCCCGCTCCTGCCCAGGTAGCTGCGAGGTCACCAGCAGCGGAACGCCGCAGCAGGCAGCCTCGGCGATCATGCCGGGGCCGGCCTTCGTCGCGACCAGGTCGGCGCAGCGCAGCCAGGCTGCCATCGCATCGGTGTATCCGCAAACGATCAGCCTGCCGCCGTGCCGCCCGGCGAGCCGCTGCAGGCGGCGGGCGGCCAGCCGGTTCCGGCCGCAGACCGCCACGACGCTGGCGTCCGGGCAGCCTCGGAGGATCGCCCGCGCCCGCCGGGTGATCCCGCCGCCCCCTTCCGCGCCTCCGGCCAGCAGGATGACCTTTCCGGTCGCCTCCAGCCCGAGCGATCGCCGCAGCCGGCCCCTCTCGGCCCTGCTGGCGGGCCCCGCCCAGAACTCGCGGGTCACCGGGGGCAGCCCCGGCCCGATGAACAGGTCCGCGTTCGCTGCCCGCCAGGCGGCGTGCGCGGCGGTCAGGTCGGTGACAACAGTTGCCACGGCCAGGCGGCCCGGCAGACGGTCCCGGGCGTCCGTCGCGGCGAGGCCAGCGAGCGGGTGGAAGGAGACGATCGCGGCGGGCTGGTGAAAGCTGGCCGCTGCGGTGACGGCCCGGCTGACTCCGCTGAGGAGGGTGCCGTGAAGCAGGCTCATCGCCGCCGGGGAGTTGACCGCGCGATAGGCAGCCCCCCACAGCCAGGGGGCGTGCCGGGCAACCGGCCCGTACAGCCGCATCACCCGGCGCGCCAGCGTCGGCGCGGCTGGGCCGGTCAGCGGGTCGCAGTACACCGGTGCGAAGGCACCCGGGTAGAGCCGGGCGAGCGCCTGGCCGACGGCCCGGGCGGCGGTGCGGTGCCCCCCGCCGGTATCAGCGACGAGGAACAGCAGCGGCACCGGGCGGATGCGGCGGGCCGGGCTACCACCCGGCCCGGTCGCCGGTGCCGCCCGGGCTGCGCGAGTCACCCCTGCAGGCCTGGTAACCGACATGCGCGCATGGTGCCAGCCGCGATGCCGGTGCGTCGTCATCCCACTGGTGACGATCGAGTCGTCCGCTGGCCGGCCCGCACGGCAGGCGATCCCGGCGAGGCTACGCCCGGGGACGAGGCGATGTTCGTGCGGCAGGCCCCCGGGCCGCTGACCTTACTTCGGAAGCCCGGCCAGGGTCACCCGTGCCGTGTGCTGGGAGCCGAACTGGTCCACGTAGCTGACCTGGACCTGCTGCCCGGGCCGCAGCGCGGAGATCGCGCTCTCCAGCGCGCTTATCGAGTCGGTCGTGTGCCCGTTGATGGCGGTGATAGTGTCGCCGCCCTGGATGCCGGCCTGCTCCGCGGGGCTGCCGCTGGCGACATCGGAGACGTACACCCCGGCGGTGCCGTTCCCGGCACCCTCCTGCTCGAAGATGCCCAGGTAGGCGCTCTGGCCAGGCAGGACACCGCCGCTGCGGCTGCCGGCCGCGATCTGGTTGGCGACCGCGATGGCCTGGTTGATCGGGATCGACATGCCGTTCGTGGTCCCGTCCGGGCCGGTGGAGGCCATCGTGTTCATGCCGATCACCTGGCCGCGGGAGTTCACCAGCGGACCGCCGGAGTCCCCGGAGACGATCTGCGCGTCACTGCGGATCAGGTGGTGCAGCGTCTCGGTGGAGGTGGTCACCCCCTGGTCGCTGGCTGTCTCCGTCTTGTCCAGGCCGGTGATCTGGCCGGTCACGACGGCGGGAGTGCCGCCGCGGCCGAGCGCGTTGCCGATTGCCACCACCGAGTCGCCGACGGCCGCCGATGCTGAGTTGCCGAGAGGCACGGTCGGCAGGTTGCTCCCCGCGCCCTCGATCTGCAACAGCGCCACATCCTGGCCGGGGTCGACGCCAAGAACCCTGGCGGGATAGCTACGGCCATCGCTGGTCAGCGTGATCCGGACGCTCGTGGCGTCCTTCACCACGTGGTTGTTGGTCAGGACCTCGCCGGACTTCGTAATGATCATCCCGGTTCCGGCGGCACCCGCCTGTCCCTCGCCCGCCGGGGTGGCCACCGTCACGTTGATGTCGACCACCGCGGGGGACACCTCGTCCACGATGGCGCTGACCGACTTCTGCGCACCCTGGGAGGATGACTGCGCGGGAACCTGGATCGCGGCCGGGCTAGCGGTGCCCGACGGATGCGTGATCACCCCGGCCCACAGGCCGCCACCGAGAGCGCCGGCGAGCAGCCCGCCGATGGCCGTCAGGGCAAGTGCCCTCCGGTGCCGGCTGCGCGGCGGCCCGGCCGGGGCCTGGCCGGCCGGATCGGTCGCGGCAGGCTCTCCGGCCGGATCCGCGGGCCCGCCCGGACCCTGCCACTGTGCGCCTGCCTGCCTGTCGTCCTGGTCGTCCATCGGCCCCCGGCCTCCTCGCCTCACTCGCTCATCCACGCTCCAGGATGTGCGACCGCCCTGGGGATGCTCTGGACGCTGCCTCCACGTTTGCTCTGAACACTGGGGGAGCCGGACGAGGGTCGTGCTGGAAGGCCCCGCAAGGCCGGCGGGCGCGAGAGCTGGTCATGCCAGCAGGTACCGGCGAGACAGCGGGACCTCGCTCACCGGGTCCGCTGCCAGTACCCGGCCGGCAAGGCTGACCGTGCCGTCGCACGGACTGACCTCGACGGGCGGGCAGGCGCGGTTCGCTACCAGGGCGTCGCGGCGCACCGACCGGGTGCCCGACACGGCGACGTGACGCCGCCGGCTGCCAAGGCGCCCGGGCAGGCCGGCGTCCAGGGCGGCTGCGCTGGTGAACGTCACCGACAGCGACGCCGGGGTGTGGCCGAGCCCGCCCCAGTGCGGTCCGTAGCGGCGCGGCTCGGCTTCCTCCACGCTGGCGTTGCCCTCGCCGAACGCTCCCCAGGCGACGTGCCCGGCCTTGAGGATCAGCTCGGGCCGGACGCCGAAGAAGCCAGGGCGCCACAGCACGATGTCGGCCAGCCGGCCCGGGGCCAGGGTTCCGACCTCGCCGGAGATGCCGTGCGTGAGGGCAGGCTCGATCGTGTACTTGGCGAGGTAGCGCAGCACCCGCTCGTTGTCGTCGTCGCCGAGCCCGTCGTCGGTGAGGGAGGCCTGGCTGCGCGGGAGCAGCCGCCGGACCGGCGGGGCCTCCGGCCACCCCGTGCCGGCCGGGCCGGACCGCCAGGCCTTCATCGCGTGCGCGAGCTGCCAGGTCCGGCGGACGGTCTCGCCGATCCGGCCCATGCCCTGAGAGTCGCTGTTGACGATCGAGATCGCGCCGAGCTCGTGCAGCGGGCCCTCGGCTGCCAGCGTCCTGGCGTGCACCCGCTCAGCAGCGATCGCCAGGTCCTCCGGGCCTGCGCCGCCGTGCACGGCTGCGATCATTTCCGGGTGCTCGGCAGCGGTGCCGGTTGCGTAGGGGATGGTCGGCGTGGTGGAGGAGCAGATGATGCTGGGCTCGCGAACCAGGCCGATCAGGTCGGGGATGTGGCCTCCGCCCGATCCCTCGATGTGGTAGGCGTGCACGGCGCGACCGCCGATCGCCGCGACCGTGTCGTCAAGCTCGCAGGACTCGTTCAGGCCATCGGTGTGCAGCGCCACGGCGATGTCGTGGGCGTCGGCCAGGGTCAGCACGGAGTCGATGATCTCCGGGTAGGCGCCCCAGTCCTCGTGGATCTTCAGCCCGCACGCGCCCGCCTCGATGACCTGCTCGACCGGCGCATGAACCTCGGTCCGGGCGCTTGCCTGCAGGCCCAGGTTCACCGGTAGCTGCTCGAACGCACGGAGAGTGGCGGCCATCGCGGCGGGCGGCTCCTCGAAACCCGCGGTGATCAGCGTGGTGACTCCCGCCGACAGGGCGACGGGCACGAGCCGCGGGGTGATCAGGTGCACGTGCGAGTCCACGGCCCCGGCGGTCGCGATCAGGCCGTAGCCCATGATCGGCAGCGTGTTCGGCCCGATGGTCAGGTCGACGCCCTCGGTGATGTCCGGGTTGCCGGCCCGGCCGATGCCGACGACACGGCCGCCGGCGATCCCGATGCTGGTCTTGACCACGCCCAGCAGCGGATCTATCAGCAGGACGCCGGCGACGAGCACGTCGAGCTTGCTGTCCCCGGCCACGCTGTCCTGCTGGGTCATCCGGGAGCGGATGTTCTTCCCGTAGCCCCAGAGCGGCTCGTCGCCGTAGCCGACGTGGTCGTCCTCGACCCGCAGCCACAGGCTGGTGTCGCCGAGGCGGACCCGGTCGCCGGTGGTCGGCCCGTAACGGCTGGCGTAATCGGCCTGGCTGATCCGCGGCGGGCTCACGACTGCCCGCCGCTGGCCGGCCCGCGGCGCTCCCCGTATCCGATGGCCACCAGGCCGACCTCCCTGACCTCGCCGGGCGCCCACCGGATGGACGTTCCCGCCGGGATATCGAGCCGGAACCCCGCAGCCTCCCGCCGGTCGAACTCCAGCCGGGGGTTTGCCCGCCAGAACGGATAGTGCGAGGACACCCGGATCGGCCGCGCCGACGTGCTGGTAACCCTCAGGCGCCTGCGCGTCCGGCCGGGCGTCAGCTCGATCTCCCGCGCCGGGCTACATATCTCGCCCGGTATCAGGACCGTTGCCGAGGCCGGCCTGGTGTCCCCGGCTGCGGCCGGGGTCATCGTCTCCGGTGTCACGGTGTCCCCCAGGGGTCGCGGAGCACCACCAGCCGGCTGCCGTCGTCCAGCAGCACCTCCAGCCGGATCTCCGGGATCAGCGCGGCGACCCCGTCCATCAGGTCGCTGGCCGCGACCGCGGCCCGGCCTGCCGCGAGCACGCCGTCGGCGCTAGCCCCGCGCCGCGCCGCGCGGTGCATCTCATCGCAGATCAGCGCGGTCGCCTCGGGCACGCTGAGCAGCAGGCCGTCGGCCCGCGCCCGGCGTGCCAGCTCGGCCGCGAGGAACACGCGAAGCCGGTCTTCCTCGGTCGCGTTCAGGTACACGGCGCTCCTTCATCGGCAGCACATCGATCATGTGACGTCCCCGGCCGCACGAGCTCGCTACTCCTCTGTCAGCACGTTGACGTCGTCAGCGATCACTTCCTGAACGCCCGGGATGTCCGAGATCCTGCTGGCCAGGTCGTTGACCGAGCCCTGGCCGTAGATATGGAGGGCAACCTCAACCAGGCGCCAGCCGGGCGCGTACCCGTCGTGCGGCCCCTTCGCGGGGGACTGGCTGGCCCGCTCGGCCCCCTCGGCCCGCTCGGCCCGCTCGGCCCGCTCGGCCCGCTCGCGTTCGGCGCGTTCGGCTCGCTCGGCCCGTTCGGCCCGTTCGGCCCCCTCGGCTCGCTCGCGTTGGGCTCGCTCGGCTTTGGTCAGGCCTCTGCCGTCAGTACTCGCGACCTCGGTCGCGAGCTGGTCGACGGAGAAACCATTGCTGGTCACGACCCGGAGGACCTGGCGCAGGATGCCGTGGCCGTCCGGATAGCGGACCCGTACCACTGAGATCGCTGTGCTCGATCGTGGCAGCCGCCTGGTGATCTGCGGAAAGACCAGCGCCACGATGAGGTAGCCGACAGTGGACAGCACGGCGAGCACTGGCAGGCCAGCGCCGGCCGCCGCCCCCACCGCGGCGGTCACCCAGATCGCGGCAGCCGTGGTCAGTCCGCGCACGGCATCGCGCCTTATGAAGATGAGCCCGGCGCCAATGAAGCCGATCCCGGTGACGATCTGTGCGGCTACCCGGGACGGATCCACCGTTATTCCTGGTCCAATGACGTCGTGGAACCCGTACTTGCTGATCAGCATGAACAGCCCGGCGCCGAGGCCAACGAGCGTGTGCGTGCGCATGCCCGCGCTCTTCTGCCGCATCTCGCGCTCGAAACCGATGATCGCCGACAGCAGCAGGGCAAGGCCAAGCTCGCCCGCCTGGAGCCAGCCTTCACGGTTGGCAGTCGCCACGGGCACGACGGCGAGCAGGTGCGGCATATCCAAACGTTAGATGATGCTGCAGCATGGCAGGAGGGTCACTGTCCGCTGGCACCGGCCCTGCCGCATCCCGGCGCGCCCGGCGCCCGGCGCGCCCCAGTCCCTGACCTGCCTGCGGCTGACCTGGCTGCGGCTGACCTGGCTGCGGCTGACCTGGGTGCGGCTGACCTGGGTGCCGCTGAACGCCTTGCCGTAGATCCGATCCGGCCGGCCGGATCGTGCTGTTATGAGACGCTTTTCTCGTCCGGGACGAGGGAGGCGCCGTGGCTGATCTGACGGTAGAGACCGATCCGGCAGAGGCCGGTCTCGACCCGGTCCGGCTGAGCCGGATCGATAGGCACTTCGCTCGCTATGTCGAGGACGGGCGCCTGCCCGGCTGGCTGCTCACGATCCGCAGGCACGGATCCGTCGTTCACGTCGCGGCCTGCGGCGAGCGCGATGTCGCGGCCGCGCTGCCGGTCGAGACCGGCACGCTGTGGCGGATCTACTCGATGACCAAGCCCGTCACCTCCGTCGCCGCCATGATGCTTGCCGAGGAAGGGGCATTCGAGCTGACCGACCCGGTCAGCGAGTTCATCCCGTCATTCGCCAGCCTCCGCGTGTATGCCGGCGGGTCGGACCTCAGAATGGTCACGGTCCCGGCGACCGAGCCGGTCCGCATCTGGCATCTGCTGACACATACCGCCGGCCTTACGTATGGCTTCCACCGGGTGCATCCGGTCGATGCCGCATACCGCGCCGCAGGGTTCGAGTGGTCCACGCCGCGCGGCATGGACCTGGCCGGATGCTGCGATGCCTGGGCGAGCCTGCCACTGCTGTTCCAGCCGGGCGCGGAATGGAATTACTCGGTCGCCACGGACGTGCTCGGCCGGGTCGTGGAGGTGGCGTCCGGCCAGCGACTCGATGAGTTCCTGGCAAGCCGGATACTCGGCCCGCTCGGCATGACGGACACTGCCTTCCACGTGCCAGCGGAGAAGGCCAGCCGGCTGGCCGCACTGTATGCGCCGCGACCGGCCACCGGCCCCGGAGCGGCCGGGGAGGCCGAAGGGTCCGGTCCGGTCCGGCGTTTCGTCCGCCTTGAGGCGCTATCGCACGTGCCTGACCACCCGCCGAGACTGTGCAGCGGAGGCGGCGGGCTGATCTCAACCGCCCGGGATTACAACCGGTTCCTGGACATGCTGCTTGACCGCCGCGACAGCCCCGCGGGCGAGGTCGACGGGGTCCGCCTGCTCAGCCCGCGCACGGTGGCCTTCATGACCCGCAACCACCTGCCGGGCGGGGCGGACCTGGCGACCTTCGGCAGGCCGCTGTACGCCGAGAGCCCGTTCACGGGTACCGGGTTCGGCCTCGGGTTCGCGGTCCTGCTCGACGCGACTGCTGCCGCGACGCTATCCACCGAGGGTGAGTACTCCTGGGGCGGGGCTGCTTCCACCGCGTTCTGGGTGGACGATGCCGAGGATCTGACCGTAACGTTCTTCACCCAGCTACTCCCGTCCAGCACTTATCCGATCCGGTCGCAGCTGCGCCAGCTTGTCTATCAGGCCATGGTGCGGTAACGAGAGGAGCCGGCGTGCCGACCGGTGCATCCGGGCCGGCGGGCGGCGTGCCGACAGGCCGGGACGGGCTGCTCAGGCGGCGTGGCGGCCGGTGCGCGCGGACCGGTCAGGGGGCGTGCCCGCTGGTCCGCCCGGGGCGGAGGGGCCTGGCTCCGCACGCTCCTTGCGGAACTCGCGCAGCCGGTAGAGCACGAAGGCGGCGATCGCGATCACCGCAACCGCCACGATCACGTAGCTGCCGAGCGAGATGTAGTGGTTGATCGTTCCCCAGGCACTGCCGACCGCGTAGCCCACCAGCGTCAGCACGGTCGCGTAGATGACGGTACCGATCAGGCTCAGCACGCCGAACTGCAGGGCGGGCATGTCAATGAGCCCGGCCACCAGGGAGGTGAAGGCCCGGACGAACGGGAGCATCCGGCCTACCGGCACCGCCCAGGCACCGCGCCCGGCGAAGAAGCGCTCAGCGCGGTCAACGTCGGACTTGGTGATGAGCACGTACCTGGCGAACCGGTCGACGATCGGCCTGCCGCCGACCCGGCCGACTCCGTACGAGAAGTAAGAGCCGGCCAGTTCGGCCAGTGATCCGAGGATGATCACGAGGACCAGGTTGAGGTGTCCCTCGTAGGCGAGCACGCCGGCGAAGCCGAAGGTGACCTCCGAGGAGATCGGCACGCAGGCCGCCTCGAGGAAGCCAAACAAGATCAGAGCGGCATAGCCAGCCTGCTGCAGGAAGGACTCCATGGCACCCTGTTGTACCAGGTACGCCACGGTGCTCCGGTCCGCATTGCCTTCTGTTGGTCATTTTCCGTCGGGCCCGCATGCCAGAGTGCGCTCCTCCCAGGCCATCTACCTGCGGCTTTGGGTGCCGGCTGGATGGGAAATGACGGCCGGCGGCCATGCCTGGCTTCATCAGGCCGTCATGAATGCGGCCCATCCTGCGCCCCGGACCACGCGTGCTGCGCCGCCGGCTTAAGGGCTCCGGCAGCCGGGCGGGCTCGTGCGGCGGCTTGTACCAGGCCTCCGGGCATCCGGGGGCACCGCATCTGACGGTCATGTGCCCGCGGCCCGCCTCGGCCTGGGCGGACGGGCAGCGACAGGGAATCCAGCTCACCGTCACGGTGCCGGGCCGCCACGGATGGCCGTTGCGGCAGCGCAGCGGGAAGCTCCACCACTCGCGCCAGTCGATGTCGTCCATCGATTAATTAGAACATATAATCGAGTAACGAGCTAGGCCTGCCCCATCTTCGGCTCCGCAAGCCGGGGCGCCTTCGGCCTGCGAGTGCGCGCCGTTCGGAGGGGCTCGGAGGGGGATGTCACAGCCCCGGGTCGTGCCCTGTCTTGACGAGCGAGAGCTCGATTCCGGGAGGAGGAAGTCATGCGGGTTTTCGTCACCGGAGCGACCGGGGCGCTGGGGCAGCATCTGGTTCCCGGGCTGCTCGCGGCGGGTCACGAGGTCACCGCTACCACGAGGACGCCTGCCAAGGCCGGGCCGCTGCGGAAGGCAGGCGCGGAGCCGGTGGTCCTGGACGGGCTGGACCGCGATGCGGTGATCGCGGCGGTGCGGGCCGCCGCACCGGAGGCGATCGTGCATGAGATGACCGCGCTCTCGGGCATGCGAAGCCTCCGCAATCCGGACAAGCTGTTCGCAGCCACGAACGCGCTGCGCACTCAGGGGACCGATAACCTGCTGGCGGCTGCGGCCGAGGCGGGAACCCGGCGAATCATCGCGCAGAGCTACGCGGGCGCCGGGCCGGAGCGGCGTCCCGGCCCGGTCAAGACCGAGGACGATCCGTCGGACTTGCGGCCGATCAGGACGGCTGTGCATAGCCCGGCGGCGATCGCGCACGTGGAGACGACTGTGCCGGCTCGGGCGCCGGAGGGGATCGTGCTGCGCTACGGCGGCTTCTACGGGCCGGGCACCGGGGACTTCCTGGTGGAGGCGGTACGCAAGCGGCAGGTACCGGTCATCGGCGGCGGGTCCGGGGTCTGGTCGTTCATTGAGATCACCGATGCCGCGGCCGCAACGGTCGCCGCAGTCGGCCGCGGCGCGCCCGGGATCTACAACATCGTGGATGACGACCCGGCGCCGGTCGCCGAGTGGCTGCCGTACCTGGCCCGCGTCCTGGGCGCGAAGCCGCCGCTGCGGGTGCCGGCCTGGGCTGGACGTCTGCTCGCCGGGGAGTTCCTCGTGGCTCAGATGACCGCCTCGCGCGGGTACAGCAACGAGAAGGCGAAGAAGGAACTTGGCTGGGAGCCGCGGTATGCGAGCTGGCGGGAGGGGTTCCGTGCCTGGGTCAGCGGATGACGAGCGGGGGCAGGTACCCGGCCGGGCAGGTGCCGGCAGCCCGCCGGTGCCCGGCGCGGCGGAGGCGCAGTACCGGCCGCTGCTGTTCTCCATCGCGTACGGGATGACCGGATCTGTCGGGGATGCCGAGGACATCGTGCAGGAGGCGTTCCTCGGCCTGGCCCGGGCGCGCCGGGCAGGTACCGCGGTGGCCGACCCGAAGGCTTACCTGACCACGGCGGCGGCCCGGCGGAGCATCAACTACCTGAGATCCGCGCGAGTGCGGCGGGAGACCTATGTGGGCGACTGGCTGCCCGAGCCTGTGGTCGTGCCTGCAGGTGCACCGGGTCCGGCCGAGCACGCCGAGCTAGCGGACTCGCTATCGATGGCGTTCCTGGTGCTGCTGGAGACGCTGTCACCGGTGGAGCGGGCCGTCTTCATGCTGCGCGAGGTGTTCGGGTATGGCTACCCGGACGTGGCGCAGATTACCGGCAAGACCGAGGTGAACTGCCGCCAGATCTTCGCCCGCGCCCGGAAGCGCATAGCCTCGGGAGGCCAGTCGGGGGAGGGCGTGCCGTCCCGGGCTCGGCGGGCCGAGGGCGAGGAACTCGCCCGCAGGTTCTTCGAGGCGGCCGCGGGCGGGGACATGGACGCGCTGCTGAGGATGCTCGCGCCGGACGTGGTGGTGCATAGCGACGGCGGCGGCAAGGCCCAGGCGGCCAGGAAGCCGACGGCCGGGCGGCAGCGGGTCGCCCGGCGACTGGTCGGCCTGTTCCGCCGGGCCGCATCGTTCGGCGTATCCCTCAGGCTGGCGTGGGTCAACGGCCAGCCGGGTGCCGTTGCCTACGACGACCAGGGCCGTGTGGTCAGCGTGTTCGCGCTCGACGTCGGCGGCGGCCTGGTTCAGGCAGTCCGAGCCGTGGTCAATCCCGACAAGCTCGGCCATCTCGGTCCGGTGTCTGACCTGGCCAGGCTGCCGGGCAGCGCCGGCGACAGCTAGAGCCCGGCCGCCAGCGCGAGGTTACCGGCGCGGCGCTGCCGCGCTGCCGGATCGCGGTCCGCCAGCGCTGCGGTGCCGGCGGGCCTGCGGATGCGGGGGCTCTGCGGGCCCGCCCGCGGCGGGGGGCTGCCGGGGCGGGCCCGCTGTCGGCCGGGCTGCCAAGCCGGCGCCGCCAGGATCGGGGGCATCGGGGCGGAGCGGCAGGGCGAGCCGGCCGGGTACCGGATGGCCTGGGTGAAGGGCGCCTTGGCGAAAGGCGCGTTTAATGCGGAGCAGATTCGGCAATAATTCCTTCCGCTGGGCAGGCGGCTATCCCGCTATTGCTGGCTATTTTCCTTGGCAGAACGCAATCCGCGGTGCCGGCCTTACGTCTCGGGCGGCAGCGGGACTCCCCGGTACGCCCGGATCGTTCCGGGTGAGATAACGTCGGCTACCATGCGATGGATTCCCGTTTCAAACGGACCTCGCTGTGGTGGTCATCACATGCTGAAGAATGGCGCAGCTTATTCTGGGCAGCCCAAAATAGCGTGGGTGATCCACGAGGCAATGCTGCTGCTCAGCCGCTCAGGCCATGCCGCGATTGCGATCCCGGCCGTGCCCGGGCGGGCTCTCGACTGGCAGTACGGGGATTAGACGCGTGCCGGGCACCATCTGGTTCCATCGAGTCGCAGATGCCGGGTGCACCCGCCTGTGGCCGACCGGGGTCCGGCCCGGGGTTCCGGCCGTGCGGCTAGGTGGCGGCCCAGTTGTCTGGCTTGGGCTCGCCGAGCGGAGCGGTTGCGGTCGAGGCGGGCAGCGATCCAGGGCTGACGAACCTGCTGCCCTTCGGGCCGGCTTCCACCGCGAGGTGCAGGGCGCTGCCCTTCAGGTACTGGTTCCATGGCAGGAACCACTGGGTCCAGCCGTTGTCCCACTCGCCGGCCTTCGGGCTGCCCGTGATCGTGACCGGGTCCCCGGGGACCTCCATCTTGTAGTAGATCTCGGCGTCCGCCGGCGGCATGTTCACGCAGCCGTGACTGACGTTGGTGAAGCCCTGCTCGCCCACCGACCAGTAGGCGTCGTGCAGGTAATCGCCGGACCAGGTGAACCGTACCGACCAGGGCACCTCGATGTTGTAGCCGGGCCCCTTCATGTCCACCGGGTTGCCCTTGTCGATCGTGAGGTAGGTCCCGTTCGGGGTGTTGTCACCGGGCCGCCCCGTGCTGATCGGCCAGTGGTGGATCAGCTTCCCGTTCCGGTAGAGGTTCATGTAGTGGGTCGCGGTGCTGGCGACCACGATCAGCGAGCGGCCGATGTAGAACGTCTGGGTCAGCGTGTGGTAGCCGTAGACGCCAGGAGCGCCCTCGACGCCGTCGAGGTGGCCGGTGAACGTGACCTTCGTGTGCGTCGGCCAGTAACTGCGCGGCCGGAAGTAAAGGCACTCCACGGCCCCGCCCATGCAGCTGCCGTTGTTGTCCCAGTACCAGGCGCCGACGACCGGCTTGGACGTCTGGACCTGCAGCGCGCGCTCGACCGCGGCCTTGTTGGTGATCTGCCGGCTGAAGCCGAGGATGATCGGCATGCCAACGCCGTAGGTCTGGTCGTAGCCCTCGAGGATCGTGGTCGTGAATGTCTGCGCCGGCGTCAGAGTGCGGAACGAGCTTGCCCGGCTGACCGTCCTGCCCGAGCCGGTCGCCGTCGCGGTGACCGTATAGCGCTCCGACACGCCCAGCGCCCAGGTGCTGTGCCAGGCTGTCCGGGCGGCATTGAAGCTGCCGGCCACCTGGGTCCCGCCGGCCTGCGCGGTGACGCTCTTGAGCTTCCCGTGGCTCGCCGTGACGCTGATGCCAGCGCCCGGGCTGGCATTGCGGGCGCCATTACCCGGGCTGATCGTGAGCTGCGGGCCGGACGTGGAAGCATCATGCTGCGCGCGCGCCGCCACATGGCCCGCCGGGGAGGACGACCTGCCGCTGCCGGAGTTGCCGCCCGCTGAGCAGGCCGTGGCGAGCAGCCCGAGCGCCGCGCAGATCGCCGCGGCGGCCAGGGCATGGTTACTGCGAGCGCTGACAGCGGCTCGGCGCACCTTGGACCTCCCGTTGCGAGTCAGTCCCGCTGGCGGCCGCCGGGTTCAGGCGTCCGCATGCGGAGTGGCCGGCGTGCTCCCTTCGGCCCGCCCGGCACCCTCCTGGGTGGTCATATCCGGTGAGGTATCCCGCTGCGTGCGCTGCTTCGGGCCTGCCCCATCGGAACCGCCGGCTGCGGCACCAGACGGGCCGGCGCGACGGCCGACGTCCCACAGTATGCCCGCGGGTCGAGGCAGGCGAATCCGCTCTTTACCCGCCCCTTCCTCAATCTGTCCGGCAAGTTCAGCCGCAGCGGTCTTGCCGTGCCCGCGGCGTCGTTGCCGGTCGGCGAACGCCGCGATGGCGCCGAGCGCCGCGATGGCCACGGCGGTCCACGGCACGTAGTCCCCCAGCCTGTCGAACGGCGTGAGCGCTCCGGGGGCCGGGAGGCCGAGCCGGACCAGCAGCACACCGCGGAAGCTGCCGCCGGCCCACGCCACCACCCGGCCGCGGGAGTCGAAGGCGGCCGAGTCCCCGGTCAGCGCTGCCTGCACGACAGGCCGCCCGGTCTCGGCCGCGCGGAGCGCGCCCAGGGAGGCATGCTGCGCCAGCGCCCAGGTGCCCTGGAAGGTCGAGTCGGAGGTCTGGTAGATGATCAGCCTGGCGCCGTGGATGGCGTCGACCCGGGACATGTCCGGGAAGGCGGACTCAAAGCAGATCAGCACGCCGACGGTCAGATGCCTCCCGTCCGGCAGCGTGATCCGCATGACGTGGGCGCCCGTTCCGGGGATCATCTGCGTGGGGGCAGCCTTGCTGATCGCGGTAAGCCAGCCAAGCGCCTGCCTGAACGGTATGTACTCGCCGAACGGGACCAGCCTCGTCTTGACGTACCTGCCGTCGATCCCGTTCGGGCCGATCAGCACCGCCACCTTCGACTTCTTCCCGCCGGGCGGGGTGGAATCCTGGTTGACCAGGATCTGGGCGCCGACCGCGGCGGAGAGCGCCCGAAGCTGATGCAGCAGCCTGGGGGCGGTGTCGAGGTCGTAGCCGATGCTGCTCTCGCCCCAGACGACCAGGTCCGGATGGTACCGCCGCAGCCCGGTTGTCAGCCGCTGGCTCGGCTGCCCGCGCTGGATCGGCCCGTGCACGATTCCGGGCTGGACCAGCGCCACGGTCACGTGCCCGGTGACCGGGGGAGGCCCGGTGAGGGCGTAGGCGACAGGGCCGCCGGCGAGCGCGATGGCGGCGCCCGCGGCCCCGATCAGCGCCGGGCCGGCTCGCCCGGCGCTGAGCAGGACCGCCAGCCCGGCATTGGCTGCCACCAGCGCAAAGCTGACCAGCCAGATGCCGCCCACGGCCGCCAGGGCAAGGAACACCGGATGCTGCCACTGCGTCGCGCCGAACACGGCCCACGGGCCGCCGAACCCCTGCCAGGATCGCAGCCACTCACCGGCCAGCCAGTAGCTCGGGATGACCAGCACGGCGGCGGCCGCGCGCCATGCCGTGATCCTCGGGTGCAGCAGCAGCCAGGTGGCGGCGGCCATGCCGGTCCAGATCGCGCCGAAGGCGATCGCCACCAGCAGCACGGCGGGACCGATCTCCGGCGTCAGCCAGTAGCTCGCGGCGAGCATGAAACCGCCGCCGAACCACCATCCCCTGATGACAGCCTCGCGCAGCGTCGGCGCCGCGCGCATCAGCAGCAGGCCGGGAACCAGGCAGAACCAGGCGATGAACTCCAGGTTCGGTGCCGGGAAGGCGAGTACTGCCACGGCTCCGCTGAGCGCGGCCGCATACCGCGGGGGGTGAGCGAAAGCGCGCCTGAATGCCACGGTCCCATTGTGCGCCGGCCGTGAGGGTGGGGGTGCGGGCGCGCTGCGACTCCGGGCCTAGCCGGGGCTGCCCGGGCTGCGGCGCCGCCTGTCGGCCACGGCGAGGCCGATCGCGGCCAGCAGGGCCGCGACAGTGGCGGCCACGATCCCGTACTCCGGCCACTGGCCCGCCCGGGCCGCAGGCGTCATCACGCTGCGCAGCGGTACCCGCGCCTCGAGCAGCGCCCGGCGCCACGTGCCGCTGTGGACGATCAGCGACCCGTCCGGGGCGATGATCGCGCTCTCGCCGGTGGTGGACGCCACCACGACCGCCCGGTCGAACTCGATGGCCCTGATCCGGGCCATCGCGAGCTGCTGCTCGGTCTCTCCGAGCTGGCCGTCGATCTCGAAGTCGGCGTCGTTGGTCTGCATCGTGAGCAGGTTGGCCCCGGCGGTGACCTCGGAGGTCACCAGGTTGTCGAAGCCGATCTCGTAGCAGATGACGTCCCCGAGCCGGATCTGCCCGATCCGGAACACGACCGCCTTGTGCCCGGGGGTGAAGTTGACCGGCTGCAGATCGGGCAGCGAGGTGATCTTGTCCAGCAGCCCTCGCATCGGGATGTACTCCCCGAACGGCACGAGCTGGCGCTTGACGTAGATCTCTACCGGCCCGCGGCCGGGCAGCCAGAGCTGCCCGGTGTTGCGCAGCGGGTGCTGCAGCACGGCCCCCACGAGCACCGGGCTGCGGATGGCGTCGACCGCCCTGGCGATCACCCCGTAGATGGCCGGATAGAGCATCGGATCGAGGTCTGTCGAGTTCTCCGGCCAGACCACTACCTGCGGCGCCGGCCTGCTACCGGCCGCGACCTCGGCCGCAAGCTGCTCGGTGGCCACGGCGTGGTTCTGCGTCACCTCGCTGGCGCGCAGCAGGTCCGGCAGGTTCCGCGCGTGCGGCACGTTGCCCTGCACAGCGGCGACTTCAGCACGGGCCACCGGCCGGCCCGCGGCGTCGACCGGCAGCAGTCCCCCGGCCAGCGCAAGCCCGGCGGCCGCGGCGAATGCCACAGCCGGCACCATCCGCGCCGGCTGCCGTCCGGTGCCCCGCCGGGCCAGCGGCGGCAGCGATAGCAGCAGCCAGGCGAGCGTCGCGCCTGCCAGGGCCAGCAGGAACGACAGCAGCGGCGGCCCGCCGATCGCCACCCAGCGCGCGGTCGGGGCCTGCGCCTGGCTCATTGCCAGCCGCCCCCACGGGAAACCCCACGGCCACCTGGCGCGGAAGGCCTCGGCCGCAACCCACCAGCCGGCCACGGCGAGCGGCCAGGCGGGCAGCCGCAACAGCAGCCGCTGGCCCACGGCCAGCACGGCGAAGACGATGGCTTCCGCCACGGCTAGCGCCGTCCATGCATACCAGGCAACATTCACCAGCCAGGACAGCAGCGGGAAGAAAAATCCCAGACCGAACGCGAGCCCGGTGGCCAGTGCCCCGCGCAGGCTGCGCCCCCAGAGGGTGATCGCCAGGACTGCCGGGCCGGCCGCGGCCAGCGGCCAGATCCCGGCCGGGGGGAAGGCGGCAGCCAGGGCCGCTCCGCCGAGCAGGGCTGCCAGCAGTGCCGGGGCTATCGACAGCACCGGGGTGGCGGCCCGGATCACCGCCTTCCCGGCAGCATCCGGTGGCTGCGCGGCGGCCGGCTGCGCGGGCACCCCGGCACGGGCGGGCTGACCTGCGCTGCCCGCATCGCCGCCGACTCCGGTCAGCCGCACGTTGCCACCTCTCGCCGGTGCCCGCGGGGACGGCGTCCCCTATCCGAGGGTAGCCGCGCGGCACGGCAGCGGGAATAAACCGCCCGCCAGCCCGGTCACTCACTTCTGGTGGTCACGCAGGGGAGGCGCGGGTGAGTCGTCGGGGCTGGGCGATGTTCGCGGCGATGAGCCTTATCTGGGGCATCCCCTACCTGCTCATCAAGGTGGCCGACGGCGGCGTGGCAGCGCCGGTGCTGGTGCTCAGCCGGGTCGGCGTGGGCGCCGCGCTGCTGCTGCCGATCGCCGTCCGCAGGCGCCAGCTCGCCGGACTCCGGCCGTACTGGCGGTGGCTTGCGCTGTTCGCGGCGGTGGAGATCATCATTCCGTGGCTGCTGCTGTCCGAGGCGGAACGGCGCCTGTCCAGCTCACTGAGCGGCTTGCTGATCGCCTCGGTCCCGATCATCATCGCCGTGCTGTCGCTGCTGACCGGCGGTGCCGAGCGGTTCACCGCGCTGCGCTGGACCGGGCTGCTCGCGGGCCTCGCCGGGGTGGCGCTGCTGACCGGTGCCGACATCGGCGGCGGCGACGCGCTGTCGATCGCCGAGGTGCTGGCAGTGGCGGTCTGCTATGCGATCGGCCCGCTGGTCGTGAGCAGGAAGCTGGCCGACGTGCCATCGCTGCCGATGACCGCCGCCTGCCTGGCCTTCGCGGCCGTCGTGTACGCCCCGCTTGCCGCAGTGACCTGGCCCTCGTCGCTCCCTCCGGCCCGCGTCCTGGCAGCACTGGCCGGGCTGGGCGTCGTCTGCACGGCGCTTGCGTTCCTCCTCTTCTTCCGTCTTATCGCCGAGATCGGCCCGGCCCGGGCCAGCGTGATCACCTACATCAACCCGGCCGTGGCCGTCGCCCTCGGCGTCAGCGTGCTCGGCGAGCGGCTGACCGCGGCGATGGTGATCGCGTTCGCGCTGATCCTCGGCGGCTCCGTGCTGGCCGCACGGGCGGGCGCCGGCCGGCCTGTAGCGCGGCCCCGGCCCGTGACCGCGTCCCTGGCCCCGGCGGAGGCGGACGAGACCGAGCTTGCCGAGCAGGCGCGCTGCGCGCCGTCCGAGGCCTGACGGGGTGCCGGGCCGGGGCCGGCGCGTTACCGGGAGGCGCCCGCGAGCCCGCGCCGACTAGACTCGCCCGGGTGATTGACCTCAAGGCCGCCAGGCAGGATCCGGAACGCGTCCGGGCCGCGCTCGCCCGCCGGGGCGCCGGCCCTGCCTTCGACGAGCTGATGGCGGCCGACGCGAGCTGGCGCCAGCACACCGAGCGGGCGGAGACCCTGCGGGCGCAGCAGAAGCAGCTTTCCAGGGGCAAGCCCGGGCCGGCCGAGCTGGAACGGCTCCGCCAGCTCAAGGACGAGCTCGCGCAGGCCGTGGCCGACCGCACCGCCGCCGAGCGAGCGCGCGACGACCTGCTCGGCCGCATTCCGAACCTGCCCGACCCTACGGCCGCGGACGGCATGGACGAGGAGGACGCCCAGGTCGTCCGGGTGTGGGGCGAGCCGCCGGCGTTCGGCTTCGAGCCGAGGGATCACCTGGAGCTCGGCTCGCCCGCGGGCTGGATCGACATGGCCCGCGGGGCCCGGCTGTCGGGGTCCAGGTTCGCCTACCGGTTCGGCGACGTGGCGCTGGCCGAGCTGGCGCTCTACCGGTACGTGCTGGCCAAGCTCGTCGGCAAGGGGTTCATGCCGGTGCTGCCGCCCGTGCTCGCCGGCCAGCAGGCCATGTACGGGACCGGGTTCCTGCCGACCGAGGAGTCCAACCTCTACCACCTGCCCAGGGACGACCTGTACCTGACCGGGACCTCCGAGGTGGCCCTGGCCGGCATCCACGCCGCGGAGCGGCTCGAGGAGGACCAGCTTCCCGCGCTGTACGCCGGGTACACCACCAACTTCCGGCGCGAGGCCGGCGCGGCCGGCAAGGACACCCGGGGCATGTTCCGGGTGCACCAGTTCGACAAGGTCGAGATGTACGTCTACTGCGTCCCTGAGCAGTCGGCCGAGTTCCACGAGCGGCTGCTGGCCTACGAGGAGGAGATCGCCCAGGAGCTAGGCGTCCCGTACCGGGTGATGAACATCGCGGTCGGCGATCTCGGAGCGTCGGCGGCCAAGAAGTACGACGTCGAGGCGTGGTTCCCGGCGCAGCGCCGCTACCGGGAGATCACCTCCTGCTCCAACACCACGGATTACCAGGCCAGGAGGCTGAACATCCGGTTCCGGCGCGAGGGCAGGCTCGAGCACGTGCACACGCTGAACGGGACCGGCGCCACGGCCCGCGTCCTGCTATCGGTGATGGAGAACTTCCAGGACGAGAAAGGCACCGTGACCGTTCCCGAGGTGCTCAGGCGCTACGGCGCCCCGGACACGCTCGGCGCGCCGGCCTGACGATCTGCGGGCGCTTACCCGGCGATGGCCACCGCGGCGGGGAGGCTGCCGACCCTGACCGGCTTGTAGGCGTGGCCGGTACGGGTGTTGATGATCGACACCTGGCCGGCGTAGGTGTCGAGGACGACGGCCCTGGTGCCAGTCCGGTAGAGCGCGATCGCCAGCGGATACGAGTACAGGCCCACCGAGATCGGCCGACCGGGCCGGCCGGTCGAGGTACTGACCGGCGTCACGGTCCCGGAGATCGTGTTCACCACATACGCCGTGCGCCCGGAGGGTGCCATCGCGACTGCCGCTGGCGAGTACCCCACCGGGATCCGCATGCCAGGCCGCCGGGTCGCTGGGCTGATCGCGGTCACCGCGTCGGAGTCACCGTCCACGACGTACAGCATCCTGCCGTCGGGTCGTACCGCCAGCGCGTCCGGGGCCATTCCGGCCGGGATGGCCGGGCCGGGACGGCACGTTGCCAGCGAGATCGGGGTGACAGAGTCCGACCCGTAACTGGCGACGAACGCGGTCCGCCCGTCGGGAGAGAACGCGATCGCCAGCGGATAGGCTCCCACCCTGATCGGCGCTCCTGCCCGCCCGGTCACCAGCGAGATCGGCGTGACCGAGGCGCCAGCCCAGTTCAGCACGTAGGCAGTGGTGCCACCGGGCGGGATCGCGATGGCGCGGGGGTCGGCCCCGACCCTGATGGGCCGGCCGGGCGTGCCGGTGGCGATGGTGATCGGGGTGACGGTGCCGGAGCCGCTGTTGGCCACGTAGGCGGTGGAGCCGTCGGGGGAGATGGCGATGGCGCGGGGGTCGGCCCCGACCCTGATGGGCCGGCCGGGCGTGCCGGTGGCGATGGTGATCGGGGTGACGGTGCCGGAGCCGCTGTTGGCCACGTAGGCGGTGGAGCCGCCCGGAGTGATGGCGATGGCGCTGGGATCGGCGCCGACCCTGATCGGCGGGCCGGGCTTCCTGGTGGCCAGGCTGACTGGCGTGACCGAGGCGGAGGCTGAGTTGACGACCAGGGCAACCTGCCTCCGGGGCAGGGCTGCGGGGCGCGTGCCGGGCGCGTGGGTGCGCTCAGCGGGCGTTGCGGGCCGTGTGGTGCGGGCAGCCGGGCAGGCAGGCGCGGATGCCGCGGGCCCCGCGGGCCCCGCGGGCCCCGCATGGCCTGCTGGGCTGGTGTGACCGGCGAGGTGCCTGCCGCGGTCGCCGCGCGCTCCCGGTCTCAGGCCGCTCCCTGCGGGAACCTTGGCGAACGCGTCGTCTACCGGCGCGGCATAGCGGTCGTTGCGGGTCAGCGAGCCGAGGCCGAGCGCTGCCTCGATGGTCCGGAGCAGGCTGTAGTGGGTGTAGCGGACGCGCGAGACGTATCCCTCGCGGACTCCGGAGGAGCCGAGCAGCAGGGTCGGCACCCGCTGGGCGGGATGCTCGTGGTCGTAGCCATCCTCGTCGAACGTGATGATCGCCAGCGACCGCTGGGTGCGCCACGCCGCCGAGCGCATGATGGCACCAAGTTCCCTGGCCAGGAAGCGATCACCGGCGCGGATCCCGCAGCCTTCCATGTCGCTGCAGTCGTTCGCGCCGATCCAGGCGAAGCTCGGCGTGGTGGCGGTGCTGGCCAGGTCGCGCTGCAGTGACTCCAGCGGGACCAGGTGCGACGAGCAGTACCCGGGCCGGCCGCGCACGTCAGCGAAGTATGTCATCGGCAGGTCGTCGTTCCAGTAGTAGCCGTGCACGGTGTCATCGCACGGGCCGTTCGCGCTCTGCAGGTACTCCTTCCAGGTCCGGTGCGCGGCGACGAGCAGATCTCCGATGTTGCGGGCCTTAATGGTGTACTGCGGGTTCTCCTCCAGCGGATCGTCGAGCGGGATGCCGAAGGTGCTGCCGCCCGCGAGCGCGAGGTAGTTCCCGTCGCTCGGATGCTCCTCGGCGAAGAACCTGGCGAGCAGGGTGGCGCGGGGGAGCAGGCTGTTGAGGTACGGAGCCTGCCTCCGGTTGCCGATGATCGACTTGTAGTCCTCGTTCTCGAAGTAGAACAGGAACACGTGGTCGAAGCGCGGGACGTGCGCGGCTGGCGGTCGCAGCGGCGGGGGCCGCCGGACCGGGACCGAGACGCTGAAGCTGAGGTCGCCGGCTACCGCGCGGTCGTAGCCGACCAGAGGGGCGTCCGGGCCGTCCACGTTCTTCAGCGAGGTCGCGAGCACCAGTGTTACCCGGGCGCTGGCAGTGCCGGGAGGCAGCGCGCCTGTCGCCGAGCGGTACCGCAGCACGGCCCGTGGCTGCGCTGCCGAGCCGCCGACCGGGCCGATCCTGCGGGCGGCCAGCACCCGTCCGGACCGTGACAGGAACGCGACCAGCATGGATGCGTGGCTGGTCCGCGTGCCGCCGAGCCATGCCGAGATGAGGTAATGAGCGCCTGCGGGAACCGTGCGGCCGGCCGGGGACTGCAGCGATACCGACTGGGCCAGCCGCGCGGTGCCGCCTGCGCCGCCGGCGAACAGGCTGCCGCGCCGCAGGCCCGGCCCGGGCGCGGTCGCCGTCGGGAAGCGCGGCGTGCCGTAACGGACGACCGTCGGCAGGCCGCTTCGTACCTGCCAGCCGGGGATCGTGACAGCGTCCCAGCCTCGCGCCGAGACCGCGCCCGCCGTGCCCCCGGGGTTGGCGAGCAGGTTGCGGCCCGGCGAGAGGGCAGGGCGGCCCGCCCGGTGCTGGGCAGTCCGGCTGGCCGTCATGGCCGCCATTCCGGGGACTGCCGGCGCTGCCAGGGCCGGCAGGCAGGCACACGCGGCCACCGCCGCACCAATCACACTGCGGCGCTTACCCGGTGACTGCCTCATCTGGCCGCCTCCCCTGGCCGCCTCCCGGCCGCAGTGGATGGGAGGCGTTACCGCCCAGGTGCTGTCTGAATAGTCAGTCAGACCCTAGCACCCACCGGGCATGCGCGTGACCAGCACCGCGCCCGCATCGCCCAGGGGTCAGGGACCCGGCAAAGTCCTGAAATGAGGCTGTGGCCTGCGCTGTCGTGGCAGCCGGTGATGTGCCCGGCGTGTCTGCCGGCGGCGGGCAGGGCCAGGGACCCGGCAAAGTTGTTCATGCGGTCTGAAGCAGCTGTAGCGTCCGCTGCGGGTCGCGGGCGTGGTGTCGATTGGCCGCGGCGATGTTGGCGTGGCCGTCTGTGCGGAGCAGGCTGATGGCCA
>Ga0209061_1000288_pt1 | contig 147690 bp, 138 predicted proteins | sample Coa_R1_10_FD_187157 | JGI IMG/M metagenome (GOLD analysis project Ga0209061, IMG submission 187157) | Surface soil microbial communities from Centralia Pennsylvania, which are recovering from an underground coalmine fire - Coalmine... | ecosystem: Environmental > Terrestrial > Soil >... | reverse complement strand
TCGAAATAGAACTGGAAGATTCCCTTTTACAATCAAACGATCCTGTCTCCATCGCTGTTGATTCTTCAGGAGTAAAGGTCCACAACTCCGGCGACTGGATCAGGCACGTCTGGAAGGTGAGGAAGGGCGCTATCTCAAAATTCACTTCGCGGTTAACATCAAGACAATGCAGGTTGTGAGCATGGATGTATCTTCTGAAAAAGTGCATGACTCGAAGAGGCTGAAACGCCTGGTGAAGAGGGCAGAAGAGAACGGGATGCGAGTCAGGAGAGTCCTTGGAGATGGCGTGTATGACTCGTAGGATAATTTCAGATTCCTTTCAAACAATCAAATCAAGCCTGTAATCAGAGTAAGAAGCAAGTCCGTTCCAAAGAGCAACGGTTGCCTTCCGAGGAAGGAGGCTGTCATAGAGCAGCAGACATTCAAACCGAAATCATGGTCGAACATTCATAGATTCGGTTACAGGTGGAGGGTCGAGGGAGTATATTCTTGCATCAAGAGAATCTTCGGAGAGTACGTGAGCGCAAAGAAGTTCGTGAACATGGCGAAAGAGATGGCGCTCAAGGTATCCGTCTACAACTCGTTCATTGCAGCAGCGATGTGAAAAGAAAAACATCCGAATGCCACAAAGGAAGACATCAAAACATCATATTCGTGCAACAGAGCAGCTTTTTCGCTCTCCATCATCCTTGGATTGGACTCGTTCATCTCTTCGACAAATGTCTTTGAAAGTGGAGAGCCGGCTTCTTCACTGTTAGAGAACCCAACGAACCGGCCTGGCAAGTATAGAGTATAGCCAGCTTTCCTCTGCTCGCCGTTGCTTATCCAATCAAGACCGCTTTCCAAGTCTGCTGGATGGAGCTGGTCTCCGATCGCCCAAGTTTCAGCGGCTTCGACTACACTGCTGTACTCATGGCCCAGTTCTCCCAGCGTTAGTGTAGATCCTTCAAGGAACAGTTTCATTATTTCCGGAGTTCTGCGCCAGCTCCCCGTCATGGTCGAGCGAATAGGTATGATTATCCTGATGTTTTCTCGAGTGCAGAGTTGTTATCTTTTTGTGATTAAGCTCTTGATTGTGCACAATACTGTAGTTTCCGTTCGCATCAGGCCGGAAAGAGTCGAAAGGTACGCCACACACTAAAGATAAGGGCGTCACCCTACTGAACCAATTGTGCCAGTCAGTCGGTCTGAGCAGTTAGAGGAAAGCTGCTCAGTCTCGATAGCCGAAAGCCTGAGCATAGCATTGTGCTCTGATCATAACCTCACAGGCGCCAAAGCGCTTGTCTTTCATTTTCAGGCAAAGTCCTTGTCACCAATTGAATGATGCCATTTTGCTTGCTTCAGAGTTGTAGCTATCTCTTGATTGCGGCTGCTACCAACCAGGTGAGCTCCCGCGTTTCGCATTCTACCCTGGAACAAGCCAGGGACGAAGAACCCGTTCTTCTTGATACTGTCCGAGTAACCAGGTAAGCACGATGATGACAGCTCAACGTACGCGGCGTGAGCCAAGCGAGCTACCTTTACAATTTCCTTGATCAGGATGTCATAGGTCGCCACGTCATCGTCGCGCGCGAGCATTTCGCAAACCGAGAGGAGAGCCACTCCCCTATTCACTCTTTGCTTCAAGACTGCATAGCCCATTGTCTCATTTGCCTTCAATACGCTCACGAGGCGGTAGTCGCTCCACGCCTCTGCGTATCTCCACCTGAGGTATTCGGTAGATCTTTCTATCCCGACGTCAACCAGATGGTCAACCGATGGCCAAACACTTCCAGCATCATCTTCTAACTTGTTTGAAACCGTGAATTCGCGCATCAATGTTGTCACCGCTCTCTCTTGACTCTTGTATGTCGGAATTAGCGCGATGGAGCGCTCGAGGCGCGAGCTGAGCTTTACGTAGTTGGCTTGAAGATACCCTTTCTTATCGAGAATCAGGAGCGCTTCGGGAATCCTAGAATCGATGAAGCCATATTTGTTTCTGTTTGCCAAAACAAACTTCTTCTAAACAAGATACGATGCATGATTTGGATACCCGAATGAGAAACCGATTTGTTTGAAGATGTGCGGAGCGAAGACAGACGCGAAGATCTTTAGGGCAATTCCTTGTCTTCGAAAATCCGGATGCGTTGCAATCTGCGTTCCCTGCGTGGCAAAAGCATCTCTTCCGAAGAATTTTACCTTGTACCGGATTCTCCCATAATATCCGACAATCTTGCCGTTGGCGTCGGCAACCCAGATGTCTCCTTTGTCTCCACTGAAACCTACAGGATTGTTCTTATGAATCCACTTCCAATACTCGAAGCCCCTATATCGAGGAAAGCATGCTTTGAGCAGGGCATCTATCCCGATTTCGTCACCTTCCCTGTACGGTCTGACAATCGAGATAGAAGTTGAACTTGATGCAGACATCAGTGCACGTGTATCTTTTGCCTTCAGGTTTGTCGAAATAATTTTTTCAGCCAAAGGACGAATGGCACAGGAGAGTGAACGTTTTCGTAAGACTATTCCAGGTGGTTAAGGATTAAGAACAAAGTACAGATTGCGCATCAAAATAGAATTCAACGATGCAACAGGCGATCGCGGATGTCGGTTGACAGCTAGTGAAGCAGTTCAAGCGCTTTGCTAGTCAACTTTTTGCCATTAGACAGGTATCCGTTTGCGATCAGTGCGGATGTCTCTCTTTCCACATCTTTCTTGTCCATTGAGATGACCTTGGCGACTTCCTTGGGGTTTTTGGATCCTTGTCTGTACTCCCTCAGAATTACGTACTGCGCAGCGGTAATGTCCTGGGGAAGTTTTTCGGGGATCTGATTTGGCTGAAACTGACCAGTTTGCTGCATGAAGGGGTTGAATGCATATGGATTTCGGTTGAAACTTCCACGAGACATACCACCTCCGGACGCAACTGCAGACGAGATCGTGCCTCCTACGCGAGAAAGTACAGTGTAGGCAATGAGGGCAGTAATCCCAAACCCGCCAAAGGGAAGGAAACCATAGAACCCAGGAAGAGAAGAACTGGGTGAACCAGACGAAGGATTAGTGGTACCGCCAAGATTGAAAAGAAGTCGGGGAAGGTAGACCAAAGTGGTAGAAGAAAGAGAGGTATCCTCCCAAATAGACAAGGGGGATGATTCCTACCACAAGTGAAATGACTACTCTTACGATCCTACTGGCTACTCCCATTTCGAATACTATCGCTCAAGCGGCGTAAAAATCCCTCAGATAAAAGTATTCAAGTAAAATCTGATTAGAATTCCCGTGATTACGTACAAGAGAGACACAAGCCTCGATTATTCCGCTTTCATCCCTTCGAACAGTAGAGCGATTGTGACGATTAACAAGAGAAGCGAGCTGCGGAGTTTTGTCGAAAGCTAGCATTTGAAATTGTCGCAAAATGCGAATAAGTTTGAGCGTTGATCACTCTATCTTGAAGACAATGCCTCTGTTTGACTCTTTCTCGTGGATTCGCTCTTTAGGTGGAGTTTCATAGCCCGGCCGATCTATCGAATGAGCTGAAATGACTGACTCTGCGCCGCAATTTTGGCACATTACAGCCAAGTAGAGTCCTGTCGTTTGGCGTTTCACCGACTCGATCTTCCATGTGTGACTGGAAAGCATCCGAATTACTTCCATCGCATCGAGTTCGTTGACCGTCGTGGGGTTGACGCATGTGCTAGTTCTCAATTTGAAAAAATCAGGATGTGCAAGAAAACGACTACTCAATTCCCATTCATAAGAAATGTGAAGCTAGGGTTCACGAGATGAAGCTGAAATTCCGAGCGAGCGTTTTCGATTTTCATCAATTTTCGCAAAACCCCATTACTCATTTCGTTATATCGGAATTCGAGCGTCCCCTCACCTGGTAACTTTTGGAGGTAATCCACCGATGAAAAATCGAGATTTATCTTCCTCACAGTCGATTGAGTGACGACAGCGATATCTTCTGCTTTCCGAGGTCGTCGAAGTTTGAAGGATCAAGCCACTTCTCAAACGAGTTCTTTCGAGCGGCCCATTCCGAGTCAATCATTGAAAACCATGCGGTGTCCCTGCTCCTGCCCTTTACAATCATGTGCTGCCTGAATATCCCTTCGAATCTGAAACCGAGGCGGAGGGCGGCCTTCCTTGACGCGGTGTTAAGTGAATTGCACTTCCACTCATATCTGCGATAGCCAAGATCCTCGAACACGTAACACGCCATTAAGTACAAAGCCTCAGTCGCACCAGCCATTCGCTGAAGTGGTCTCGAGAATATTATGGTTCCAACTTCGATTACTCTGTCAGCAGGCTCAATTCGCATGTAAGCCGCCAACCCGAGCGCTTTTTGCGAGCGCTTGTCTACTATCGCAAAGCAGAGTGGATCTTCTGATGCAGCCTGTTTGTCCAGATATGCTCTAAACTGTTTACGATCTACGAATGGCCCTGCTTTCAAATAGAACCAAAGATCGTCATTCTCCGCTCCACACATATACTGGCACAATGAGTCAAAATGAGTATCAGGATTATTGATTTATGCATAATTGCGTTGTCTCCTTTGCGTTGCAGTACTTGAGCAGTTTTGTCGCCGCTCCCTCACCTATTGGAATGTGGCTTGCTCTGAAGTAGGAGCGTACAATGTCTTTTCTCCTCCTGATTGATCGCACACAGTTGTTCACCTTCTTTCGGAGATCTCCTAGCTGCATTGGACAGAAGCCCTTCATCTTCGACCATTTGAGGTGCGTCCACAGAAATTCGACCGGATTGAATTTTGGATAGTATGGAGGGAGCCTGAATACAGTCATCCTTTCCTTGTTCTGTTCTAGGAAATCTTTCACAACGCCGGACCTGTGCGGAGGCGAACCATCCCAGAGCAAGACTATGTGCCTCTTGATGTGCCTCGACGGCTGACTCAGGTACTCTATCACCACCAAGCTATTCACCGATCCTTCATGCACCTTGAAGTGGATGCTTCCGTTGAGTGTAATGCCGCCGATGACAGAGAGGTGCTTCCAGAAGTTGTACTCCATCAGCGGCGTCTCGCCGACCGGAGACCATGTCCTTCCCATAAGAGGAATCAGGGAGAGACCTGACTCATCCTCGATTACGAGTATTCCGTGCGTGGTTTCTAGCTTTTTTTGATTTCAGGGAGCGTGTTTTGCACCCATCCCCTGACATTCTCTTCGTCGAATTCCCTTGCCTCGCCGTCGGGCTTCTTCCACGACTGGTTGAGAGAGTGCAAAATCCTCGCAACCTGCGACGAAGAGTACTCGATGTGATACTTGCGCTCTATCACGTCCCCGACTCTTTCTGCGGTCCACAGATCTGTGGAGAACCCGTAATGAGCTGCTCCATTTTTCAGAATCTTTGGAATGTCTCTCATCTGCCTTCTATTCAGTCTCGATGGTCTTCCAAGATGCCTTTTGCTCTTCAAAGCGTCAAGAGAATTGTTTTCCTTCCTGTACGCGATGTACCACTTGCTCACTGCTTCCTGCGATACGTCCAATCTATTTGCGACCTGATGCTCCGAAAGCCCTTCTTCGACGATCATCCTGACTCCCTTGATCCGCCTCTCCTCAAGGGTCAGGGTGTCTCTCCTTTTCTGCTCCCACGCTGCCATTTCTAGATTCTGTGAGGTGAGAGAGTCAGCTGGGGCCAAAAGCCTCGAGGTCAAGATTCGTAGTGCAACAACTCAACTATGCGTAGGTCAATAAGAGGCACTACATCTACGAGTCGGCCACAGAGAGTAACTCTTTCGGGTCTCTTGGCTGCAATCCCGTCTACGATAGGACCGCTGGGCGAGTCTGAATAGCCAGATTTCATTTCACAGTTTTCTCTCCTTCTGAACAATGAAATTGTTTCTGATATGCCTGCGCAAGGTCTGCCTGAGAAGACTCCTTAGGTCGGGGATTCTTCTGAACAAGAACTCAGATGCAGCAAAGGTTGCCAGCGTGCCTAGAGCCGCGAGAACTATAAATTTCAGCAGGCTCGGTAAAGCCAAACGTGCCATTGCAAGCGCGATCCCCTCTCGTATCTTGAAAAGTTGTGAAAAGTACTTTCGTTGTTTTGAGACTTCGAATTGCGCCGCGATCGAAATCCTTGAAGATAATACGTTCCGACAGCGGTAGTAATAAATAATATTGCGACGTGTCACTTCTCAGCGAGGTATAAGCCGGTGACCATGAGAGCAACAAAAATTGGACTTTTCGTTCTGGGAGTCTTACTTTTGATCTTCGGCACGATATTTGCATTGCAGGGCAACCGAACAATTGGAGGGAGCAGCCTGATGGATGGGAACAGGAACTTCATTTATATCGGAGTGGGAGTCGCGATCGTTGGCCTAGTTTCCTTGCTTTGGGGCTTGAGAATACGGAGGGCATCCACAATGAACGGAGAGAGCCTTCGAGGCGATGTGATAAAACAATGAGCTTTCTCTTATTTGTATTTAGTATGTCCTAATTCACTCCGGAATCATCCTCAGTTCAATTATCCCGACGCCGACCTTACTGTCTACCGTCTTCAAAGAGTAGGCCGAAAACATCCCCCTCAGATATTTTTCCATGCACTCTGTAAGCTCCAAAGATAGCGCAGACACGTACCTGAAAACGAATTCAGCGGTATCGTCCTCGCTGTTCTGAACAACTTTCAGCTCGGAGACGCGCGAGGGCGTGGCCGGTTGAAGCACGCTGACCAACCTCACAAGGTCCTCCCTCTTCGGATAATTCATGGAAAGGAAGATGCCGTAATTCTTTCCGTACTGAAGACACAATTCCAAGAGTTTTTCCTTTTCTTTGGAGTATGCGAGTCGAACTATTGCATCTAACAACTCCCGGCTAAAGATCGGAGTGCTCCCGAATTCCTTCGACATCTTTGCGATCTTCCAAGAGGAGTATATCTCCTGAACACTTCCACCTTCTTCGCAAACGCTGAGGACGCTTCGGATGCACTCATTTGCAAATCCATACAACGTCTTTCCCTGTCTCGTCGCCTCATCAGATAGGTCGGTTGCTACAGAAGAGTCAACGGAGATACTGCTCTTAGGCATATTGCTTGCTCGCGACAAAGTGGCCAGTCGACCTTCCCATAATAAATACCCTTTGAGAGGTATTGACGGTATCTAGTCGAAGTACTGTCTTTTACTGAGTTCTCATGATCACTTGTATATTCTTCAGATCTCGCAGTTAGGGACTCAGGAATGAATTGAACTCAAAAATGATGATCATCAACGACCCTAGAACGAAGAGGTCCGCGTCAAGCATTGGCAATACCCTCAAGGAGAAAATCATCGAGAGCATATTTCTCGTAAAACTACGTAATCTGGAGCTCGCAAGCGTCAGGGGCCTCTTTTACGATGAACTTGCGGTGCTGAAGGAGAGCTTTGAAAAAGCAACTAAAGAAGAGGAAAATAGTCAGCTTCATGAGAGTCTCATCAGGATGTGCTGGTACTACGAGAGTACATTCAAACTTGCTTTTTCTCTGTCAGAGAATTGCGCCAAGATAACGGGCGAAGTGCTCCAGTACGCATACAGGATCGAGGTCGGATCTGGCTCCATCTCCCAGCAAACCAATTCAGACGAAATCAAGAGAGTTGATCCAGAACTAGCAGGATTTCTGGATAGACTGAATCCGGCCTTTGCTAAGCTCTCTTGCGGGGATGCCGAAATTCATGAAGGCATCCACAAAATTATTGCACTTGTGGAATCGGCGGATTCGGGGGACATTTCGCCAGAGGAACTCGCCGTTGTCGAGAAGATTCGGGGCGCAATCGAGAGCGTAAATCAACTGGTCGAGGAGTACTTGGGCTTCACCGACAACCATTTTGCAGCGCTGATTCAATAGTTACTATTCTTGAATTTGCAAGCTACTATGCATCGGCTCGTCTAAGCTATGCTGTAGGAATAGGTGATATTTCCTGAGAGGTGCTGCGTCAAGGTTACGGGTACATTCGCAGTACTGATTTCGTTAGGATAGACGCTTAGAAAGGAAGAAGGATTATTCACAGAAGTGTTACCTCCTGCCATCGGACCTGTACGCGTCAAAGGGACAGTGAAGTTTGCTGGTGTGGGGTCGCCAATAAACATTGTCAGATTCCCCGAGAGAAGGGTAGTTGCGTCTATAATTTTCAAAGTGTAAGGAAAAGTAGTAACGCCAGAACAAAATCCTGACGTAGTTACTGTTAGAACACCTTGGCCGCTCCCCGTACCGGAACGGTTCAACGCCGCAATCGAGAAAGTGAAGGTTCCCGATGCTAGCTGGACGGAACGGTACTGCTGAACAGTATTATTGCCTAGTACTCTTTCTCCGGTCGGACCGAGAGGCAGACTATAGCTGAAAGTGCCATGGTAAGTGCGCATGCCTGATGCGCCAGAGGCCGTTGGAGATGAGAAGGAGACAGTCCTGGCCCCTATCGAACTTGCTGACGATAGATGGGAGCTAGACGAATAGAGATTGCGAGAACCGAAATTTGATGTAACCCCCAGATTAGGCAAACCGGTTGTTGAAGTATTGCCAACGACGAAATAAAAGATCCCTATACTCGCTATCAGCACGACTACGGCAACGATAATAACCACGACAGTTAGGGCAACTCCCCGATTGCCTCTCGGATGGACCTGCTCTTTGAAATTCGCTAGTTTGTGCACTGGATGTTCTGCTTTACGGCAAAAGCTATTGCATAATAGTGTTTGGCAAGTTGCGTCTGACTTTCCAACACTGTTTGTACGGAATCAGATATCTGTACAATGAAATTCGCCGAAAGTGGGCTTTATCTACTGTGGAGAAAACTCCATCAAATACAAACTCCGTTTACTGATCTTTTAGTTAGGAAGCTCGACAAAGTATCCAGCTGCCTCGCAACACTTGGATCAAGCTCTGCATTCCTTCCAAAAAGATGGTCACTCTTTCGAGAGGTGTTTCGCCTACATATAACATATGCCTGATATAAGCGACATATGATATGCCATCGCATGATACAAAAACTTGCCATCGTAACGATAGTTGTGAAAGACCAAGCAAAGGCCCTTGAATTCTACACCAAGGAGCCGGGCTTTGAGAAGAGAACTGACTTTACTCCTCAGGGAAACCAAAGATGGGTGACCGTAGGGCCGAAGGGACAAGATGTTGAGATGAGCCTTTTCCAGGTTGGCTCCATCAGCGATCCTAAGGCGCCTCAAAACGAGTGGGAGCCCGGTCGCACCCCAACTTGGACTTTTCGTACCGATGACTGTCGCAAAGATTTCGAGGAGCTAAAATCTCGCGGAGTGAAGTTCAACGAAACACAGCCGGTCGAATACCCTTGGGGGCTTGTTGCGACTTTCAGCGATCCGGACGGAAACAATTTCTCCCCGCTCCAACAACCAGCCGCCCGCACTTCATAATCGCAACTTATCAAGCGAATACAGAGGAGTCTTGTCTTCTTGACCCCCACGAATGTATTCTCGGCGGTAGCTGATCCGACGAGAAGGGCGATGCTCGATCTTCTCGCCTCAAAGCCGCGATCTGCCGGAGAGATCGTCTCGCGATTCCCAAACATCACACAGCCCGGAGTGTCGAGACATCCGCGTGTCCTACGCGAGGCACAGCTGGTTAGCGTCAGAGTTCAGGCCCAACAGCGAATCTACTCTTTAAAGCCCGAGGGCCTGCGCGAGCTACAGGCGTGGGTCGGGAAGTATCAGGCGTTCTGGGCTGACAAGATGGACGCGCTAGAGCAACACCTAGACAGCAAGACGTCCAAGCAGAAAATGGGGAAGTAAAAACAATGACCTACGTTCAAACATCTCGATTGGGTCGAGTGGACTTAAGGAGAATATGCCACACTCGTATTTGAGCGACGCCTGAAGCACCCTCCCGAAACTGTGTGGGAAGCAATCACCGACCCAACTCAGCTTTCAAAGTGGTACATGACGAAAGCGCGAATAGACGCAAGAGTCGGTGGAAGCATCGACTATTTTGCAGGAATCTCACAATTTCACGTCACAGGATCTATACTCGTCTGGGATCCACCTCGCGTTTTCGAGCACGAGTGGAACGTTGAGCCGCGTCCCGAGCTTCCGAGTGGCGAGCGCAGCCTCATCAGGTGGGAGATAATCCGAGACGGCGAAGACTCTATTCTAAAGTTGACGCATCGCAATCTGACTCGTAGAACCGCCAGAGGGTTTGGACCCGGTACTCATGCGTTCCTCGATCGGCTGGAAGCACTTCTCGACGAGAGTCCGTTACCAGACTGGAGAAAGCGCGTTGAAGAAATGCGATCAAGTTATCCGGGTTGGACTAATCCTATGCAGTGAGCTCCTCGCACTGGATCCTGCTTAGGGTCGCTAGCTAGATAGGGCATGGTGGAGGAGTGACGGTCGGAGCTTATCAACTTCGACACGCCTCATTCCAGGCTGTACTTAAGAGTCTCCAAATCACTTGTGTTGCTCGGGCAGTATGTTCTGGTTTACACGGAAAAGATTGTCCGGATCATATTTTGACTTGAGCTTTGAGAGGCGAGTGTACTTCATATCCCCATACGCCGAGACGATTCTCTCCTTGCCCTCGTCTTCTCCTAGAAAGTTCACATAGACACCGACTCCGCGAGTGAATCTCTGCAATGCTGCAAATGTTTCGCGCGTCCAGTTCACATTCGTCTCAGATTGAGATGGGTCTGGCCACGTTGAGACGAGGTTGACGATGTACGCCGCATCGCGATGCCCGAACGCGGTTGCGTCCTCTCCTACTCGCCTTATTGCACCGCCAAGATGGTGCAGGTGGACCGCAGTCATGGGCGAGGGAACACTAGCAAAGGCGGCCAGGATTGTTTCCACGGCCTCTCTGCTCAGGTCAGGCAAGTACGAGGACTTCCAATAGTTCTGCAGGCCCGGGGGTGCTGCCGCGTCCATCATGGATTGGAGAGCCAAGTAAGGCATGGGCTGGAACATGTCCGCTTTTTTCTCAGCAAAGTGCCTAGCAGGTTCCAAGACTCTCTTCCCTTCCTCCAGATCACTGCCGGTGTAGCACCCGAGAATCGCCACGACCTTTTTGCCCTGGAATTCTTGAGGAATGAAAGGTGCAGGCGGTGCCGTAATCAGCGCGGCAACAGTAGTGAGCTCATCCGGAGTAGTTTCGACGAATTTGTGGTATTGTTCAAGTATTCCCGCAGCAATTTCAATCGGGTAAAGTACCATTCCGCCGAAAATCATCGGACCAACAGGTGCAAGCGAGTACTCAAATGACGTGACGATTCCAAAGTTCCCCCCTCCTCCCCTGATTCCCCAGAAAAGGTCGGGGTTCTCGTCTAGACTTGCCTTCAGCAGTTTTCCATCTGCAGTCACAACATCGACAGAAAGAAGATTATCAAGAGTAAGTCCCATCTTCCTCACGAGCCACCCCACCCCTCCTCCAAGAGTGAAACCTGCAATTCCAGTTGTCGAAATCAAACCTCCGGTGACCGCAAGACCGTGCGCCTGAGTCGCCTTGTCAAATTCGCCCCATGTCAATCCTGGCTCTGCTGTGGCCCTTCTGGCCATCACGTCAACATCGATCTTCTTCATCTTCGAGAGGTCAATGACGATTCCATCATCGCAGGTGCCGAAACCAGCGACGTTGTGCCCCCCTCCCCTGACCGCAACTAGGAGAGAGTTGTCCCTCGCAAAATTGACTGCCGTCAATACGTCACCAGCATCCAAACAACGAGCTATGATTGCTGGATGCCTGTCTATCATCCCGTTCCAGACTTTCCTTGCTTGATCATAGTCGTTGTCCTGAGGAAGCAGTAGCTCGCCCCGAAATCCTGCGGCCTTAAGACTCCTTACCGAATCCTGAGAAACGTTAGCCTTCGAATGAATTGCTTTCGCTGCCATGTAATTTCCACCTTTGTAGGTGCCTCACGCAAATTATTTCCCTCCTATTTAGTTCTGAGGTTCACATCGTAACACATTTTGACACACTCGAAATAAGGTCTGACCACAGGTTTTTCGATTCTAATGTCCGAAACCAAGCGCACAGTCCTTCGAAGCATCCGACTCTCCGAGGAACACGATCGATTGCTCGAGCAGGAAGCAAAGAGAAAGGGGGTCAGCGTCAACGCTTTGCTTGCAAATCTGATTACAAAGTACTCGGAGTGGGATCGCTTTGCAGAGAGGTTTGGAATCGTATCGCTCGGTCGTCAGGGCTTTCGCAGCATCTTCGACCTGATGACACAAGAGCAACTTGTTGCGCATGGGAAGCAGGTAGGTCAGGAGAGCGCCCCTGATTTCGTCCGCTTTTGGTTTGGCAGGCTGGACCTCGGTACATTCCTTTCCTTTCTCAAACTCTTCTCAAAATACTCTGGTGTATTCCAGTACGAGGTTGAGACTCAAGGACGCAGCCACGCCATAACCTTTCATCACGAGCTCGGCCCAAGATACAACGTTGTCCTCGCGAACTATCTTGATCAGGCGATCAGGAAAATAGTTGGAGCCGCTCCGAAAATTGAAGTGGGTAACAATTCCCTCGTCGTATCCTTTGAAGAGCCCTACCCATGACTACTCTGAACATGATTACAGGCAGCCTAAAGTGATCGCTAGTTGTTAGGCGCTCCTTCTTTCTATACGTCACGAATTGGAAAATTCTTTCATGACTTGGACAGGAGAAATGCAAACAATTACGCAGAGGGTCTGCGTTTTTTAGCCTTATCTGGGAAAATCCCGGGTGAGCCGAAGTTGGCACTGGATGCTTCGGTACATGAATCTCAGTATGACGTTGTGGCAATCGATAGTGCTGGAGCTTCAGCAACCATGCTCACGCTCATCGCGACGCTTGGTGGCAGCACACCTTCTTTATGTGCTATCTCTTGACCAAGTCACTCTTCGAGTCCGAACTTTTGTCTCTCGAGCTGACGCTGATAACCTCCGTGATCGAGTTGATAAGGCGCAATGAATCATGAAAGAGAAAAAAACCTCTGAACGCCTCCTGGAATGATCCAGATTGCACGCACCATGCTTGGCTGACTGAGCGCTACATCGCCTTTCCACGGCGGTACATCCTGATCAAATGGGGCTAGCCATAGAGCTTTAGTTTGATCATTTCACCGTCCTGAACTACTTCGTACGGGGTTAGCTTCAAACGCTGGCTTCCCCTGCACTCTCCAGTTTGTAGATCAAACTGAATTCCGTGCCAAGGGCAGACTATATCCATGCTCTCTTCAGAAAATCCTTCTGAGGCAATATCTCTCTTGACTGGGCCTTCACTCAACTTGCATTCATAGTGCCCTACGACTTTTCCTTCAGCCACGGGGCCTCCTTCGTGCGGACACTGATTTTCATAAGCAAAGTACTTTGCTCCAAATCTGTAGACGCCTACCCTTTTTCCGTTCACTTCCACAATGTATGCAGATAGTTCAGAGGAGGAAGGAAAGATTTGGCTCGCCCTTCCTAGTGGATACAGCCTCCCCTTCCGTTTCTTTCCTCTCCGGCTTGGCAAATTGCAGATCTCCCTCTTCTGCGTATCTCAATTAAGTCTGAGAATCCGCTGTGCGTTCTTGCAGAGAATTTTCTCCTTTGCTCTCTTTGAGAGAAAGGGAAGGTCGTAGATTACACTCGGGACGTCAAAGTCCCAGTGAGGATAATCGCTCGCATACAGGAGATGATTCTCAAAGTCCATCAATTCGAAAACAGGCTTGAGCATCTCCGGATGCGACTGTTCAAGAGGTTGGCTGGTGTAGTAAAAGTTTTTGATATATTCACCAGGAGGTTTTGTCAGCAGCGGCGCCTCAATCCGCCTCTTCATGTATTCATCGTCTAGTCGATTGATGAGCCAAGGTAGCCATATTACTCCTCCCTCCATGAAGACAAACTTCAATTCCGGAAATCGCTCTGGAACCCCTGAAAGGACAAGGCTTGTAAGCTGTCTTATCAGTGAGAACGGGAAACTTAGGGCGTGAGCTCCAACAAAGTCGAGTCCTTCGAAACTCCCACTGAGCTCTCTGTCGCCGTGGAAGCACACAGGAAGCTTCTCTTTACCTGCTGCTTCGTAAATCTGATCCCAGCTTGAATTTCCCGCAAGTGATCGTGAGGAGCCCGAAATCATCACACCGGCTATCCCTTTTTCGGAACCATAACGCTCGACAAGTTCACCCGCCTTCCTAGGCGAGTTTGTGGGCGCGTAAATCAAAGTGTGAATCTGAGGATATCTTCCCAGAAAATTCTCAATCATGTATTCAAGGTATGATTTCGCCACGGCGGCTTCAAAATCGGGTTTTGCCTTCGGCAGAGATAGCATCGCGGTAGGAAGGACGACTGATTTCTCTATCCCAATATCGCGCATCCTCTTGCCGAACAATTCAATGATTTCTTCTCCGTCCATCGGCTTTGGGTACGAGCCTTCTCGAGCCAGAAATCTTATCGAACGCATTCGGAAAGTAGGCTCTGGTATTTTTCCCCAAGGTTCTGAGGGTTGCGCGAGCCACGGATCGGCCTCAGGATCAGGTCGGAGGAGAAGGCTCCTGAAAGGCTCTTTGCAGTGTTTGGCAAGACCCTTGAACGGTTCCATCAGGTGGCAGTCGGCATCTACGATGAACATCCCATAGAATTTCCTGTCTTCAGCCTGCCTCGCCGCGTTATCAAGGCCGCCCTGTAGGCCTCTGTATTTGGTTCTTCGAGAATTGGGCGTGCGACTAGTTTTCCCCAAGAGCGTTACCTAGGACGCAAGAGTACGTTGCATCCTTAAAATCTTCTGCGGGCCGATTTGCAATTGGCTGCTAGAGGCAACTAGATACAGCGTGCTGGTTCTCTCGCGATGTCGAGTTTCAGTTTCTTCGATGCGATGAATGGCCCTGAGACGAAAGCATCAGGATTTTCGCCTAATCAGATTTTTCTTCAATTGCTTCTCGCAATCGATGAGCCAGCGTCCTTATGACTTCAATGGCCACATCAGGATGCTGCCTCAAATAAGAGTACCAACTCCAGCCCGGAATCGCGAGGCAGCTAGTCTCCTCAAGGGCGACCACATCAGCAGTCCTCTTGCCAGGAAGATCGTCCAGGAATACCATTTCGCCGAAAAATTGACCTCGTCCCAATTTTGCAATCTCCTTCCCCTTTTTGCGAACTTCAACCTGCCCCTTGAGAACTAGGTGAAGTTCGGAACCGCGACCGCCTTCCTCCACAATTTTCGCATTTGGAGCATAGGTGATCTGTTTTGCAATCTCGAGCAGCGACTTCAAAGCATCATCGTCGAGCCTGTAGAATATCGGCACGCCGCGGAGAAGTTTCAGCGACCCCTCTGTCTCTTCTTTTCGGTCAACTTCGCCTTGCTTTTTCGGAGACATGGAATTCTAATGAAGTGCATTCAGTCGAAGAGTTTCTACTTTTTTCCCTGTGCTTGTCTCCCCAACCGTAACGAGGTAACCATCCTCCTCACTGTCCCCCTTCTTCGCCCTGTCAATCCCACTTTTCGAGAGCACGTCAACGTACCGCGGGTCTGAACGCACACGATCGAACATTGAGTCGTGAATCAGTGATTCGATTTCGGCAGATCTGTCGTCTATTGCTTTTTCGATGTGCCCGAGGCACTGGTCATTGTCGCCGAGACCAGCATACAGTATGGCGAGATAAAATGGCGGGACGTGGTCGTGTCCCGATTCTTGGTCGGATTTGATCTCCTTCAACAGCTTGAGAGCCTCATCGATATGCCCCAGCATTGCATAGACATATCCGAGTAGGCATTTCAGCTCAAGAGCATTGGAAGATAGACTCAATGCTTGCTTCATGTCTGAGAGCGCCTGCTCTTCCATCAAATGCTTGGCGTAGAATATGCCTCTGTTCAGGTAAAGCGGCACGTTGTTCGGGTTTGATCTGAGTACCCTTTCCCACGTGCCCAAGGCTTCTTCCTTCCTCCCTTCATAGGCATAGAACCCTCCCAGGACAGTTCCTATTTGTGGGGAAAGCGGATCCGCCTCCCAGGCCCTAAGCAGCTGACCGATGGCATCATCGAGCCTATTGGAGATTGCGAGGTCGATTGCATACCAATGCCGCGCCTGCCAGTTGCTGGGGCTCAACGAAATTGCATGTTCGAACTGTTCCTGAGCTCCAGCAAAATCGTAGTGGAACGCCTCGAGGAGGAAGCCCAAACTGACGTGAGCTTCAGGCAGGTTCTCGTCATGCACGAGGGCCTGAGACACCAGTTCCTTTGCCTTGGTGTAAGCGTCTTTCGCGTTCATGTAACCGTAAGAGCCCATTAGGAGCAAAGAGTCAGCTAGACCCGCGAAGGCCTTGGCGTATTTGCGATCTCTTGAAACCGCCTGCTCGTAGAATTTCATCGCCTCCTCCATCCCCTGCTTGGTCCTGTTGTTGAGGGCGTAGCGCCCCTTCAGGTATAGAGAGTAGGCATCAATGCTCTCTGTTGGTTTCCTTGAAATTCTGGCTTTCTCGGTGTCCAGGAGTTTTGCTTTGAGTGTCCTCGAGACTTTCCTCGCGATGTCGCTCTGGAGCGCGAATATGTCGTCCAGCCGCCCATCGTAGCTCGAAGCCCAGATATGCTCTTCACTACCCATGTCCGTGACTTGGACCTTGACCCGTACTCTGTTAGCCGCTTTTCTGATGCTCCCTTGCAGTATCGAGGCGACATTTAGCTCCTTCCCTATTTCCGAGGCGCTCTTGTTGGAGCCCTTCTAGCGCTGTATGGAATTCTTTGCTATAATGCGAAGATCCTTAATGTTCGAAAGGACAGTGATCAGCTCTTCGGTCAAGCCCTCTGAAAAGAACTCGTCTTCCTGCCCTAACCCAATACCTGCGAACGGGAGGATCGCGAGCCTCTTCTTCAGAAGGAATGCGTTTACCTTCTGGCTCGCCTGCAAGTTCGTGGCGGGTCGGGCAGGTTCCTCTTCTACTTTAGCATCCCAGGGCAGGATTACCCTGTATACATCGACCGGGAAGATCACGTTCTTGAGTTTGACATTCTCGACCTTTGCGAAACGAAATGGAACCTTGTTCCCTATCTGGTCGTAGACTTGATCTGAGACGCAGATGCCTCCGGGCTCCGCTATCGGCTGGATTCTTGAAGCGATGTTTACAGCATCACCGAAGACATCTTTCTCTTGATGAATCACGTCCCTGAGATGAATCCCAATGCGAACCTGAATTCTGGAGGACTCGGAGCCGCTTTGCGATGAATTGTAGTTGCGAAGCTGTTCTTGGATTTCTGCGGCGCAAAGGACCGCCTCCAAAGTGCTTTCAAACTCGACAAGGAAGGCATCGCCAATGGTCTTGATTTCACTCCCGTTGTGTTTGGGGAATATTGAACGAAGGAGTTCGTTGTGAGCCTTGAGGACCCGCATCGCGTGAGACTCGTCGCTTTGGGTAATCGAAGTGTAACCCACAATGTCGGTGAACATTATAGCGGCGAGCCTTCTGCGACTTTCGGAAACCAAAATTCAGGAGCGCGCTCTACTGAGTACTTTTGGTCGAAGAGGGAGACTTTCGAGTTATACCCTTTCCCCAGGAGTCCAGCGACTTTTGGCTCGCTTTGGACGAGGTTAGACAAAGGCTATGCCCTTTTCAGTACATGAAAATGCGACCCTTGTGTTCGCCAATTTTTCTTCAGGAATATCCTGTTACATAGGTACTGCTACAAGTTGCATGAGGAAAGAGATTTTCTGAATCTGGGAACAATAATCAATCAAATGTAGTTGCCTGCGAATTTTGAGATCCAAAATGAAGCGCAATGCTTAATCCCAACGAGAATACACGCCAAACTTCATGTCAAGCGTGAACAAAGGGAAGAAGGTCGCCCTTATTTCGGGAGGCGGAGGCGGATTTGGGAGCATCATCTCAAAGGCCTTCCTAGACGACGGATATCGAATTGTTCTTACCGACGTATCTAGGACGAGACTGGAATCTGTTTCAGATTCATTACATCAAGACACACTCACTTTTCAAGCAGACCTCTCGAAAGAGTCAGAGGTGGGAAAACTATTCCATGATACAGTTGAGGCAGCAGGAAGAATCGATTTTCTCTTCATAGGACACGGCGTTGTGACCGGACGTACATTGATCCAGGATACCTCTATGGAAGAGTGGAATTTTGTAGTACAGACAAACCTCACAGGTACCTTCCTATGCATGAGAAGCGCAATGCCGATAATGATGATGAATGGAGGTGGCTGTATAATCAGCCTGACAACAGGCGACGCTGCTAGAAAGGGTAGAACCCCTTACGTCGCCTCAAAACTCGGGATCGAAGGACTGACCGCCGCCTTATCCGCCGAGGCACGCGAACACAATATCGGGGTCTACGCCGTCTCACCTGGAGGATACGCGGCCACCAAGTTCCACGACAACTCACACAGTCTTTTTGGCTTCAAGAATCACACCCCAGACGAGGAACTGCGAAAGCATGTCAAAGCGGTAAAGCCCGAGGTCATAGTCCCGTTCTGCAGGTATGCCGCCCGGGATACATCACTTTCGATGAGCGGAAAGACTGTGAACGCGCTCGATTGGAACGAGCAACATGGCCTAGAAAGAAGCAAATGGTACGCCTAGTAGATTCCTTCGCTTCTGCGCTTCAATCACAAAGCCTTATCCGTTGATATGCAAAGGGGTTTCGACCACGTGGACTGGAGTGAACTAGCAATTTTGGGCGCTGTCGTTAAACCAGATGAAAACAGGTTGAAAGATATGTCAGCAAAGGAAGGCTTCAATCTCAACGATGCGGAAATTCATGGAGTCAGCCTATTCTTTGATGATCTGCTGAGTTCTATCGATACCGTCGAGAAGTTTTACACTAGAGAACTAGAATCTCCTTCAGAGACTTGTTCCAATTGGAGAAATCGAAATCCAGGTAGGCGCCCCGATCTGAGTGAAGATCCATACAACGCCTTTGTTCGCAAATTCCTGATAGAGGGAGCGAAGGAGGGCCCACTCAGAGGGAAGAAAATCGGAATCAAGGACAACATAAACGTCGCGGGCATACCCACGACAAACGCTTCTGCCCTCTCAGAAAACTATGTTCCGCATAAGGATGCGACAATCGTCACGAGGCTTCTTGATGCGGGGGCTGATATTGTCGGAAAACTGAATATGGACAACCTTTCCTTTTCCGGAACATCGGAAACAAGCATCTTTGGTCCTGTAAGAAACCCAGTGAATACTGATTTTAGCCCGGGCGGGTCTTCGTCAGGTTCAGGCGCCGCCGTTGCAGCGGGTCTGGTTGACATCGCGATAGGCGTGGACCAGGGAGGTAGCGCGAGGGTTCCCGCCTGCTGCACTGGAATTGTTTCGATCAAACCAACTCATGGTCTCGTTCCAACGTACGGCCTTACTTACATGGACCATACGCTTGACCACATTTGTCCGATAACACGTAATGTTGATGACGCGGCACTCGTGCTCGAGGTCATTGCGGGACATGACAAAAAGGACCCGCAATGGAAGAGTGGAGCGCTAGAATCACCTCCCAAATATTCTGCGCAATTAAAACAAAAGCAGTCAATACAGGGAATTAGGATCGGCGCGATCAAGGAGTCACTCTCTTGGCCTGAAACTGATCCCGAAATCAAAGGGTGCTTTACCGACACTCTCGAACGGCTAGAAAGACAGGGCGCTGTGTGCGAAGTGATCTCGATTCCTCTGTTCGCAATCTCGGGGGCGATCTGGATTACAGCCGTTGTTCAGGCGACTCATGCGATGTACGATTCCTCCGGAGAGGGATACTGGCACGGAGGGGAATACAACCCGGAGTGGAATTCCCATATTGGTCGAGCCAGAAAAGAACTAGCTGACAAAATGACCCCGCTTCTAAAGTGTGCGATGATTGCGGGCAGATATCTCAGGGAAGATTATTTCTCGACGTACCATTCAAAAGCTCAGAATCTGAGAAACTTGCTCAGGGAAAAAATCGACGAAGAATTATCAAAGTACGACCTACTTGCGACTCCGACAATGATCGTCAAGCCTCCAAGGCTCAAGCTGCAGGACATCACTTTCGCAGAATCCTTGAGGCGCGGAGTGTTGCTACTGAATAATACAACTGCCTTCAACCTCAGCGGACACCCGGCGATCACAATACCCTGCGGATCGCGCGGCGGTTTTCCGGTGGGGCTCCAATTGATCGGCAAGCATTTTCAGGAAATGATGCTGTTCAGGGTAGCAAAGTCCTTCGAGTCAGAATATGACTGGAGAAAATTGTCTAACATTGGACTAGCACAGTCGGGGTGAGATACAGAGGAACTAGCCTGAAAGACAGCCTGCGACCCTGAACTCAAAATTTGCTTTTTAAAAACTCTTTTCGGCACAATTTAGGTCGTTTTGCTAAGAGGCTTAATTTTCCGCTCTTTCGTGCTTTTCTCCCTTCTCAGGACAAGATTAAAGACCTAGTCTGATTTAATGTGAGGGGCCCTAGCCCCCAAAATGAGACTGCCTGGCGGAAAGATGTAGATTGACTGAAGGAAGTGCAAAGCTAGCATCATTTGCAAAGCGATGCTTTCTCTTGCATTGTTAACGCAACCATTGTTGGATTGAAAAGAGTCAAGACAAGTTTGTAGATTCTGCTTTGCGAAGAAAGAATGAGACATGACTTTGAGCCAAGAGATTACACTGAGGCCGTACCAGAAAGAGGCGGTAGAAAATGCGATCAAGGCGAAAAGATCCACCGTAAAGGCTGCGACCGGAACGGGCAAGACGATAATTGCGATTGCCTGGCTCAAGGCTCTGGACAGAGAGTCTCTGATCATAGTGCCAACTCAGGCACTCATCTACCAAGCATGGACCCCAAAGCTCGAACAATACGGCCTCATCGAGGTCGGGCAGTACTACGCTTACGCCAAAACGCTCGGAAAAGTAACGTTGACCACATTCGCCAGCGCGGTCTCCCACCCAGATCTGCTGGACGGGGTCGACACAGTGATCGTGGACGAGATTCACCACCTCGGAGCTCAGGGCGCCCTTCGAAGGCTGCTACCAAAACTCAAGGAAAAGGAGTACGTCCTCGGCCTCTCCTCCGTTCCGGAAAGAGAGGACTTGGCGCATGAATTCTTCCTGAAGGAGTTCCCGATTTGCTACGACCTAACGCTCGGCTCCGCCCTAAAGAATGGGCTCGTCGCCCCAATCGAGGTTGAGAGCATCCCTGCTCCCATGTCTTCCGAGGAGAAGGCAAAGTATTTCGTCTACACGGACAAAATTCAGAAAGCGTTTCGCTTCTGCGGCCCGAACATCGCGCGGTGGGCGAGGTGCTTTGATCCAAAGACGCGGCAGTTCGTCGGGAGACAGGGAGTATGGGCGATGAGCATGAGAAAGAAGCTGCTCTCTCACGTCGAGACAAAGAAGGAGCAGGTTCTTGAAATAGTTAAGCAGCACCCAGACGAGCGAATCATACTCTTTGCGGAATCAGTCCCTGCAATAGAAAACATTCGAAAGCATCTCGAAGAAAACGGAATAAGTTGTGAGACCTTCCACTCCGGGACGGAGCCGTGGCGGAGAATGGAGATACTCGAGGAATGGGGAGGCGACTTCCAAGTTCTCCTTTCGTGCAGAGCTCTCGAAGAGGGACTCGACGTCAAAGAAGTGGCGATCGGGATTCTGATAACGAGCGGAAGGAGCAAGCGCCAGTTCATCCAGAGGATCGGAAGAGTGATTCGCCCAGTTGAGGGAAAGATAGCAAAGTTCTATGTTGTTTACTCCCCCGAGACGGTCGAGGAGACATACACAAAAACAATAGAAAAACTACTCACTACCACCTAAGTTTGCGGAGCGTTTGAAAATCCTCTTATCCAAGGAAAACACTCTTTACCATGCATGCCCTTTTGCACAAAGTGCGGTAATGCAATTCCGGACAACGCAGCTTTTTGCCCGAACTGCGGCGCAAGCGCTGCCCAAGGAGGCTACTCGGGTGGCGCGGCCGCAGCACCGAGCGCCGCTGGAGAGACCGAGTTTGATAGGCTGACAAAAGACGCCAGGACGCAGGATCTCTGGCTGAAGCGAGTGATCGCCTATATCATTGACGCAATCATTGTAGGTATTGCTGCCGGAATAATCAGTCTGATTTTGTTTCTGATAATAGGGGTCGGAATCGGACTGACCTTTTTTGGAAGCATACTCTACCCATTTTCCGCATTCACTGGTGTAAGCGGTCTGCTCTTTGTAGCTTACTTCACACTGGCAGATTATTACTACCACAGAACGATTGGAAAGAGCCTAATGAATCTCCGTGTCACGACCACCGATGGTAGCAGATTGGACATCGGCAAGGCGTTAATCAGGAACATCAGCAAGATCTACTGGCTGTTCCTGCTGCTCGATTTGATAATCGGGTTCGTGACTCACATCAGGCCGGGACAAAAGTTGACGGATCACATTGCGAACACAAACGTTGTTTTTGAAACCGGTCGGTAGTGGGGAAACACAAAGAAGAAACGGAGAGAGGGTGAGTGGAGAGCTCGCATCTCTCTCTGCTCAAACCCTGTCTCTTACCCATCCGCTTATGGCGCCTCGTAAGTGGAAGTCGAGTAGTTGCTAGGCCATATCACCTGAAGCGCATTGTTCTGGAATTGGGTGTACCACAGGCCGGGAATAATCCAGTTGTGGTTGCTATCAAATGTCACGAGACCCGCCGCCCCCTGGTACTGAATCTTCTCTATCGAGGAGATTATCGAGCTGACATTCGTGACGGTGTTGGCGTTGACCATGGACTGCTCCAGTATATGGATTGCAGTGAAGGAGTTTGAAGGAAAGGCGTAGTACGTTGAGTTGGTCGCCTGTTGGTAAGCGCTGACCAGACTCTCGCCAAGTGAGTTGTAGGGCTTCGTCGCCGTCCCTGGATACTGCTGGAAGATTGTGTTGTTCAAAGCGCCTGGCGAGCTCTTCTGCAGCGAAGCCATGACCGCGGGATCGGAAAGTGCTCCGTTCGCGATATCCATGAACGCGATCTTGCTCGTCGAAGGATTCGCTTTAAGAGCAGTCAAGAAAGTGGCGCCTCCGATTCCCGTCTGAGCGTCAATGACCATCGCCGGCCCGACCGAACCGATTTGCGCGACCAGCGTGGAAAAGTCCGTCTGCGAAGTGGGCACGAACGTAGCACCAACCACCTTGATTCCCATTTGAGACGCGGTCTGATTTATCGAGGAGAAGGCCTCGTGTGCAAACGACAAGTCCTCTGCAACAAAGTAAATCGACGATGGCTTTGTCACGTTGGCGAAAAAGTCCCCAAGCGACTTTCCGTAAGTACTGTCCTGTAAAGTCAGCCTGAAGAAGTACTTGTAGGCGCTATAGTCCGTTGAAACATTGCTCATGAGTGTGTTCCCCGTGGCCGTCGTGAATATCCCGATGACCTGGTGCTGGGAGAGGAAGGGCATGATTGCGAGCACGTCGCCCGTGTAGGAGACACCCACAATCGCGACGACTTTGTCCTGCAGAATGAGGCTCTGTGCAGCAGTCACGGCTCCCGATGACTCGTCGGCGGTGAATAGTTTCAGCGGGTGTCCTAGGATTCCGCCCTGCGCGTTGATCTGGTTTACCGCCACTTTCGCCATCGCGATTGTCTCCGCAGCAAAACCAGCTATCGGACCGGTCTGATCTTCCATTATGCCGATATTGACGGTTGATGCATTGCCGGTTGAGGATGAGGAACTTGAAGTAGCTGGCAAAGAAGTACTTGACGTTGAAATTGACGAGGAACTGCTTGTCGTTGTTTCAGGACTGGACGTAAGAGTCGTTGTCGGAGTGTTCATGGCCGTAAAGGCGTAGATGCCTGCGGCGGCGACTATGACAAATATGATTATCACGATTATAGCTATTGTTGAGCTCTTCATAGCTGAGGGTCGGTGAAATCTGGATATTTACATTTTGGAAATCATCGAGATATTGCTAGCTCCAGTATACTCTCCGGCACCCTACTGTGCTGGAGTTTTCGGCGAGCAAATCATCGCTGCCAATCTCGTTTTACGACCCATTTTATTCTCATCTTAAGTTAAATACCACCTGCTCCCATTGACTTCTTATCAATGCTTTTTCGCCGGATCGAGTGTTTTCCCGTCTGCCAAATTCAACCGACGGACCGAATACAATCGCTCAAATGAAGACGAATGAGAGGTGACTGTAGAGTTGCGACAACAAGTCGCAAGCATCACACGTATATCGACATCCAATAGATTAGGGCACATTTGTAGCATGATTGTGTATGATGCAAGCACAGTGCAGTTTAAGCTACGTCATACAGGACTTCTCGACAATTGTCGAGAATTCAATGGGGTACCCCCCTAGAGGGGGTACGTAACAGAGCTAATTTGCTAAAGCGGGAAACGGCACAAGACGTACAAAATTTAGAGACATAGAATTAGGGCGAGAGCAGCTTCGATTCGAGGAAAGGATAAAGACCATGGATTCTTTACCCCTATCTTTCGTGGCTACTCGAATTACTCAGAGTCATGACCAATGAAATCAAGCGAAGAAAAAAAAGGCGTTCAAGGTTAGAATAAACAAAGCGCCAGAAAATTTCCTTTGGTCAATCCCGTACCCATTCGGGGTTCTCTCCGGAAAGCGATAAATCAAGGGAGCAGAAGAATTTCACATGCAAACCCTCATGTCAAAAGCCAGTTCTCTACAATCAACAGGTAATACGAGAGCCGTTTTCCTTTCCCAGGACGAGATCCCAGATTCGTGGTACAACATACAGGCGGACCTTCCCGAGCCTTTGCCGCCACCGCTTGACCCTCAGACGCTCAAGCCAATGTCGCCCGAGCCGCTCTTCCGCGTCTTCGCAAAGGAGCTCGTCGCGCAGGAGGTCTCGCAGGAGAGGTGGATCAAGATACCTGACGAGGTCATGGAGGCTTACAGGTGGCTTCCGAGGCCGACGCCGCTCATGCGCGCTTACAAATTAGAGCAGTATCTCGGGACGCCTGCAAAGATTTACTACAAGTGGGAGGGTACGAGCCCCGCAGGAAGTCACAAGCCGAACACCGCCCTAGCACAGGCGTACTACAACAAGAAGCAGGGAATCGAGCGCCTGGTGACCGAGACGGGCGCGGGACAGTGGGGTTCGGCACTCTCAATGTCATCCGCGTACTTTGGACTAAAGTGCAGGGTCTACATGGTAGCCGCGAGCTACAGGCAAAAGCCAGGGAGGAAGATAATGATGGAGACCTGGGGCGCCGAGTGCTTCTCATCACCCAGCGAGCAAACCAAGTTCGGTAGGAGCCTGTTGGAGAAGGATCCCAACGACCCCGGTTCACTTGGAATCGCGATCAGCGAGGCGGTCGAGGACTGCGTTACAACTGAAAATACCAAGTATGCCCTGGGCTCCGTCCTAAATCACGTGCTGATGCACCAGACGGTCATAGGGCTCGAGGTTAAAAAGCAGCTTGAATTCCTGGACGTACATCCTGACGTCATGGTCGGAAACATCGGGGGAGGATCAAACTATGGCGGCTTTTGCCTTCCGTTCGTGGGAGAGAAGCTCAAGAAGAAGAACGAGATCGACTTTGTCGCCTGCGAGTCAAAGGCGGTGCCCCACACGACCAAGGGCAAGTACACCTACGACTTTGGAGACACGGCCGGGATGACTCCGCTACTGAAGATGCTCACTCTCGGAAGGTCGTACAAGAACCCGCCGATCCACGCCGGGGGCCTGCGCTACCACGGAATGTCGCCGATAATCTCATACCTCATCAACAAGGGGGTGATGAGATCTGTGGCTTTCTCGCAGAACGAGATCTTCGAGGCCGGCGTGACATTTGCGAGGACGGAGGGGATCATACCCGCGCCAGAGTCCGCCCACGAGATCAAATTCGTCATCGACGAGGCATTGCGCTGCAAGCAGACAGGCGAGGCAAAGACGATCGTGTTCAACAACTCGGGTCACGCGATGCTTGACCTCTCGGCGTACCAGTCATACCTCTCGGGCAAGCTCGAGGATTGGGAGCCAACTCAGATCGAATACCCATCGTTCGTCCCCGCCTGATCGGTGAAACGATTTAGAGCAGCCAAAGACAGACAGACCCAAAGAGTACACATAAAGAAGACCAAGGCAAGGAAGTAGCTGTCGTGCACGCGAGTATCGACGGCATATTTTCCTTCCTCCTCTCATGCCAATGACGAAGTATAGGCCAAGGGCAACTAGTCTCTTTGAGGATGTGCGTGAGCACCTTGACGATCAGGGCGGCTGGCGATTAAGCAGAGGAAAAAAAGAAGAGTATGGCTAGCGGCTCCACACGAGCCTCTTGCTCGGATGCGGAGCCGTAGCTTACGCATTGCGAAAGAATCGGGGTATGAGAAGACACTCTCTCAATGAGGAAATCGCTTTTTTTGAGCTCAAGGCCAAAAGCCGAGCGTCTTTATCGCCTCTGCGACCTTGCCGACTGCGAGCGCGAGCGCCCCCTGTCTCATCGGGACGTTGTACCCGTTCGACGCGTCGTAGCAGGCGTTGAACGCGCGCGTCATCATCTCCTCGAGTTTTCCGTTTACCTCGGCCTCGCTCCAGTGGACCCTGTTGAGGTTCTGAACCCATTCAAGATAACTCACGCCAACCCCGCCCGCGTTCGCGAGAATGTCTGGCACGACGAAGATGTCGTTCTCAGCGAGAATTTTGTCCGCGTCGGGAGTGGTCGGACCATTGGCGGCCTCGCAGACGATCCTCGCCTTCACGCTGGTCGCGTTCAGGCCTGTAATCGCATTCTCAAGGGCTGCGGGAATCAAAATGTCGACGTCGAGCGCGAGGAGCTCGCTGTTTGTGATCTCGCTCGTCCCCGGCATCCCCGTGACAGACCCGGTCTTCTCCTTGTGCTTCAGGACCTTCTTCGGGTCAAGTCCGGTGCTCGATTCGATTCCACCGCTCGAGTCGCTGACCGCAACGACCTTTACGCCGAGCTCGTCGAGAAAGAGAGCGCTCCACGACCCGGCGTTGCCGTATCCCTGGACAGCGGCGGTCGCGCCCTTGAGGGAGATGTTCCTGACTCTCGCGGCCTCCCTCGCGCAGATGACGCAGCCTCTCGCCGTAGAGTTGTGCCTCCCCTCGGAACCGCCGAGAAAAACGGGCTTTCCCGTCACACATTCAGGTACCTGGTACCCCTTGATCTGGGAGTAGGTGTCGAGAATCCAAGCCATGGTCTGCGGATCGGTGTAGACGTCCGGTGCGGGGATGTCCCTGTATGGTCCGATGAAATCCGCAATCATCGCAGTGTATCTTCTAGTCAGCTTCTCCTTCTCTCCGAGCGACATCGCTTTGGGGTCGCATATCACGCCACCCTTAGCGCCTCCGTAAGGAATGTCGATGACCGCGCACTTCCAAGTCATCCAGGCTGCGAGCGCCTTGACCTCGTCAAGGGTGACGTTGGGGTGATACCTGATCCCGCCTTTGCACGGGCCCCTTGCGTCGCTGTATTGCACCCGGTAGCCCTGAAAGTTCTTCAGCCTCCCGTCGTCCATCTTGACTGGAACGGAGACGGTGAGGATCCTCTTTGGTTCGCGAAGCATCTCGAGGACGTCGGCGTCGAGTTTTATGAGAGATGCAGTACTCTCGAGCTGCCGCATGGCGTTCTCGTATGGATTCAGCTCCGTATCGCTCGCGCCCGATTCTTCCACTCTTACCACTTCTTTCTGCAATGTCAAGTCCTATTGATTCGCTCTCTTCTTTTTCGTGTTCTTCCTCTGCTCACCTTGCTTTCTCTGCAGAATTATTTGGCGACCCAGAAAGAGTCGCACGTAACCGATGCCTATCTCCCGAGCTACTCGAAGCAATGCGAGAGGATACGGAAGGACAGTTCAGCTGGGAAAGTGCTCCGCCATGTTATTTAAGGAAAAATTGTCGATGCCGCACGGAATCAGAGACAGGAAAAAAGAGAATTCGTGGTGCATGATTGTCGAAGCTGCCATCAAAAGGGCCTTACTGAAGAGAGGGAGCGGAAGAAAATAGTTCCATTGCGCATCCTTTCAGGGCTTCATGATTAGAGTCTTTTCTCTCGACGCGCTTCATCCGAAAAATATCCATCATTCGCCCGTTCCGTCTGCCAAGAGGAGATCAGGCTCGTTCGACTTGTCAAAACTGCAAAATTTTCAGGCGTGGGAGTGGAGGCTACTCCCAGAAACAGGAGTAGCTCATGTTTACGAAGATATGCCCAAAGCATGGTTGGTGGTTCGGATAGAGTCGTCCTTCGACATCATGGCGTTCATTGCCCTAATAGCGTCGATGTTTTCCGGCGTGACTATGGCTTCCTGATGCACTGCCATAAACAGGTAGACCTCCCGTCCGAGGACCTTGATCGAGTCCTTCCAGATCACGGCCTCATAGACGTCGTTCCGAGGTCGGCCCATCTCTCTCGCCATGTCCATGATGTTGGCCGTCGACTTGAAACCGTCCTTTTTGCTAGTCACGAACATTATCCTCGGAGAACTTCCGAGTTCATCTATTATCTTGTTCTCGCTGAGGGAAGATCCGTCCTTCATGGAAACAATGAGCGAGTGGAGGTGCATGTGCGTCGTGGGGATCTTCATCGCCATCGACACGACCGGAAAGTTCGGGAGCACTGTGTTGACGTCCGGCCCGTGATGGGAAGGGATGCTCGCGGGGTCGAGGACCACGGAGTCTATTGGCCCCTTTCCGCTCTCGTCGGGATCAGCCGCTCTCCTGGCGATTACGACGTTTGCCTTTGCCACTCCAAAACCCCCGTCGAGGGCGTGGAGCACCCTGCAAAGGGCGGTGGAGTTGCAGGAAACGACGCGCGCAAATTGCTTCCCCCTCGCCTTGTCGTAATTGCACTGCGCAACGAAGGAGAGGCCCGCGAGCTCGTGGTCTTCGCCCCCCTGGAAGATCGCCTTCTTTCCCAGTTCCTCGTACATCGGCTTGTTCTGTCTACCGATGTCCTCTGGAGTTGCGTCTATGACAATGTCTGCTTCTCTGACGAGATCCCTGGAGAGACCGAAGCACTGGATTCCCGCCTCGTCAAAGTTCTTCCTCCCTTTTTCGTCTGCGGCGTAGACCTTGTACCCCTTCTTGACAGCAGAGCGGGCCTTGTAGTCGGCCTTCACTTTGGCTACGCCGATCAATTGCATGTCGGGCTGGGCAGCGACGGCGTCCGCGACTCTCCTTCCGATTACATTGTATCCATTCACTGCGACTCGGATCAAATTCATTTCACCCTGTCATTGTTTCTTCCGAAATTTGGTCTCATAATTTTCAAGCGCTTCTATCAGCGGCAGTTTCTTGCCCGCAAGGAAAAGAACGAGTGCGCCTCCCGCTGTACTCACATGGTCAATCCACTCCTTTATGCCAAATCTTTCCAGGGCGGCGCTAAGGTGCCCCCCGCTTACGATGGTTGTCCCAAACGAGGAAGCCATTGCCCTAAGCAAGGATTCGGTGCCGTTTCCGAAACGCGGATCCTCAAAGAGACCCGGGGGTCCGCTCATGAAGACAGTGCCACTGCTTCTTATGATTCTTGAATAGTGATCAATCGTCTTTGAGCCGATGTCGAGCACCTTCTCGCCATTTTTCAGGTCGCTCACGAGAATCTCTACACGCTCATCGGACCTGCTCACCGCGACGTCGACGGGAAGTTCGAACGTATCGGGATAATCGGCCATTAGGAAGGCAGCCTTTTCCACGAGCCTGTCCTCCTTATCGAGGCCGATATCGTATTCGATTTTCCTCGCCGCCTTCAAGAAGACGTTGGCAATCAACCCGCAGAGAAGGACTTTATCCGCTCTCTTGTTCGCAATTAGTGTGTCAATCGCCTCAAGTCTGTCTGTGACCTTGGCTCCGCCTAGTACGGTGGTGAAGGGAGCCTTCGAAACGGTGACGATTCGATTCAACGCTTTCAGTTCCTTGCTTACCAGTCTTCCAGCGCACGTAGGAAGCAGATATGAAAAGCCGATTATTGAGGGAGCTGCTCTGTGTGCAGTAGGAAAAGCGTCCAGCACGCAAGCATCGAAATGTTTGTAGAGTTTCTGAACAAGAATTGTCTGGCTTGCCTCCTTTGGGGTGAACTCCATGTTTTCCTCTGCTTCGAAACGCAGATTGTCCAGAAGCAGAACCTCTCCATTTTTGAGCGAGTCGATCTCCTTTATGGCATAGGGGCCAAAAATATCGTCGGCGAACTTTACCTGTTTACCTAGGATCTGCGAGAGCGCTTCGGCGTGTTGCTTTAGCGGAATGAAATCGTCGCGCCCCGCCCTACCCTGGTGCGATCCGACAACGACGCGCATCTTGGACAGGTCTCTGATCGAAACAGTTGCTTCCTGGATCCTGTTCAGCTCCATCAGTTTGCCCGTCTTGGGTTCAAGAGGAGTGTTAATGTCAACGCGAAGAAAGACGACTTTACCCTCTAGGGAGAGGTCTTCAATAGTAAGCATAATTGCAGCTGCGTTGCTTTGTCGCCGCCTTTCGCGCCTATAACCATTGCTGGGGAAAATCTCCTCTCTCAATAATTTTCCTCGATATATTCTAGCCAACCTCGATACGTGACCTTTGCATCCTCCAACTGCTTTTGATGAATTCCCAACGAGTCTTCGACCTCTACACTTGTGAATGTAACCTTCATACCACCGAGACTTCCGCGCATTGTTACTCTTGGGGGCGCCTGATCAGGTTCTCCCTTGTCCTGGGCCTCAGGAAATGAAGGAACGAAGCTAAGAACGACAGTACCATCATCGTCTTCCCAGAGGTCGTACCCACCGTGAGCATCGCAGTAGGCTTTTAGCTTCTGAAAGGTTACCGAGAATCCTTGTTCTGTCATTTAGTTCTTGGGGCAGCCTCGAATTTTTGCAGAGATGTTAGCGAATTCGATATCGAATGCGTTACGGACGATTATACGATTCTACGTGGGCGTATTTGAGCAACGCCTTGTTAATCTTCCCCTTCGGGAACTTCTATTCGGGAAACCGAAAAGGTCGTGGAGAGGTCCTAGACGATCAACCCACAACTTCGAAAATAGTCTGGAAATTCGCAGTTGCAATTTATAGGGAAATTGCTGGAGCCAAAAAAAAGTACTAGGGTATCACTGCCTGGGCATGTTACTTTCTATAATGTCTACGTTCGATCGGAATCGGATGGCGGGCTTCGACAAGACCTGCTCTGGATTACACCCTATTCATTTAGAGATAGATAGCAAGTCTTGTTTCTCTTGGTCCTGCCGTCGATTGGATGCCGGTACCTAAGATACCAGTACTGCTTTTCCGGATTCTTCCCAACTCTTGCGACCTTGTCAGGTTTCCACGCAGGTCTGTTGCATCGCGGGCAGACCGTCATCTCGTTCTTGCTCATAGAAACTATCACCGAGTCTACACTTACTGATAACCACTAGTAATGCGGTTTGATCAAGATTTGCTAACAAATTGATGAAGCCAATGTGGACAACACTTGCTTCCGTGCTCAGATCGCCATTGTTGTCCATAGGCCGAGCCAAATGTTGTTCACTGACAGGAAAGTCACGAACGACGCTCGATCGACAAAATCATGGACAACAAGAAAAGCATCCCCCTGACATGGTCCAAAAAATAATCCGCTCCGTTGTCCTATCGCGGACAACACCTTGCGTTGTCAAACAAGGAAATGCAAGCGGAAATTGAACTTGAGCGAACACTCGAGTAGTGACATTTCTAGCTAAAGAGGCCTTGGTGTCTGTGGCTCGAAATTGTCTGATCTCCTTGGGCAAATGTTTGCATAAAGTCCGAGAAGACAAAACACGAACTGTCCTGAACGATTTAGTCGGTCGGAACGCTATCTGGCTTTGATGAAATTCCGGACTGAAACAAAAACACAGTACATTTTCGATTGCTGCAATCGATGTCGATATCGACAACGATAGAAAACATTACTCTACGAGTTCCGCGATCTGCTCCCCGAGTGAAGAAGCAGCGCTCGACGAAATGATGCTGACTCCGTAAGCTCGAGCTACTTCTTCTTCTTCCGGCGTAGGCGGTGAAAGCCCTATCAGGAGAGTGTGCGTGGGGTCGATATCGTATTTCTTCGCAAACATCCCTATGATGTCCTCTTCCTTCGGTTGGAAGGTAAAGTTGGCAACGATCAATTTCCCTGATTTCCTTGCGACTATGTCGAAGGTATGTGTTGCGCCTGACTTGCCGACAATGTCCTTCTTGAGCCCGACATCGAATCCCTTTGCTTTGAGGTAGGTCACGAGTGAGGCAAGAGGCAAGGTCCCCTTTGCAAGTGTCTTCTTTGCTTCATCGGACAGATCATACTGGTAGATAGGCTCGTAAACCGCCTCTTTGAAAGTGAAAACGTCATTACATGAATTGCACTTGTGGGTAATCTTCGGGGCTTCAAACCGGGAGCCACAGGAACTGCAAACAAAACTTGTCCCAATTTTCCTGTAATCTATCTCGCCCACTGTGCTCTTGCAGTTCGGACAAATCATCGCCCCTCCTTTCTCAAACTTATCCTTGGAGCCAATGTACCCGCACCGTATGTGCTCGACAATCGAAGCCTTTCCGATGTCGACCGAAGAGCAACGCGGGCAGTTGTATTTTGAATAGATTGCAGGGCTACCACAGGTGGGACATATTATGATCTTATCCAGTAACTTTGTGTGAAAAATTCCAGCATCTACAAGCTTCGACAGCAGATCCCGACGTTCTGCTTCTGTCTTCGAAGGAAGCGCAACTTCCAGTGCAGGGAACGAGAGCCCTCCTTCTCCGACGCTTGGGACTATGGAGTACACTCCATTTTCGAGCATCTGCTGGATAAGGCTCTGAACCTCTTTGTCCGCCATCAGGCTGCCTTTCTCTGGCGGTGCCGTGTCCTGCCTTGCCAGCCGGTCTATACTCACCTCTAGCCCATCTTGCCAGAGTCAAAGTGTTACATTAACTTGCTTGTGTCAGGCGACGTTGAAAATTCCCAGGCCAGGCAAATTGAAGACCAGAATTGTGATTATTAGTAGAATAAGCGAGTGTCTCATACCAACCTGAGCTGAGCCGTCGACGATCTTGCCCGCCACTAATCCACCAAAGATCGCTTCAAACAAGGCTGTGACGAAGAAGATGGATTCGAAATACATGGGTGGTATCTTGGCGAGACCGCTGAAACTCTTTGAGGCTCCTCCAATTGAGGATGGAATTGCGCTTGCGGTCGCCGGGAGGCTCTGCAGCGGCAAAATGAACTGTGTAATTATTATCAGCGCGATGACGAGGAAAATTATCACCGAGATATACACTAGTTGAGTATAGGGCTTTAGCTCGGACGCCTTTTGTTCATTGTACTGCTCGAGTCCATTGAATAACTTGACGCTTGAGCTCAAGACATCGTGCATCTTGCCACCCGCCGAATATGCCTCTGCAAGTATCAAAGCAACCTGGGGAGCGTACGGGTGCCTGAGTTTCTTTGAGGCCTCCATCACGGAGGCTCGGAAGTCGTAACCCAACGAAAATTTTGTCATTGCGATGCCAATTTCATGGCTGATAGGTCCGTAGTCGGCTTTTGCACTTTCGATCAACGCTTTTGGAAGAATAAGACCCGAATCCGTCGCCTCCAAGATGTCTCTCAGGAATCTTGGTATGTTTCTCTCAACTGATTTGAGGTACCTGAAGTTGACAACTGCGATGTATACTACAGGAATTATTGCTAGGACGAGTCCCACGCCAACTACGGTATCCGTAAGCGAGGCGCTTGCACCCCTAGGAAGCACCCAGGGCTCGTTGAAGAGCGTCCAGGGAGTTCCACTGCTTATTCTGGTACCGTTGCCCGTTGGAACTATGTAGTGAGAATTGAGTCGGTATCCTCCCACTAAAAGCCCGACGACGATTGAAAATATCGCAAGTATAGCGCTCCCCACGTAAGCAGTGTAGCGCCACTTTTCATTGATGTACTTCAGACTGTAAAGCACCGCTCTCTTCTTTCCAACTGATTTTCTGCTCATGTTTTTGCCACAAGCGAGTCCAACATGAGTACAAACATGACTGAAATCATGGGCACGACCACGAACGTGATCACATTTATAACAAGAATCGGATCGGGAAGTCCTCCGGACGGCAAAAGCCCAAAGATTGCCATCATCACGATAAAGATAATTGGACCGACGACGATGAGAGTAATGTAAAGTTCCGCCATCAGGCTCAGGTTACCAACGACCTTCGTTAGCTTCTCCTTCTTCTCCTCAAAGAGCCTGCTCGACTCGAACATTACGAGGTCGTGGATTGAACCAGTGGTCCTGAACGCTATGGCGATGCTTTCAAGCATCTTTGAAAACGCTGTCGACGGTGAGTGCTGGGCGACTTCCCTCAGCGCTGATTCCGTATCAAGACCGAACACCTTTACATCCCTCAGGAACCTTCTCGCCAGCCCCGCAAGGACGGGGTTTGATTCTGATGTGGCGAGCTTTTCAATGAGTCTTTCTATGTTGAGGCCCGCAGCAGACAGAACACCGAGAATGCCAAATGAATATGCGAGCTGGTTATCAAGTCTTGTTTTGAAGCTGTTCCTCCTTTGCAGAGGATAAATCAGCCACACTTGAAGAGAAATTCCGAAGGCTACCCCGCCTAGCACGACGCTTCCGATAATCTCGAAGTAAACGTTGAGATGGAGAAATCTTGATTCAACGAACAGGGATATGAGAAAAGCTGGCAAAGCGAGCAGTCCGCTTACCAGGAAAGCCGTGGACAGATACGAATCGTAGATCAGAGGAATCCCCGACTGTTCGTACGCTTCTTTGTAGCCAGGGAATTGTGGCAGCCTTTTTGCAATGTGTGTATAGGCAAAACGCTCGAGTGCGCTTCTTGACTTGACTCTCGATACATCGTCTGGCACTTTCTGTGGCTCTTTTGCCAATTTCCTCAAACGGCGAAGTTCCGAGGACTCTTCGGATTTTTTATCCTCGAGTCTGGTGCGCTTTCCTGCCAGTAAACGCAGAAATCCAGGCCCACTTTCTTTCTCAGAGCCAGGACCGATCGTCCCCCTGTCTTCTGGGGACGGATCGGTCTTATCCGCCTCGTTCAGAATGATCGGCTGAACTGAGTCGCCTTCTTCTACCGATCTGGGGCTCAGAGGAGTGAATACTTCAGAGTGGGATGCTGTTGGTACGGCCGAAATATCGCGTTCGATAACGAACTCGTCATCGTTCGCTTTGCGAGGGGGTTTCCGCTTAGCTCTGCTCCGCTTTTTTCGTCCCGAGTCTTCATCCACTGGCGTCACTTTGCCAATCTTCCCCCAGTCTGGCCATTTCAAAGACCTCGGTCGGATTATAGTAGTAACGCCGAATAACAGAGGCAACCTCTCTGTACGAATGTATCTTCTTATTCAGCATCCACTGTAGAATCTTTTCTTTCTTTTCCATATCGGAGTAGATCTCCTCTTCTGGCAGATGCTTCTCGTTAGCAAGTTGCTTGAAGACGTTGCTCTGCCCCTTCATGTCGAATGTGTCCTTCAGCTCGCCCGCCCATTCGAAGAGCGAGTTAAGCTGTGTTGCTCGCGTTTGTTCGTTGAAGCCCACGACCTCGGCGACATTGATTGCTCTCCTGACGTACCTGTCGGACAACTTTACCCTCGCCATCAACACAAGGGTGCTCATCAACGGGAGCAACATCCCAGGGATGTCCATTGGCTTTGTCAGCATCCTCTTCATCGCAGTTGAAACGCTGTCTGCGTGAATAGTAGAGATGCCTCCGTGACCCGTTGAGATTGCTTGCAGAAGTGTGTATGCCTCCTCTCCCCTTATCTCGCCGACGACGATGTAGTCCGGCCTCTGCCTCAGCGCGGATTTCAGGAGATCAAATAGGCCGACTTCCTCCACTCCCGCCTGCGATGAGACTCGGGTGACCATCGGTATCCAATTCTCGTGGGGGAGTTTGACTTCTCTGAGTTCCTCGATTGTGACGATCTTTAGGTCCGGTTTGATGAACATGGCAAGTGCGCCAAGCGTCGTCGTCTTGCCGGTAGCAGTTGCTCCGACAACCAGAAGTGATTTCATGTTCTCTATGCAAATCCAAAGGTAAGCACCCACCTGCGGTGAGATTGTCCCCCAAAGCATCAGATCTACGATTGTCGGTGGTTCTTCTCTGAACTTCCGGATTGTGAAAGTAGATCCACGTTTTGAAACTTCGTCGAGCGTTAGGTGAGTCCTGTACCCCTCTGGAAGGTTCCCCTCCAGAATCGGCTTTGCGACGGTGATCTGCCCGCCAGACTTGTACGCAAGTCGGATGATGAACGCTCCAAGGTCCTCCTTCGTGTTGAACTGCACGTTGCTTGGGATGCTTTCGTAATCCCTGTGCCACACATAGATCGGGATCCCGACTCCGTCGCAAGAGATATCCTCGATGTTTGGATCTCGCATCATCACGTCGATGTGAGAATAGCCAAGAAAATCGCGCTTCAAGTAATACAGTATCTTGTTCTGCGCTTCTTTTGGAATATTCAACTTGTAGTCCTTGATGAGCCTAGACGTATTCTGGTCGAGGTAGTTCTCAATCTGATCCTGACCATAGATTATTGAAAGCGGTGCTCTGACTTCCTCCAACAAGAAACTCTTCAGGCGCTCTATCTTGATCTTTTCAATCTCGGTCAGAGAAGGCTCTATGACTTCATAGGTTGTCACATTGCTAATTGATCTTATCGCTACGTTTCCAAAAGGCGGATTCACAGGGTAAAAGTCGCGCAAGATTGCTTCGGGCGGAGATTCTGAAGGCCCTTGGACTACTCTGCGTTCCTCCCGAGTCCTTTGTGTCTGCTGGAATTGTGGTTCATGCTCTTCCAAATGTGGTTCGCACGCTCTCGGCACTTCCTGGACATTCTAACTAGTTTCACAAGTAGTGCATACGCTGATCTTGCTTAAGGTGCGTTGCAAAGGGGAGGATTTCATTTTGGTGAGAAAATCTGTGAAATCATAAGCCAGCCTTGGAAAAATATTAACCTGCTTGTGATTGAGATTTCCGAGATATGGTTCACTCTGCCATGTTGAGGTAAGAATGCTGACACTTTTTCCGTGTGTTCTAGGACGGAGTGTTCAAAATTAGCTCAGATTTAGGAGGAAGGCACGGGCTTAGGCCGATGATAGAATGTTACACCTCATCAACAAGCCATAGTGAATTAAGAACTGCCCCTCGTAATTCTCTCGCTTGCTTTGAGGAGATGTTCTATGTCTTTCGGGGAACTCTTGCCCCTTCCGTCGAGCATTTCATCTAGTTCTCTTCGAGCCGAGGAGATCCTTTGAATGGTGTCAGAAGAGAGACGATTGACAACTTGGATTGTCTCTGAGAGGCTGAACTTTCGGTTGTATGCCTGCTCAAGTATTTTTTTCGTGCTAAGAAGGGAGTTGTATACCTCCAGATCTACACGTATGCTTGTATACCTAATTTGCATCGATTCGGGCATATCGAATATGCACGCAGACTTATAGAAGCGAATTATATAACTTTTGTATACAGACATGCATCCCAAAGTCAAGTTGTCTGATGGTGCAGTCGTCACAATCATAGATCTACCGGCGAGGAATGGAATGCTCGCACGAGTGCTGGGACGCGTTACTCGAAGGTACATGATTGAACTGTTTGAGACCGGGGAGAAACTTCTCGTCGAGAGGTCTCAAATCAGAAAGAATGCAATGCACCACCTCAACAACTGCAAGGAAATCAGACAATAGGAACTAGCCCAAGTCTTCCTCTCGCGGATGGATCCTGTACCATACCATGAAGGACAGACTGAGGTTTCACCGAATACAAGATCGGAGTGCCGTGGAGCATCCCTATTCTCAAGTTCGTGTCGCAGAGCGCCTTTAGTTCTGGAAGGAGCGATGCAGTAGGGCTTGAAATTTGCAGTCTAACGTTTCCGCTGCTCTTTATCATCGCAATAGATCTGGCATAGTCACCATATACAGTCTCAACCCCGTAGAGACCTTCCAGTGCATCCTGTACTAGAGCAACGAGAACGGGTTTCCCAGATTCTTGTCTCAGGAGCTCGACAGTCGAATTGATTAGATCGAAATCGGTACGGACGTCTCCCTTTAGATGAGTAGAGTTTGCGCTCACTCGCTGGTCGGCTTTCTTTCCTTCATAGCTGATTACTGTGAGGTTGTCTTTCAGTGTAGCACTTGAAACATTGGGTAGCATCGCTTCGACATCTGTCCTTGAGGCACCTAGGAAGGGTACGTATACGACTTTGTGACCGCAATTAATGAAATTGGAAAACACAGTCCTGAAGGTGAGATGCAATACCTCGCTCGGGACATCGTTATTCACTTCTAGAAGGTTCAGGCTACCCTGTTTGAAACCTCCTCCGAGGATTGAATCCATAGCTACGACTCCGGAAGAATGGGTTCCACGCCTCGGGCTCTGGATGGGCTCTCCTACGGCGTCGCTTCTTTCAGAATATTTGGAAAAATTGAATGGCGGCAAGTACCTGAATTTACCTGAGTCTAGTGTGAAAAGAAACCTGGATTGTTCGATGCTTACTCCGCGAAGTTTCCTTAGTTCTATTTCCCGAACTACCCTCCCTTCGTGGAACTTTCTTCTTAATACAACGACACCATCCAGTAAATAATCGAGATCTGTCTGCTCCCTTCGCTCTGTCACAACCACGAAACGGGCTTCGTAATCCTCGACAAGTTTCGAGATTTCTTCTACACCCAGCGTGTGAGATTCAAAGAAGAGTCCTTCCCAGCTATCGAGAACCACGAACGGGTTGGATATCTGCTCAAGATACTGTCTGAGCCCTGAGATTGCCCTTATCCCGTCCATTCTCCTAGAGTCTTGGAAGCCTATCTGTTCCTCCTCCAGCCGCGGCACCGTCCCGTACTTGCCCTGAACTACTTCTATCCAAGGTTGATGACTCTTGAGAGTCTTGGCGGACAGGCGTGTTGACATGTAGATTGATTTGAATTCGCTCTTGGAATGATAGTCGAGCAGCTGAAGTACGAGCGAGGTCTTTCCCGTCCCAGGGTCGCCTCTAATCAATACAGATCTTCCGCCCGCGTTGAAAAAATCAAGCAAATAAGTCGAGGCAACCTCAAGAGAAGCTGCTGATTGCGACAAGCCGGATGGGCGGTCAGGCAATGAAACTGTTGTTCCCCCAGAAGCAGTTTGACCGATGTTCATTCAACCTAATCTGGTTCATACAGAACTAAGCCTCAAGACCGAGACTCTGCTCGCTTCTTTGATCGTCAATTCACTCTTCAACAGAAATAGAAATGCCATTGCATTGAGGAGAGCCACCGAAGCACTCATTATAAATGCCTATTCTGTCATCGGTTATACCGCCGTTGTGCAACCCCGCTCATTGCTCCCGCACCTCATTTCAAAGGAGATTTCCCGACAGAGAAACCTGTTCAAAGCAACGGCTCTCAAGACCATTAGAGTGATCCGGTTCGATTGACTGCAGAACAGCTTCTCATTCTGAATCTATCTGTTGCCGCTGGCATGCTTCTTTACACATCTTACCTCGACATGAAAAAACGCGAGGTCGAAGACAAGGTGTGGATTGCGTTTGGAGTCGTCGGAGCCGTACTCCAAGGTTATGAATTGGCCACTGGTGAGTCGAATTGGATCGTCTTGGGGGTAGCCGTAGGGCTCGCGACCGTCATTGGAATGGGGCTCTTCTTCTTCGGTTTCTACGGCGGAGCAGACGGAAAGGCACTCATCGTTGTTGCAATACTTGTTCCTTATTTTGTACCCCGCGTGGGCTTGTATTCCATCGCACCGCTTATTGTTTTGACAAACGGTGTATTCATTTCCATAATATTGCCCGTCTTCATGCTGCTTTGGAATCTTTCAAGGATTATTTCAGGAGAGAAAATCTTCGATGGTTTTGAAGGCGAGTCACTCACCCGCAAAGTAGCTGCGTGCTTTCTAGGGTACAAACAGACGGGTAAGCCCAGAGCCTTTCAGTTTTCGATGGAGAGAAGCCAGCGCCCTTCCGATGGGAACCAAGTGGCTATGGCTGCCATCAACAGGCGTTTTGATTTCTCTATGATGCGCGATGATTTCGAGACTGAGAGCGGGACATGGGTCACTCCCGGCATACCTCTGCTGGTATTCTTCACGGCAGGTTTCTTTGTACTTCTCATCTACGGCGACCTGGTAATCAGCATAATCCAGTTCCTTTTCGGGGCAATGCATTAAGTACTGGCATCGAGGCCGGAGCTGCCCTAGTTCAAGCCGCCGCTTGAAGATCAAACCTCGTAGGTTAACTTTTTGGCTTCTCTCTTCCTTTCTGACTCTGCTTCTCTCGCTTCTTCTTCCTTTTCTTCCTCAGATTCTTTCTTCACGGCGTCGCTCAGACAAGATAGAGCAACCCCAAGGAACATTACAAAGAGGACTCCATTAACGACAGCTGAGACTATCGCTTCTGGCGTCGAAGCGGGAGCATATGCAATGGAAATGAGTTGCGAGGCAAGCAGAATGAGAACGAAAACAGACGAAGCAATGCGAAATGGACTGGAAAAAAACCATTCCTTTCTGATGTCAAGTCCTGCAGAGATAAAGCAAAGTACTGTCGCAATGGCGGAGTAAGGGCTCCCTTCGTTGGTTGCAGCTATAACCAGAAAGTAGATCCCAGCAAGAATAAACACGATGTTAGTTGGAGCTAGCGCGCTACGGACAGACATGCCGAGGAAAGACGACCTGAAAAGCACCTTAAAGTGTTTACCATTGAAGATGTTCGCAGGGGCATATCTGAACGCTTTACTCACAAATGGAAAGAGTGACGAAACTAGATATGTGGAAGAATTGAGATGTGAGGAGAAGGCGCGGTCGAATGCGCTTTTACAAAGCAGTCGCTCTAGTTTATCTGCAAGAACTAGATCTTTCGCTTTGTAGTCTCTGCTTTCGCTGAAATTACGCACTTTTTGCTTGTCAACAGACGGTCTGATTCTCTTTGACCGCGAGTCAGTGACCTGCAGTCCGTTTTCAGAGTAGCCGCCTTTGGCGAACCATCTGAAGGCCATATTGTGGATCGATTAGTTTTCCAACTCTTGTCTGGACTTCTCTGTTTTACACAGCAATGGAACAAAGCACTTATTGAAGCCCTGCACAAATTTGAGTGGTATAGGTATCAACGATGTTCAGCGGAGAAGCAGAGATACAGGCTAGGAGGAAGACTCTAGCGGTCCTTCAGGACGAGGTCCGGAGAGTCCTTGACGCCTCAAGGGAGCTGGTGCAGCTCTACATCTCACTAACAAAAGCCGATTCGGCGGGAATCCAGAGTTCCCTCGAAAGAATTCGAAAGGCGGAGGAGGACACGGAGCAATTACGGAGGATGCTTACCCGTGAGCTAGCCGAAATAGGCACAATGATAATCAACAGAGAGGATTTTTTGAGAACTGCTTACAACGTTGAGGAAATGTCTGGGCACATCGCCGGCGTCGCATTCAAATTGTCGCAGGTAAAGTTCACCGCAATAAAGAGAGCGGGAATTGTGGAACAGCTAAGAGACCTCATAGACATGAGCGTCGAGTCGGTCCAGAGGCTGAATGAGGTTGTTCGCGCGCTGGCAATCAATCCGATACATGCCATAGACCTGTCGAATTCAGTCCAGAAGCTTGAAAGGCAGGTGGACGACAAGTATCGCAACCTGACGAGCAAAATCATGTCCGAGGTCGATTCATTCAAAGAACTCCTACTGCTCAAAGACATTGTACAGGGAATCGAGGATCTCGTCGACAATTGTTTGAGCGCGACTGATTCGATAACCATCCTCGCATTAGGGCTGTGAAACTAATCGAAGTTGCGCGCGGAGCTCATAGAAAATCGACTCGTTGTATGGGACATCGAAGATTCGCGTTCTCTATTCTCTTCCGGTTTCTTTGGTAAACCGATCGGAATACCAAAGCCAAAAGGAAGCGAGTTTGACGTCCCAGTTATTCTTGATCTTCTTGAGGGCTACTACCTTGCGTCAAAGTCAAGGATCCTAGTAACGAAGGATGGAAAGAGAATCACTCTGCCGGCTCTGCTGAAGATCTGCAAGTCCGAGGTGGTGCAATTCCCCGAAAAGCTTCTGGTCTATACGAAACTCAGGGAGGCAGGGTTCGTCGTTTCGCCCGGAATCAAGTTCGGTGCAGACTTTGCCGCATACGAAAGAGGACCAGGCTTGGATCACGCACCGTACCTCGTTCGCGTCGCTCCAGCTTCAGTAAAAATCACTGCGACCGATATCGTCCTTGCAGGAAGACTCGCGACGACTGTTCGCAAGCAGTTCATCATCGCGATACCAGATCTGGAGAGAGAGCAAGTCACATTCGTGGGATTTGATTGGTGGCGAGCTTAGGCGAGAGGTATGTTGTAATTCTCCTTTACGTTGTTCAGGACTATACTAGTTACGGATCTCTCGACGAATTCCATTGACAGGACTTCCTTGATGAAGTTGTCAAGAGCCGAGGAGGTCACGAACTTGGCGACCATGGCAATGTCAAAGTCACCTGTCAGGTCGTAGACGACACAGACATGAGGAAAGTGTGCCAACTTTGTCTCGACGTCCTTCAGATGTCTGCCCTTGGCCTGCAACTGGATTAGGGCGGTAAGGGTGTATCCTATTTTGGAATAATCAAGATCGACGGAAAACCCTTTGATGATTTTGTTCGATTCCATTTTCTTTACTCGCGATTGCACTGTCCCAACCGCGACGTTCAATTTTCTTGCAATGTCTCGGTAGCTTGCTCTCGCGTCCTGCTGCAGTACTTTGATTATTTCTAGATCGAGGTCTTCGACCTCAGGATGGAAATGCGCTGGTATACGTTCGGGCTTCAATTTTGTTGTCTGTGACAAAGGAAGTTCTGCCTACGACTTGTACTAGACGCGCGGATTCTTATAGTCTACTGGGTGATAGAAAGGGCCAGTCTAACCGATGGCGTCTGGAATGAACGAACGTACTACTCCATTATTGTTAAATAATCATTAGAACAGAAAAATTGGCATTAGGTGCACATTCGTCAATTGCCTTATGTTAGAGAAGCAGGGGGGGTGACTAAGCCCAGAAAGTTCACCGTTGGAGATGTCCTAGCCAAGATTGAATCCGAGCAAGTAAAGTTCGTTGATTTACAGTTTACTGATGTTCCTGGGAGGTTACAACATGTCACAGTTCCAGCGACGTCGTTAGATGCAGATAGTTTTGAAGATGGAGTCCCTAAGCTAGATGGCAGTTCGATTCGCGGTTTTACTGACATTCACGAGTCAGATATGATCCTTACTCCCGACCCGAGCACATATGGAGTTTTGCCCTGGTCTGAAGGCCCCCTAAAAACTGGACGACTGGTCTGCGATGTCTCCAAAGGATTCGGAATGGGAAGGTTTCAATGCGATCCGAGGTACATTGCTCAAAGAGCAGAAGAGGAAGCAAGGAAACTCGGATACGACACTACTTATTTTGGACCCGAAATAGAGTTCTTTGTCTTTGACAAGGTTTCTTGGGATGTTTCGACGCCTTACGCAACCCAGTCTTACAGAATAGAATCTAGAGAAGCTGGCTGGAACCCCGGAACAAGTTCGCTCAGCAACAGCCCACCAATCAGATTCAAAGAGGGCTACTTTCCTGCGAGTCCGCAGGACTCTTTGCAAGATTTCAGGAGCGAGTGCGTGAGCGTTCTTTCCAATAACTTTGGAATACTGTGCGATGCCCACCACCACGAGGTGGCAACTGCAGGCCAATGCGAGATTGACATGAGATTTGATTCTCTGACCAACATAGCGGACTCGGCAGCTACCTACAAGTACGTTGTGAAGAACGTCGCCGCAAAGCGCGGCATGGTCGCTACAATGATGCCGAAACCGATCTTCCTCGATAATGCTTCGGGCATGCACGTTCATGTTTCGCTTTGGAAGGGTGGCGAGAATTTGATGTTTGATGAGCGGGATAGCTATGCCGAGCTGAGCCAGCTCGGCAGGTACTTTGGTGGTGGATTGATCGAGCACGCGCGCGCCCTTGCTGCCATAACCAATCCAACTACAAATTCATACAGGCGCCTCGTACCCGGCTTTGAGGCTCCGGTTTACATTGCATGGAGCAGGCAGAACAGGTCAGCGAACATTAGAATCCCCGTAAACATGAAAGGAAGAAAGTATGCTTCGCGAAAGAGACTCGAGTACAGAACTCCGGACACTGCTGCAAATCCCTATCTTTGTTTCGCGGCGATACTTGCAGCCGGCCTTGACGGCATCAAACAGAAGATTGAGATAGGCAATCCAGTCGACGAGGACATTTACAAGTTGACTCCTGAGAGGCGGCACGCCCTTGGAATCAAGGAGCTTCCTGGCTCGCTGATGGAAGCGATACAGTGTCTTCAATCCGACAACGAGTTCTTGAAGCCAATCTTCACTCACGAAATTATCGAATCAATAGTGGCAAATGGAATCAAGGAGTACGGTGAAGTCACAAGGCGTCCTCATCCATACGAGTTCTACTTGTACTTCGATATCTAATCATGTGTACCTGGACACTCTGAAGCTGAGATTCCTCATGGCTTCGCTATGAGGGATCGAATCATATTTCTAGAGAGAGTCACTGCAGCCGCGCGCCTTTTCTTTTGATACCACTATTGCAGACAGCAATGTCACGCCTTACCGCCTAACCTATCCAAAGACAAGACCCTATCATTCTCTTGAACAGCTATCACTGCTGTCGTTTCCCACTTTAAATACCGTAATAGCACCGTTACGTACCCCCTCTAGGGGGGTACGATAGCTGTTTCTCGACAATTGTCGAGAAGTCCATAGATGGGTATAGAGGAAATCTCTCCTCTGGAGAGCTCGGAAAGCCTCCACAATGAAATTGATCAGGACGAAATTAGCTTCGCCGGTTCGACATATCTTCGGCCTACAGCCAGCGATTTATGGCTTGACAGAATTCCAGAAGAATTCAGTTCGAACGCCCTAATGTTTTGTAAGATTTGAACGCAAGTAATACGTCTGGGTATTGGTCGCCATGCTGGCACTGAGTCAAGTCAGCTTGTGAGGTACTGGTCATCGGACGAAGATTCCTCTACTGCTTTCCTGTACTGTCGGCTCTGCTTTTGGTACATTTCCAGCAGCTCCTGCACTGTCGTGGCATCTTCGGGGGCCTTGTCATCTCTTATCCTTCCCGTAAACTTTGGAAAGCGAAGCGCGAATCCGCTGCCTTCCCTGATGAGGTCAAGGCCGGCGGTATAAATCGGACTCAGCGTTATCTCTGACGCAATGATTTCCAGCACGACCGCCGGCTCGAACCAATCTTCTGCCTCGACCCTTGCATCTACCCGGGGACTTTTGTGCTTGATCTTATGAACGCTCATCATCTTTGTTATCTTCTCGAGGTCTAGGTCTGAAAAGCCCGTTCCGACCTTTGTCGTGGTCTTGAACGTATCTGTCTTTGGATCATATGTGGCGAGAAGGAATGCTCCGTATACACCGGCTCTCCTACCCATGCCGTGATTTGCGCCCACAATCACGAGGTCAATCGTGTCTCTTACTTCCTTCCTGTACTCGGGCTTGAACTTGATCCAAGCGTAGCCGCGGGCTCCCGCCCTATACGGACTCGAGAGATCCTTTACCACGATCCCTTCGCAGCCTGCGTTCAGAGACTCTGTCATCATGGACTCCATCTCTTTCGAGGTTCTCGCCAACCTAGCCGGAACCAGTCTAATCTTTTCGTCGCCGATCTTTGCTGATGCAAAAATTTCCTCGAGCAGTTTCCTCCTCTTTTCGTAAGGTTCATCGATCTTCTCAGCCCCATTAAGCAGCAGTACGTCAAACAGGTTCACCTGAACAGGGTATTTTTTCATCGCCTCTTCGACTTCGTATTTTCGTCTCCTGTGCATCAGTTCTTGGAAAGGCAGATACTTGCCTTTCGCGTCAACAGCGACAATTTCGCCTTCCACTATGAAGTCCTTCGCAGGAATCCTGCCCAGCGTCTCCACTACATCACCGTACTGCGAAGTTATCTTTTCGAGCCTTCTCGAAAAAAGTATGATTTCCCCTTGGCTTGTCTTGTGAGCCTGAACTCGCTCGCCGTCTAGCTTGTACTCACACGAAGCATTGTAGTTCATCTGCTCGATTATCGATTCCGTGCTGTTCATCCTCTCTGCTAGCATCGGTCTTACCGGCTTGCTCGCCTCGACTTTCACTTCGTCGATTCCCTTCAAACCGCGCGTAGAAAGTATCTTTGCGACCTCGCCCAGATCGCTCGTGAGATTGTACGCCTTTTCCAATCGAGGCCTAGATTCCTTTGAACCAGTGAACGCGATGGTAAGAGCGTCCAGGACGGTGAAATCTGCAACTCCAAGCCTAAGTTTGCCAGTGACAAATCTGGCAAGAAACTTGGCTTCAAGGGGCGTAGCAGAGTTTAGCAGCATAGCGAGTTTGTTTATCCGTGCGCCTGAAGAGCCAGATCCCGTCGTCTTTGCGATCTCTTCAAAAGTAGAGTAGACCTTCTCGACAGTCAATTTCTCTGGTTTGAAGAGTTGCTGGACTTTTCTCTCTGAAAGTTCGGCTGCGACGTCGCCCAAGTCACCACTTTTCCTGAGAGCTTTTTGAATCTCAGAAGGATCGCATCCAAATGCTTTTTCGATCGCCCTAGAGACTGTCTTTTCCGCCATTCCGATTTCTATTCCGACAAAGTCGGGGAAGAGCTTGCCCTGAGTCAGGTAGGCAACCTGCGGAAGAATTTTCGGTGGCGTGGCTTTCAAAATATCGACGAGAATTGAGGTCAGCTCCGTTCGGGAAGTGGTCTTTGTCATCTTTTCGTACCCCTCCGCCATAATCGAAAAATCCATACTGGGAGCGCTCACTATTCTGATTTCTTTTTTTGACTTTTTCGATTGCAAGCTATAATCGGCCTCTGACCACAACGCAATCAAGCAGGAAACGAACCCTCGACCGATTTTCGTCTCGGCCTGAAACGCCGCTGAGTCGGATTGTTGGAAGCAGTTCGATCAGATTAGATTGATTCAAAGGGCGCATGAACTCCAGCGTCAAACCTTGCGGCTCTCTGTCTCTTACCGAGTCTTCTCAGCTATGTTCCCGGAAAAGAGAATCACTCCTTCGTGCACATATTGCTGAGGCAAAAGCCCTGGCTATACTTATCCCGCCCGCGTGTGTGACACTGCGACTATTGAGAATATATAAAGAAAAAGAACACAAGCAACAAAGATGGCGCCGGAGTTGCAAAACACGACTGAGCGACAAGCAGACAAAACGGCAACTCACTTCAAGACCAAACTTGTAATTGGCTCTTGATAGCGGAACCGACGCATTCCAAACCCTCTCCCTGCTTACTTTCAACTGCGCAATGTAATGCTCGATACTGCGGGGACAGATGAAGCGACTCTCGCGAGATAGAATGAAAATTCAAGCCCTTAGGAACTGCAAGTGGCCTTCCGTAGAGCGGGAATGCATTAATACTATCCAAGCTCAAACTTGAGCTCGCACATCTTACTGGAGCTCGATTAGGAGAGTCAATAGATATGGGAGGCACCAAGAAGAAATCAATTTCAGCTGCCGATAGGTCGCAGTCGGCCTCGGAGAGTGGCCAACAGTCGCCCACGAAGAAACCTGAGAAGAAAACTGCAAAGGAAGCAAAGCTTGCGGCGCAGCAGGCAAAGCAGCAAGCTCTTGTTGCGCCGAAACTCGATGACAAGCAAATCATGAAGTCGCTTTCTCCTCTCAGGGCCATTACCGTTTATGGCACCGCGCGAGCGCTCGGACTAAATGCCGCGATTGCAGCTCAGACACTGAGGAACCTAGAGGCAAAAAACGTGATACACAGAGTCGGTGGATATAGCGGCCACTACATCTATGCCATTGCCGAACAGACTACTTCGTCTTAGTTGGGAGCGTCGATACTCTGGATTTCCAGAGTGTCTCCTCTTTTACTTTTTTCTAAAATATCCAGACCTGTTGTTATCGAACCAAGAAGATTCATTGGTTTGTAACTCCTCGTATCTCGCAGGAAGATGCAAATCATGGAACCTGATGGCATGAACGTGACATCCCCCCTCTTGAATTCTTTGCGCGATTTTTCCTCGCCGGTCATCACATTCGTCAAGATGTAAGCGAAACTACTGTCGTAGTGGTTGATTCTTCCGCTTATTGGGAGGGCACGCTTGACAAGCGAGAGCGTGACAGGAGAGAGATGCTTGAAAAGTCTTGCAGTGATTTCTCCAGAGCCCGGAACTCTTGCTTTCATTACCATCTCGGAGACGGTGCCTGAAGACATCTGCTCAACAGCCAACCTCGTTTGAGTATCGGTCCACAGCCGCTTCTTTGCAAAATTTCTCTTTAAAGAGTGTGTGGCCCCGCTTTTCTGCTATTTCACAATCGGCTTCTTTACGGTAAAAATTTTGATTTGAAGAGGCGCAGGCCTTTAAGGCGTCTCGGAGGGTGATTTCTTCTCGATAGGTTTATTTGCCAACCAAATCGGGTTGTATTATATATTCCTGGTGCTTTTTCTTATTTGCCTACTATTCCTCGCGCTAGGGTATCTTCCCCTCAAAAAGTGAAAAGGCGCAAAGTAAAGACACCTGAGCAGGAAAGCCGAGAAAGTTTTCAGGTTACAATCGGCCCACCCAGGATGACCAGGTTCGAGAGAGCAAGAATCATCGGTGCGAGATCCCTGCAGCTTTCGCTGGGGGCGCCTCCGTTCATAAAGATACCTGCAAGTGTTCACAACCCAATCGATATTGCTATTGCTGAGCTTGACGAGAAGGTCTTGCCGATTAATATTCGGAGGACGCTTCCAGATGGGCAGTATGAGGATATCCCGCTCGATGTCCTAGCAGAATAGGAAAGGAGGAGTGCGAAGAGCCAACTAGTTGCCAAAGCTAGCTGGTCCTCCGAGCAGCTAGACCTGTCTACATTCCGCCGCTTCCTCTCGGTCCCAATCGGTCTCACCACAGGCAAACAACAAATAGCATGGATTGGATGGTGTTGGTACTAACAGCTTGAAATGCTACGTTTGCTCTAAGACCTCGAAGGCAGTGTGCGAGATGTGCAAGAGGCCCGTCTGTAGAATTCACTTTAACATGTACTACGATCCGGCTACCCGAATCATGACTCCACTCTGTGGAAACTGTGCCCAAATCAAACGGCGGGAACTGACCTGAGGGTCGAAACCACGGTATGCTTAAATAGATTATTTATCGGACAGGCTTTCTGCATCCTCAAATTGGCTACTAAGAATTCCACGAAACCACCCACACAACGATCATCAAACGAAGACATCGCCGCTTCCCAGAGCTCGGGTGTCTCCTCCTCTGGCTCAAGTCACGAAGCTCAGCACCAAGAGAGGCCCGCGAGGACATCGCCACCAAACCACATTTTCGTCGGAAAGAAACCAGTAATGAGCTACGCAATGTCGGCGATGGTACAGCTCGCCCAGAGCGGTGAAATTGTTCTCAAGGCTCGTGGAATGGTAATCTCAAGGGCAGTGGATGTTGCGGAGATTGTGACAAAACGGCTGGGAAACAACACGTTTGAGGTTAAGAACATCAAAATCGATACGGAGAAAATCGGCGACGGCGACGACACCAGAAACGTTTCTACAATCGAGATAGTTGTTGCAAAGAAGCAACAGTGATAGCCATCCGAGGCTGTCGGATGCGTCAATTTGCTGACGTTTTTCCCCTTTCAACTTGATTTGTCACTTTTATCCCGATAATATGGGCTGGCTCTGCTTCATCAAGCTGAAGAAACGGGGAGAACCCCTCCACCCAAGGTTTTTGTCGGCGAGGTCGCGGGCTCACTTCATTTCAGATTCTAATTCTTATGGCGGATTGAGATTGTCGTCAGACCAAGGGAACACAGAGGAAGATAGGATCAAAGACGGCGACAGGGTACTCCTCTATCTGGATAATCGGAGAACCTGGCTTGTCAGGACAACACCACCTTCGCAGTTCCACACTCATGCTGGTATAATCAACCTCGGAGAGTTGGTTGGGAAGAAGTACGGGGATGCGATAAGAACCACTCTGGGCGATTCTATATTTCTGTTGAGGCCAGTCACTCTTGATTTCATAATGAAATCTGAAAGACGTACTCAGATCGTATACCCCAAGGATTTTGCATACATATCTGCAAGGTCTGGTCTTAGGAGTGGATGTAGAGTCATAGAGTGCGGCACAGGATCCGGCGCACTCACCACTTACTTCGCTAGCATAGTTTCGCCGGGCGGACTAGTCTGTACCTTCGAGGAGAGGGTCGATTTTTACGAAATCGCAAAGCGAAACGTGGAGAAGGCTGGTCTAAACGAATATGTCCGATTTGCTAACGCAAACCTCGTCACACTTGCAATTTCGGAAGCAGATCGTGAAGCCCTCTCACCAGGAACCTACGATCTCGCGATGATAGACATCGGCGACCCGTGGAATTTGCTCGAGATCATGCACAAGCTTCTCAAAGGCGGAGGATTCGCTTTTTGCATCTGTCCTACAACGAATCAACTCGAAACGGTAGCCTCTACGATGGAGGGTAAATTTGTGGATATTGAAAGCGCCGAAATTCTACTCAGAAAGATGGAGGCAAGGGTCGGGAAAACACGCCCCTCAATGAGAATGATTGGGCATACATGTTACCTGATTTCGGGCAGGAAAGTCAACTTTTCATGAGTTTGCTCATTGGCTGGCAGCGCAGCGATGAAGATCGCTTGAAGCGTTGAAAATGTTATATTCGTTGGAAACTGGAGGAGTGTTCCGCCGAGGAGAAGAAAATGGCATCAAGGGACCTTGCCGAAGACATTTCATTCTTTCTTTACATGGCTCCGATCATAGCTGCCATAGTCTACGGCGCTTACGAGTGGAATGTGATTGGGCATGGTTCATCGACGATGCCGGGCGTTGCTTACCTCATAGTTTCAAAGAGCCCATACCTGTACCTATTCTCTATAATCGCAATCTGTGCTGCTCTCCTTATTGACGTGAGGGGAGCTCCTGTGCAGGAAAGAGAATCCGTGGTCGTTAGCAACGCTACGAGGTTACAGATTCTCTCTATTATCGTGCTTATTGTTTCCTTCGCCGCGGCGCTGAGTAGTGCAAGTTATGATTTCGGCAATGCCGTCTCCGTCTTCATCGCGGGGAGATACGCGTTAATTTTTGCTTTTTCGATTGTTTTCTTCTCGTTACTTCTCGCCCCTCGACAGATGATAGGCACCGCCAAATTGAGTTCTGTGGCTGAGATTATTGGGCTTCTTTTGCTCGCTGCCTCCCCGGTTGTTTTTTATGCAGAAAGCAAGATTCACATTGAATTCGCAGTCGGTGCGATAATTGCGATAATTGTTGCAATCATCGGGGTTTATCTATTCTTCAATAATACAAAGTTACTTCAAAGAAAATCCCCACAGACAGCAAAGCTCCCTCAGAAGGATCCACAGCCGATTAGGCAGCCTGAGAGTGCTACGCCAAGGCCATCTCCCTGACTAGACAGATTATCCTATCCTCACTCTCTCTCTGCCCTCACCCTTTTTCCCAGTCGAATGAAGATAAACACAATTCTTCTCACTTGTCGCGATCGTAAGATGTGACAAGTATTCGGGACCCTGATGAAGTAAGACACGCGTGTTCCTTAACTAGTATCCCAATTCAAAAAATTGAGAAAGCAAAAATGGGCCCGGAGGGATTTGAACCCTCGACCGACCGGTTTCTCCGGCGCGAAAGCGAGATACCACCATGGTTTCGATGATTCCTTCACGCTTATGAGCCGGTCGCTTTTGGCCAAGTCGCCGTTATGGTTCTACCAAGCTGAGCTACGGGCCCCATTTTTTCCTTGACCTGCGAATACTTGGAGTCTCTTCTTCGTTAAACAATCCTCTTTTGACCCTTCATATCTCTTTTTCCTATTTTGCTAAACCATGTACCGCTCTTTTTTTCTGATCGTTAACAGATACTTCTTTTAACTCGACTCCTTTCGTGAATCGATTGTGCCCGAGATCGAAGGGGAAAATAGAGTGAATAGCACTACAATCCTTAATGGTGCATGCGGATTTCCCGGTTGTTATTTGTCTTTTGCTCGTGTTTACTGAAAAGTCTAAAAGTACGATTGTCGATCTTGCTGATCGGGGCTCCGGTGGTGTAGTCCGGTCAAGCATACTGCCCTTTCGTTGGTTCGCAAGAAAAAATGCGTACCAGAAGAGAGGCAGTGATCGCGGGTTCAAAATTTGTCTCTCAGGAAGTGGTTATTTCCGATAAGAAAAAACGGGGAGAGAGAAAACAGAGAGGTAGTTTAGAGGTACGGTCTGGGGATTCCAAAATCGAATTCAAGGATCGCTCAAATGAGTTAAGCAACATCTGATCGACAGTCTGCCTCTTCCTTCTCCCCGCAACTTTAGAGAGCAAGATGAAAGTCCCGCCCGGAGCACCTCTCATACTTTTTATTTCTTCTTTTTTCTCGAGACACCTCCCAAGGGAGGAGGAGTGTTCTGCCATACAGATAGAGAAATGTCGGGAACATCCATGTGAAAAGTGTCTAAATTCCCTTTAGCTCTCAAATGCAGCTCTTGGAAAATGGATATATAGATTCGAATCTATCTTTTTACTTACTTTTGGAGAATGTCGCTTCATTGGAACTTGGCGATGCAGAGTTTTCATCCTACTTTAAATCAAAAACTCTGCAGTACCACACCCGGATTGAGCACGGGCTTTCTGAAACACTTGCAAGATTCTCGGAATCAAGATTCTACGACCTCTTGAATTATGCTGTTCAGGGCGGTAAGAGAATCCGACCGCTGATCGTTCTCCTAGCTTATGATGCTGTTGGCACGGCCGTGCCGCTTATAGACGACCCGTTACCCGCGGCGATAGCGGTCGAGTTGTTGCACACTGAATCAATCATTCACGACGACATTATCGATGAAGACACTTTCAGGAGAGACCGCGAGGCTTTTCATACTCGGTACGGCCTGGGCGCGTCGATACTATCCGCAGATTTTGTCCTCGGAATCATTCTCGACATCGCTTCACAGTATTCGGATTCTCGTATTGGAAGAGAGCTTTCAAAATCCGTTCTTAGGATGAGCGAGGGGGAATTCTCGGAGCTTGCAATCCAGAAAGAGAAGAGGAAAATTACCTCCCAAGAGTACATCGAAATAATAGGCCTAAAGACTGCCTCATTGTTTCAGAGCTCGGCAAAACTCGGAGCCATCATTGCTGGAGGGAAGCAGCACACCATAGAATCGATCTCGGACTTTGGACTCAATTTAGGCATTGCGTATCAGGTTCAGGATGACCTGCTTGATTGGAATCAGAAAGCAAGCCTCGAAAATGCTTTGGGCACCGAGCAAAAGAACCTGCAAAAGTTGTCACACGATTTTGCCATTCGTGCGAAGAATTCTCTTGCGAATCTTGCGGACTCGGATGCGAAGGAACGCCTGATGGAACTGGCCGAATTCGCTGTACGAAGAAGCTTTTGAAGCACAACAATACGTCTGCTCTTTTACTTCTTCCGAGTCTTCATACCTTCACCTTACAGGTCATTACTTCCCTTCTGTTGGAGTACGGCGCGAAGGTGAAGAATGTAGTCTCAGCTATACCTAGATTCAGCCATGTAGGAAAGAGTTTGCAGTCGCGCTTGCGAATTGCAGAAATGGGTACGGGTAAATACCAAAAATCACAATTACCACTGAAGCGATTATCAGGGCGGCTCTGAATGCGTTTGATTCGAACAACCGAGAGAAGCTCGGTGGATCGTTGACATACATGTGCTTCACTATTCTCAAGTAGAATGCGATTGAAGCAAAACTGTTGATGATTGCAATTATTGCGAGCCATCCCAAGTTGGCCTGGATTGCCGAGTAAAAGAGAACTAACTTACTCCAGAATCCGTTCAATGGCGGGAAGCCTCCAAGAGCGAGCAAGGAAAGTGTAAGGGCGATTGGAGCAACCCTCAATCTCCTTCCGACCCCGTCGAAGGAGCTCAAGTCATCCGAGCCAACCTGCCTTATTATAAGCGCCGCTGCAAGGAAAGCACCTGTTTGCATAATCGAATAGTTGAGTATATGAAAGAAAGATCCGGTCAATCCCGCCGTCCCACCTGCTGCAAAACCTATCAGGATGTATCCTGCCTGCCCTATGCTAGAATAGGCTAAGATTCTGGTTACGCTCTTCTGAGTCAGAGCGGCAAAGTTCCCCAAGGTCATTGACAGGACCGCCAAGACTGCAAAAGTTATCCTCCAATCCTGCTGAAAGGCGCTCGCCGCGAACACGACGAAGAAGATTCTAGCCGCTGGCGCGAACGTAGCGCCCTTTGTACCTGCAGACAATAGCGCACTAACGACGGTGGGAGCCCCCTGATACGCGTCAGGAATCCACATGTGGAACGGAACAGCAGCCAGCTTTATCCCAAAACCAGCAAGGACAAATGTTAGCGCAAGGACTGCTATAGGCTGATATCCGCTGGCGCTCTGGAGTATTGTGTAAATGTTTGTGGTGCCAGTCAGAAGGTAAATCAGCGAGATTCCATAAAGCAAGACAGCCGAAGCGAAGGCGCTTATCAGAAAATACTTCACAGCAGCCTCGTTCGAGTCAGGATCCTTTTTCCTGAAACCTGTAAGTACGTAACTTGGGATGCTCATCAGTTCCCATGCAACGAAGATCATCAGGAGGTCTGTGGAGAAAGCGAGCATCAGACTTCCTATTGTCGTAAAAACGAGTAAGGCATAGAACGACGGTAGATTGGGGGTTCCCTTCATATAGTCCGCAGCCCCCAGTCCTACAAGTGTAGAAACCGCTAATATGGAGACGCCAAATAATATCGATATCCAGTCGGAAGCGATGACGCTGCCAGATCCTGGTTGTTGTGGAGCACCGAATAACCCTAGCGCTTCGGCTACGAGAAGGGCGATTGCTATCACAAACCCGATGACGCTTATCACCACGGTCGTCGTGTTGTAACGCTTGCCGAGCGCTGCTAAGACGACGATGATCAGTGCAGCTGCGGAGAGGATTATGGCAATGTCAAGCGGCAGCGCTTCGGGGGCGATTAACACCAATTATGTTGTTTCTCCATCCATTCCTGAATACTTTGCACGCGAAATTTAGATCTGTCCAAAGAAAACCAGTAACAAAACAAGCATTGCGATTCCAATTCCGAAAGCTAGCGCATACTCTTCTTCTATGCCTGATTGTAGTTTCCTCAAGCCATCCGAGATTGAACCCCCGAGATCGGTGGCTCCAATGTTGATAGGCTCGATGACCTTTTGCTCAAAAGACTTGAAAATGACGTTGGCTCCCTTTTCAACCGGGTAGACGAAAACCTTGTAGTAGAACGCGTTGATGTACCATCTATGTTCGAAGAAGGTGTAGAAGTATCGGAGCACTACGCTGCTTTCAATAATCGACTCTGGATTGATTGACTTTCTGACATAAGCCAGATATCCAACTACCACTCCCAATACTGCCAACCCGAGACTTGATCCAATTGGGACTAGATCTTTTCCAAAATTGAGCGAATACGCGGAGCTGATCCCGAATTGTGAAAGGTAACTGGAAAAGAGGCTCCCCAGCCTTGGCTCGAAGAAGAAAGGCGCGAGGAGCCCAATGACTACAGTCGCTCCCGCAAGAACGGTGTATGAAATCCACATCGAAGGAGGCGACTCGTGGACTGCGTGATGTCCTTCGTGGGACTCGATCTTTGTCATGTTTTGACTCTTTTCGCCGAAGAAAATCAGGCCGATCATCCTCATGCTGTAGAACGCGGTCGCAAGTGCTGTCGCCAGTCCGAGCAAATAGAGCAGCGTCGCTACCGGCCCGCCAGCCTGGCTTGTAGCGCTAAGAATTGCGTCCTTGCTCCAAAACCCGCTAAGAGGGAAAATTCCCGCAAGAGAAAGGGCTACGATGAACATCGAGATGAAGGTGATCTTGAGATCCCTACGCAGCCCTCCCATGTCCCTCATGTATTTTGACTCTGCAACGTGAATCAGCCAGCCCGCGCACATGAAAAGGCCGGCCTTGAAGAGAGCCTGACTGATCAAATGGAAGAAGGCGGCCGTGTATCCGAATGAAAATGAGGCCTCAGTAGACATCCCGGCCACGCCCAGACCGAGCATCATGTATCCTATCTGTGACACTGTGGAGTACGCGAGGACCTTCTTCAACTCGTCCAAGACCATTGCTTGTGTTGCTGCGAGAAAAGCAGTGAAGCCACCGATGACCGCTACTGTCAGAAAGAATGGATAGACGATTGAGAGATTTGTCGCGGCCGCGACATAAAGTGGTCCAACTGTTCCAACTAGGAAGACTCCCGCGTTAACCATCGTGGCCGCGTGGATCAAAGCAGAGACCGAGGTCGGTCCGGCCATCGCATCAGGTAGCCACTCGTGGAGAGGGAACTGGGCCGATTTCCCAATTGCACCTCCGAAGATCAGGATGGCGGTTGGGATGAAAAGGCCCACGGAAGAAAGGCTGGACGCCCAGTTTGTCTGGCTACTGAGCTGATTGAAGAGCTGTAGAAAGTTGAACGTGCCTGAGTATGCAAAGATGAGAAGTATGCCAATGAGGAAGGCAATGTCGCCGGCACGAGTCATAATAAATGCCTTCATTCCGGCGTGGCTGGGCGAGTATGATTCTGGGACGCCAATCGTCTTCTCGTCCAGCGTTCCGACCCAGTACTTTTTCTCGTCGCTGTGCCAGAACCCAATTAGAGCATAGCTGCAGTAGCCCACGCCTTCCCAACCCAGGAATAGCATGAGAAAGTTGTCGGCCAGGATCAAGAGCAGCATGTTACCTATGAAGAAGTCCATTAGGAAGAAGTATCTGGTGAGGTTCTTTTCGCCTTTCATGTAGCCCAAGCTGTAGACCATGATAAGAAAGCTAATCCAAGCGATTGCATTCGAAAGAACAGCAGTTAGCGGGTCCACAAGTACTCCTGCAGTAATGTTGAGCGGGGGAATCCATGAGACAGGTGCGCCACCAGTCGGTCCAATATCGAGTATCTTGCCGGTCAGTGTGTATCCGGTGAATTCGTTCAGGACAAACAAAGAGGTTGAAAGCAAAGCAGCGACCAAGCTCGTAAGCACGGCAACAGTGTTCCTTGCTTGCCCTCCCGCCTTGGAGGCGAGAACTGAGAGAGCTCCGCCCGCTATGGGCACGATCCAAATCAGGTTAGGAATGAGATACGCGTAGTCAAATCCAGCCAACTAGTATCTTCGGCACCTCGAATCGCAATCATCATGCGGTTTCAAGCAAATCGTCTCCTTGCTGTTTGTTTCGATCATCTCTTCCTATACGACCTACCTGAGAGGATTCGGAAGTTGTGACAGGGTATGGAAAAGTGGAGTGTCGACTATGTTTGGAAGAACGCCTAGTAGAATTGTAAGTATGGCCAGAAATATTAGCGGCGCGAGCATGTAGGCCGACCCTTCTTTCACATTTGCAAGCTTTTCCGGCAGCTGTCCGAAGAAGACCCGCTTCATTGTCCAAAGTGCGTAGCTCGCGGTAATGATTGTTGAAATAACAGCGAGTATGGACAGAATTAGCCAGTACCCAGAGACCGCACTTGCTCCCTGGCTCCCAAGTTTGAGTCCTCCTGCGAAGATCAGCCACTCGCTTTGAAACCCATTGGTCTCAGGGAAACCCATAAGCCCCAGAAAGCCAATCATTGCGCAAACTGCGGTCACTGGCAGCTTTGTTGAGAGGCCTCCCATGTTCTTTATGCTGCGAAGGCCTCCTGCCTGCACAATGATCAATCCTGCGACCATGAAAAGAATCGCCTTTGCCGTTCCGTGGCTGACAAACTGAAAGACAGATCCGCCGACACCCAGCGAACTTGCTGTCGCAATTCCGAAGATAATGTACCCCATCTGACTCACGCTAGAATATGCGAAGAGTCTCTTGATGTCATCCTGCGCAAGAGCCATTATTCCGCCGTAGAACATTGTCAGGACTCCCCAGACGGCGATCCCCAAGCTAACATCGACGTAAGCCCCCGGCAACAGCAGTGTGAACATTCTGATTATGATGTATCCGCCGATACCGATCATCGCCGGAGATAGCAGTGCGCTAATCGGTGTCGGCGCTTCCGCGTGTGCATAGGGCAGCCATATGTGGAGCCCCACCGCCGCAAGCTTTACGAAGAGACCGACAACAATCCCAAAAACAATCCAAGGAAGCAGCTCCGAGGCAATATGAACAGCGGTCATTGCGTTTGGACCAAGGAATACAAAATTGTTCGTCTGGCTTCCTATGGCGAGGAACGAGAGGAGCATAAGCAGTGCGCCTACGTGTGTCCAAAGCAAGTACATCAGGGAGATCCTCCCACGTGCGCCGTATCCAAACTCTGCGATGAGAAAATATGATGGCACGAGCATGAATTCAAAGAAAAAGTAAAGCTCGATGAGGTTGGTCGCAAGAACAGTCCCGACCATTCCGGCGCTGTATAGCAGGAGGAGCGCACTGTATAATCCGAATCGAGACTTGACTCTTTGACTCTCAGCCTCTGATGAGTTTTTAGCCGACTCCACCATGACTGAAGAGGCAGACTCACTGTTGTTCTGGTTAGTTGACACGGCGCCTGGGCTCTGAGGATGTTCTAGATCGCTCTGGATATCAATTCCGGATGACGCGGATCCGGTAGCACGTTCCTCACTCTCCTGCTCCGCGATCCTGTGCCGCATGTAAGGCACCGAATAGAGCGCGACGGCAGTGCAGATGATGTAAATCGTTGCAGCGAAGGGAATGCTGACTCCGTCTACATATAGCCCAAAGCTTCCAATGCTAGAGAGCAGTGACGAACCAGTCAGGCTCTGAGGAAACCATGGATAATACTCGTCAACAGGATTCCCGGACTGGGCCGATAGAAGCAACGCAATTGTAGAATACAACAGAATAACAAAGACAAACCAGCTTGTCGCTTTCGAACCGAATCGCCTGCCCAGATAGTATGCGAAAGGCGAAGCGACAATTGGTATCAACACTGACTGAAGCAAAAGGCCATACGGCAATTTTTCTCTCTAACCTTTTCCTTTGTGATGATAATTCTCTGGCTATGCTTTGGGATCTTTTCCGATGCTCCTTAGGGCCTTTAGGGTGGGGGCAACGGTTTTTCTTTTTGTTGTGTGTCTGTGTATTCTCTTTGTGTGCGCGCTTTTAGTATCAGCGTGAAGATTCTTGTCAGTGCTTGAGTTTTCTAAGCTTGAACACATCAACTTCCTTGTTCAAGCGGAAAGTTACAATGATTATGGCAAGACCAACGGCCGCTTCAGCGGCGGCAATCGCGATCGAAAAAAGGGCGAACGTCTGTCCCTCTATATTGACTGGCGACAGATATCTCGAGAACGCAACAAGGTTCAGATTTGCAGAGTTAACTACAATTTCTATCGCGAAAAAAAGGCGAAGAGCGTTTCCCTTCGAGACTAGCCCGTATATCCCGATGGCAAGTAGGACTGTCGAGACCAGCACGTAATCCAGAAGCGGTATCACCCTCCACGCTTCACTGCTCCCTGTCAACCTTTGCGAGAGTGACTGCCCCAACAATCGAAGCTCCTAGAATTAGCGCCAAGATTTCAAGCGGCAGTGCGTATTGATTAACTAATGAATTTCCTATTGCAACCACCACAGACGATGAAAACGACGAAGTGTTATACATCTGGGCGAGGTTTGAGAAGGTTGCCACAACTCCAACTAGCACCGCCACGGCGACAGCGATAATGATTCCTGCCGGCCTAACAGGCTCTCGCTTTGCCTCTGGTTCGACCTCGCGTGTGACCAACATTACTGTAAAGATTATCAGGACTGCAATGGCCCCGATGTACACAATAATTTGAAAGAGAGCCACGAATGTGGCATCGAGGACTATGAAGAGCCCTGCAATCCCCAAGAAGGAGAATGCAAGTGCAATAGCTCCGTAAACTACCTGCTTTGCTTCAAGAGAAACAATGGCAGCACCGACCGTGAGTGCGGAAATGACAACGAAGGCAATGTCTTCCTCAATCATGGTATGCGACGTCCTCCTCGACCTTGAACTCTACCTTTTTCCTCGTGACTGTCGGCGGCACTGAGAGCTTCTCAGGCGAGTAGACGAGTGCCTTCTTCGTTGTGGCTACGAGATTAAAATCGTCAGTCATCCCTAACGCGTAAAACGGGCAGGCGTCGACGCACAGGCCGCAAAAGACGCATTTCGCATAATCCACTTGAGGGAAGATGGATTTCCTGTTATTGGGCTGAGTCCTATTGACTTTTACCATTTCGATTGCTTGCGAAATATTTTCACATGCAATAGAGCACAGCTGGCATCCGGTGCACTTGTCCATCCAGAGTATGTGCCTCCCTTTGTACCCTGGTTTTGCGACGCCAAGCTTTGGATCGTAGGTGTAGTACCCTGGCAACTCGGTCTGGGCTTCCGGGTACCTGAGTGTCATCCTCCTCTTTGGAAGCTGCGACAGCGCAGATCTGAACGCGTCAAAGATTCCAGAGATGATGTTTCCCAAAGTAGAAAAAATTCCTCTCCCCTATATCTCCCGCAGACGCTATTCCTCTTGCTTCTCCACTCTTTCGGCGATTGATTCCGCTCTGTTGATCACTTTATTTTAGGAGTATTAAAGAAGCCCAGCTGCTCTCAAAAATACGGCAATAAATATGTTGGCGAACGCAATGCCAATCAACCATACCCATCCGAAGCTGATCAGCTGATCTATTCTCACTCTCGGGTTGAACCCCCTCGGGATAATGAAGATCGTCAGCATAATTACCGTCTTAATCATGAACCAAACAACGCCGGGGACCGGAGCGGGGCCTTGCCATCCTCCGAGGAACAAGAGCGTAAATAATGACGACAGTGCGTAGAGCTTTATGTAGACTGCTAGGTTTATCACACCAAAGTTCATGCTTGTGTATTCTGTTAACCAGCCTGCAACGAGTTCGCTGTCCGCCTCTGGAATGTCGAAGGGTATTCTTTCCACTTCGGCCATCGCCGTGACGTAAAATACGATCGCACCTAGAATCATAGGGCCGATGAACCAGATTCTGCTTTGAGAATTGACAATGTCGACAAAGTTGAGCGATCCGCCAGAGAGGATGATGATACCCACGACCGAGAGGATGAGCGGGATCTCATATGATATCATTTGATATAGCGCCCGGATTCCACCTATAAAGGAAAACTTGTTGTTACTAGCCCAACCTGCGAGAAGTGTCACGATCGGAAAGAAGCTCAGGATTGCTAGAGCAATCAACAAGGAGTAGGCTGATGAAGCGATGAAGGTGGTGGGGCCAACGGGGATTACTGCAAGAAGAGCACCGGAGAGTGCCATCATTGCAAAAGGAACTGCCATGAAGAACAGCGTGTCCGCGCGCGCAGGTATCACTATTTCCTTGAATAGCAGTTTGAACAGATCCGCGAAAGACTGCAACCAACCTTCGACCCTCCCCGCATAAAGCGGCCCAATTCTGTACTGCATCTTTGCCAAGAGCTTGCGCTCGTACCAGATTACAAATGAAGAAAGTATTGCTGCAAAGGTGAGACCCGGAAAGGTACTCACCTTGAAAAGCACGGAGTTTGTCCCGAGACCGAGTTGGCTAATGTAAGAATTCGGATCCAGCGGGTTCATTTTGCTCGGATCAAACATATACAGAGCGAGCGACCAGTCTATCTGGTGACTGCAATTCAAGAGCGAAAATCCGCACTGGATTTCGACTTGAAGTACGTAGATCAGGTAAAACACTGGGAGCGCAATCATTGGTAGAATGATCAGCACCCAGAAAAGAATCTCTAATATCCTTCGGACGAACTGCTCAAAGTTCACGATTTCGGGCATTGTATTCTTGATCTCTACCTGTCCGCCTCAACAGGCCAGTAGTCTAGGCTCCAGTAAATTGCCGGCATGTCGGCTACGTGCGAACCTATGAGCAATTTCGGCAAAGCGATCAGATTCCTGAATGATGGAACGCTGATCTTTACGCGATATGGCTTTGTTGAACCATCAGAAATTATGTGAAAACCCATTGCTCCACGAGAGGCTTCGACTCGTCCGTAAGCTTCTCCCGCATTTGCCCTCTGCTGCGGAGAGAGTTTTACTCGCACAGGACCTTGCGGTATTTTTTCTAGGCATTGGCGTATGATGCGCATGCTCTGGCGCATCTCGATGAGGTGGACCATGCATCTCGCGTAAGTGTCGCACTCTTTGAAACTGGGCACTTCAAAGTCGACATCCTCGTAAAAATTGTAGGGCTCGTCAATTCTCACGTCGGACTTTACGTCGGAAGCTCTTAGCACGGGTCCAACAACGCCCAACTTTATCGCATCTTCCCTTGGAAGAACGCCAACCCCCAGAGTCCGTTTGAGGAATAGGGGGCTCGAAAAGAATATTCGCTCATAATCCTTGAGCCTTTTTTCAAAGTAGTCAAACACCTTCAAGGCTCGGGGTTTGAAGCTCTCTGGCATGTCATTCCTCACACCGCCTGGGATTGCATAGGAATAGGTGATCCTCGCGCCGCCAATCATCTGCCCAAGATCTATGAAGATGTCGCGGTCTCCCAGCGGCCACATGAACATCGTCGAGTGCCCTAAGAAGATTCCCTGAATTCCAAGCCAGTAGAGGTGACTGATAATTCTCTGATTCTCAGACATTATCATTCTGAGATACTTTGCGCGCGGAGGGATCTCTATTCCCATCAACTCCTCCGAAGCCATGGAGTATGGCATGATTATATTCGTCACATCGGTGAGAGAAGAGCGCTCAAGCATCGGGATACTCTGAAGATAATTCCTGTACTCGGTCTGCTTTTCCGCGCCTCTGTGCACGTATCCTGGATCAGGCACACAGTCTGTGATCGTGTCGCCCTCTACGGTGATTGTGAACCGAAAGTGACCGGCGCCGGGGTGCTGCGGACCGATACTTACTGTAAGCTTGTCCTCTGCGACCTGCTGAGTAATCATGCCTGAAGCCTTACCTGGAACCGACAATAGTACCGACTCTCACTCTCCAGCCTCTAGTCTGCCGGGGAGCCTGTATGCCTTGAGCAGTGGAGGGATATCGTCCCAGTCCTCCGGCAGAAGAAATCGCGACAGGTTTGGATGACCTTTGAAGACAACGCCCAGCATTTCAGCCGTCTCCCTCTCGTGATAGTTAACGGCAGGGAAAACCTCAATCAAGGAGGGTAGTACAGGATCTTCAGTCGGCACCCTGCAACCTAATGAGAAGACAAGGCTTCGCAGGCCGGGCCCGTCGATTGATTCGAAGTGATAGTCGACCTCTATTGCCTTGTCTTTTGGAAAGTCGGTTCCGGTCACATTTGCAATGTGATCAAATTTTAGGACGTCCCTGACGAAACCGGCAACTTCCACAATATTCTCCCTTGAAGCGAGGATCTTGACTCTCTTAGGACGGACGTACGCAATCTTCGCCTTGTCTCCGAGCTGGCCGATGGAATCAACGATTGCTTTCTCCGCTGGAGACAGCTCTTGCTTTGGTGCCGTAATTGAAGATGACATGAAGCGCTCGCGATCTCCTGCTTTTTGTTCTCCTTGGCACGCCTCTCTGTCGGGTTAGTGGTTCTTCGTTGTGCTCTTTTGTCTTCTTTATTTGCCTCGCGGAAGATCGATCGGAGGCTAACGAATATTGGAGTTCCTTATCTTGTCCTGAAGCAGAACGAAGGCGTCTATAAGCATCTCCGGCCTTGGTGGGCAACCCGGAACATAGACATCTACAGGGACTACTTGATCCACACCTGGAAGGACGTTGTATGAATCAAAATATACGCCGCCCGTGATGGAACATGCTCCCATCGCAATTACCCACTTTGGCTCAGGCATCTGGTCGTATATCCACCGCAGTCGAGGCGCCATCTTTCTCGTTACTGTACCATGCACCACGATAAGATCACACTGCCTTAGAGAGCCAAATGCCTCCAGTATTCCGTATCTCTCAGCGTCAAATCTGGGACCAGAGACCGCACCCCATTCGATGCTGCAACACGCAGTCTCAAGGTGAACTGGCCACAAGGAGTAGGTCCTTCCCCAATTGGCAAGGTAAGTTAATGGATCGGCAATCGCTGCTTGGATTACTTCCTTGGCCTTCCCAACCAGGACGTTCAACCCCGGTCCACTGTCTCCCGGACCTTCTTTGCCTCTGACCTGTGTCGCCTGAGCTACCAAACCTCTTTCTTCCCCGCGAGATAAATCGCAAAACCGAGCGGTATAAAGATCACTCCAAGAAACACGCCGATTGAAAGCGCAGCAGGAATTGCAACGAATGCAGTAGCCCATGCGAACAAGAACATTGAAATCACATCAAAGACTACGAATATCAAGAGATAGGCATAGTACTGCATCATCAAATGCACTCTAGCATCTCCGGACGGCACCTGACCTGCTTCAAAAGTCGCTCGCTTCATCGGCGTCGGATTCCTAGGTGCGAACAGCCAAGGGATAATTATCACCGGCAGTGCGAATACTAGTCCGAATGCGGCCGTCAGAATGATAAGCGCAAATGGGCCTGCCATTTCGGCCACAATTAAACTTACCCTGATGTAGTTTATTTAAACCTTGATTTTGGATGTTGAAATATTTTAGACGCTATTGATTCGGGAAGAGCCGTGATCTTCAGCGTCTCTTGACGTAGCATCTGCATGCTCAGCTTTTTGTGAAGAAGTATCGGCAGGAATTATCTTCTGTATGCCCAGATAATTTTAGTACGAGAAGGAAATGCAGAAGAGGAACAAGAATCTAGACTTGTTTATGCCGAGTCAAGAAGAAAAGAAAGGAGGAAGTCGGGAAGCAACACGACAGTTGAGTTTTCACATGTTGCCCCGGCAGGCTTGCACAAACGTCGGGTTTGATTACGCTCTTCTTCCTCTGCGGCCGCCGGCCCGCCTCGTAGTATCGTGAGGAATCGGAGTAACGTCTTCTATCCTTCCAACCTTGAATCCGCTCCTGGCAATTGCCCTAATAGCGGCCTGCGCGCCTGGCCCTGGCGTCCTTGGACCCGTTCCGCCGACAGCCCTCACCTTGATGTGAACTGCGGTTATCCCTTTCGTCTTTGCAACCTCCGCGGCCGCAGTGGCGCTTTTCATTGCCGCATAGGGAGAGGATTCGAATCTATCTGCCTTTACGTGACGACCACCGGAACTAAAGGAAATCGTCTCAGCGCCGGTAAGATCAGTTATGTGAACAATAGTGTTGTTATAACTGCTGTAAACGTGCACTATGGCCCACCTGTCTTGATGTAATGATGCGGATGCTGATTCCATTCTGGTTCTACCTTAATCCTACTATCCTACTCGTTGTAATTTTTCTTCTTTCTTTCTCGTTGCTTAGAACATGTGTTAACTAGGAGGCAGTTGCCGATGGGCCTTCGCTCCCAATCGACTGCTCACCCTGAGCTGCAGGAGCTTCTTCGAATGTTCCCGCTTCACCGCTTCTTGCACTTATGATCGTAGCCATTCTCGCAAGAGCCGAGCCTTCGGAGTATTTCAAAGAACCTTCCTCAAGCGGGGATACGAGATACGAAGGGACTGTGACTCGGCGATTGTTTAGGGCGATATGGCCGTGACTTATGAGCTGCCTTGCTTGGTAGGGGCTCTTTGCGAGTCCTCTCTTCCACACCAAGGTTTGGAGTCTCCGCTCCAAGACGTTCTCGACCGTAAGCGATAGAACATCGTCAAGGGTTCCCTGCCCAGACTGTATCAAGCCCAGCCTGCCGAGATGGGTGAGCAACTTTGGCTCCTCTCTCCCTCGAACAACAGAGGAAGCTGCCAGGAGCTGCCTTGCTTGCTTTCTGTAATTTGATAGTCTAGTTTGTGCTCGCCACAATTCTCTCTTGTTACGGAGTCCGTAGGTTCCAAGCAGGAATAATTCCTGAGAAATCTGGTCACTGCGCCATGGGTTTCGGGGCGGAGTAAATTTCTTTCTTGGCTTTTTTGGATCTCCCACAGTCTATCACTTCTTTTCCTCTTTTCCTGCAGCTTGAGCGGCCTGTTGGGCTGCTTGCAATGACGACTTTTTCACACCGACTGTTCTCCCTTTTCTGCCCGTTGTTCTGGTTCTTTGTCCTCTCACCTTGAGGCCCAAGCTGTGCCGCACCCCTCGCCAGGATAGTACATTCTTCTCACGGTCGATGTCGTTTTTTATCATAAAGTCGAGATCGCTCCCTATTCTGTGTAGATTGGAGCCGGAATCCACGTCCTTTCTCCTGTTTACGAGCCAAGGAGGAAGGTTGAGCGAGGATCCATCTCTGAGTGCAGATTCGATCTGCTGGAGCTGTCGATCCGAAAGCTGGCCCAGTCTCATTCTGTTGTCGAGTTTCAAGGATGCGGTTAGCGCATTGGCGTAGCTATCGCCGACGCCCTTTATCTCAGATATTGCAGGCACGAGTTTCTTTGTCCCGTCTAGGTCTCGCCCGGCAATCCTGACAATGTGTCGAAATTCCTGTGACATATATTGAAGGAATTACTGTTTCTGCCTGTCGTCTATAAAACTTTAATCGTTTCGCTCGAACCGCAATGACGAGAACAGTGAGAACTGGAAAAGCTAAGGATTACTGGGTCACATTGCCGTCCGACGTCACTTCATTTTGGAGCTCCCTATCGACGCTAGATTTCAAGTATTGCTCATTTTCATTTGTATGACAACCTTCCATGTGTGGAAGGCAGGCCATAGCATATGCTGATCATCTGCTCCCGCCGGTTGATACCATGCGCATGTAGAGTTAATGAAAAGTCTCCACCGATCTGCTCGGTCAAGAAAAGACAGAATCAAAAATTTATTCTTATTTTTGGTCTCTTTTGAAAGAAATATTATTTAATCCAAGCTAGTTTCCTCAACTTAGAACAAGGTCTTCGATTTCCGATGGGAAAAATCGACGAAATTGACATGAAGATTCTTGCCGAGCTTCAAAGGGATGCGAGTATCAGCGTCCCCAAGCTCAGCAAGAAAATCAATGTGAACTCTTCCGTCGTTTACAGCCGGATAAAGAGGCTGGCAAAACGCCAACTCATTAAGCGATTCACGATCGAGGTGAACGATGATGCGCTGGGCTACACTGTCTCGGCTTTGATAGGTCTCAATATCGACTCAAAATACCGTGACTCAATACTTGATGAGATGCTCAGAATGGACTCTATACGAGATATCTACGAGATCACTGGAAGATTTGATCTTCTAGTGATGGTCAAGGCGCACTCGCTCGACGAGCTTCACGACACTGTTTCAGCCAAGATAGGGAAGCTCAATGGAGTCATGCACACCGAGACGTTCATTGAGATGCGCAGGAGAGAGCACGACATTTCATACGCTGTGCAAAAGTCTTAAGGCAAAGATTTAATCACTTGAGAGGACAAAGTCAGAAACAGGAATGGCGAGTCTGTGAAATGGTGAACAAAGCGCAAATAGTCAAGGAGCTTTCTCAAGTAGTAGATCCGGAAGTGGGTGTCCCAATCACCGAGATGGATCTCGTTGACGATATTGGAATCAATGAGGAGACCGGTACGGTATCAGTGGGATTTCACCTCACCGCTCCATTCTGCCCTCCGATGTTCGCTTTGGAGATTGCTCAAGACATTAAGAGGCGCGTCTCGGCACTAGAAGGAGTGAAGGAGGTAAAGGTCTCCATGACGGGTCATTTTATGGCTGAGGAGATAAACAGACGCGTCAACGTGTCGCCAGCTTCTTCTGCGCCATCGTCATCATCGGCATAGGCCCTTTTTGTTTTTACGTTACTTCTTCGGACGAGAGTTTCTCTCCGAGGTATCCGTACAGCGCCGTCTTCATAACCTTCAAAGGAAGCAGCGCACACTTTATTCTGACGGCTCCAAGGTTTGGCGACCCCAAATTTTCCAAGAGTACCGATTTGTCGATTCCCCTGACCTCCTCGATGGTCTTTCCCATGACCATCTCAGTGAGCATAGAGGCAGAGGCCTGGCTTATCGCGCAGCCGTCTCCGTTGAATTTGATGTCTGAGACCCGCCCGTTGGCGAACTTGAGCTGCATCTCAACGACGTCACCGCAGAGAGGATTTGAATCCCGCGATTTTGCATCAGGAGTTTCAATGCTACCTCTGTTTCTCGGGTTCTTGTAATAGTCAAGAATTATTTCCTTGTACATGTCAGAGCTCATGTCCTTCTAGGATAGCACCTCTCTAACCTTTCGCAGCGCAGAAATTAAGACTTCAAGGTCGTCAACATCATTGTAGACGTAGAAACTCGCCCTTGAGGTAGCGGGAACTTGCAGTTTCTCCATCATTATCTGGGCGCAATGATGACCGGATCTTATTGCAACGCCCTCATTGTCAAGAATCGATGCAACATCGTGCGCGTGTATTTTCCCCAGATTAAAGGAAAAGACGGCGCCCCTTATCCGTGGATCCTCTGGACCGTAAAGTTTCAATTCCGGCACCTTCTGGAGCTCGTCAAGAGCGATCTCGCAGATCCTCTCCTCGTGTCTTCTGACACTATTCATTCCCAGCTTCGATTCAATGTAGTCGATTGCGGCACCAAACCCGATCACGTCGGCAATATTTGAGGTTCCTGCCTCGAACTTCCAGGGCACGTCGTTCCACTCTGATTCCTGTCTGTGGACCTGCCTTATCATGTCGCCGCCAAGCAGGAATGGAGGCATCAACTCAAGTAACTCGCGCCTACCGAAAAGGCAACCTACGCCTGTCGGACCGAGCATCTTGTGAGCCGAGAAAGCAAGGAAATCACATCCAATGTCCTTCACGTCAACTCTCAGGTGAGGTACAGATTGGGCGCCGTCAACGACGACAATGCACTCGTCATTTTGTTCATGCGCAATCTTTGTCAATTCCTTTGCGTTGTTTATCGTGCCCAGCACGTTTGACATTTGAGTGAAGGCGAAGATTCTGGTGCCCTTGATCTTGCTTGCAAAGTCAGATTCGTCAATTAGACCTTCCTTAGTTGTTTCGACGATTTCAAGACTAGCGCCGTAGATCTTTGCAAGCTGCTGCCATGGTACAAAGTTGCTGTGATGTTCCATCTCAGTCACGACAATCTTGTCCCCATTTTTCAGGAACTTGCGGGACAAAGAGTGTGCGGCTAGATTGAGCGCCTCCGTGGCATTGCGAGTGAAAATGATCTCCTCCGCGGAAGGAGAGGAAATAAACTGCGCCACCTTTCCGCGAGAGGCCTCGAATGCCTCAGTGGCCCGCTCGGCAAGCTCATGGACCGATCTGTGGATATTCGAATTGTAATCCAAGTAATAATGGCTTATCGCATCGATAACCTGCTTTGGTTTCTGCGTGGTCGCCGCGTTGTCAAGATAGACGAGCCTCTTCAAATGTACTTTCCTTTGAAGAATAGGAAAGTCATTCCGAATCTCGCTGACGTTGAACGCGGTCTCTTTTTCCGCCTCTAACATTCCATCTTCATCTACGCAGGTTATCGCAAAATTCTCTTTTGTCTTGCAGAGCTACTCTTGTAAATACGAATTGGCTGTATTTCTGCTTTATTCAAATCAAGAATGGGAAGAAACAGCCCACCAACTAGGAGCGGAGATCTGACTTCACCCCAGGCCGGAGGTTACGCCATTGAATTCCACTTAGCGGTACTTGTAATGACCCTCAAAGATATCCTTTGACGGGCGATTTGCTTCCGCCTCCTCTTCGAAGAGGACTTCCTTCTTCCTCCTTTTGACGAGTCCGGTCACGCCATGCCATTTTGCTTCTACCAAGTCTCTTATGGTGTCCCTCAGCTCCTCAGAGTTTACTCGGGATATTGCAGGCTCAAGGAAACCCAAGACAATGAACTTCTTTGCCTCGTCCTCTGAGAGACCACGCGTCATCATGTAGAAAATCTGGTCTTGGTCAATCTGCGCGACCGAGGCCGAGTGCGTGGCCTTGACTTCGTTCGTGAGTATCTCAAGACCTGGAATTGCATCCGACTTTGCGTCAGGGCTTAGAAGAATGGCGTGGCCAGCAAGATATGCGCTCGCGTTCTTCGCATCTTTCCCTATGCGAATCATTCCCTTGAACACTGAGCGAGACTTGTCTTTGAGCACGCTGTTCGCGAGGATTCGCCCTCTAGTGTTCTGCGACACGTGCGTGAGATCTGAAACAAGGTCATAGCGCTGAGTACTGTTACCGAACACGACCTCAACGTCCTCTGCGCTCGCACCGTCACTCTGAAATATGCTTTCCAGCCTTGCCCTAACAGATCTGCCACCAAAATAGGCAAGCGTCCAAGTAATACTTGCGTCTCTATGGCAGATCGCTTTCTTGTTTTCGAGGACTGTGGTCTGCGAGGAGTAGTTCTCTATGTTTGAGAAGTGGACTGATGAGTTATCATTCACGTAGGCTTCTACTAACTCCGAAGCAGAAGTGTCAAGGTCTGCGCCGTAGCTTTCGGTGAGAAGCGAGACCGACGAATCTCTTTCTGCATAAATCCAAGTCTGTGAAAAGAAAGGCCTCTCAGAGTTGAGATACGAACGGAGTCGGAGCGGGGACTCCAACTGAGTGCCTTTTGGAACATAAACGAGCCAACCAGTCGAAAACAGCGCCGTGTTCAGCGCGGCGTACTTGTCGCCCTCGGGCTTGATTGCCTTGTTCTCGAATATCTTACGAAGGATGGGCTCGTGTTTTTCAAGGGCCTCGTGAAGATCACAGAAAACGACCCCCTTGGATTCAAGCCCTTTCACGCTCTTGGAAGCAATCGTCTCAGACTGTGTGCTGATATAGTAGGCGCCAGTTGATTCGATTCCCTGTGCGACCTCTTCAATTGTCGCTGAAGTAGGATGCCTAAGGGGTGCAGTTGCTTTCCTGCCCAGAGTTGCTGGATCCACTTTGAGGTCAAGTGCGTATTTCGAATAAAGATTAGATTGTTCCTCGGGAAGCGCTACAAAATGCTTTAGAGCTCCTAGCCTATACGATTTTAGCCATGAGGGTTCGTTCAGGTTCGCCGAGATCTGTTCGATAAACCCCTCGTCAATTGGGGCCCCTCCTTCCCTTTTTTCTCTTTGAGGTACTGGCTTTTGCTCCTGCTGAGTTATTGCTGTCTCACCAATCAATGTTTTTCTGAAACAGAACATTATTCAAGGATTCACGGTGTCGAGTCTCCGCCGAAGGAAGTAGTGTAGACAATGCGCGAAATCTCGCTCCCATTCTTTCCACTTGTCTCTACGCGCTGGCCGCCTCTCACTTTGAGGCGAGACGTTCATAGGCGCAGCTTGAACTTGTTCCGGCTAGCCTACCGAGCCGACCATTTCAAGCTGTATCAGGCGGTTCAGCTCAACGGCGTATTCCATGGGGAGTTCCTTCGTAAATGGTTCAAGGAAGCCCATGACAATCATGTTGAGTGCGTCGGACTCGCTTAGACCCCTGCTCATGAGGTAGAACAAGGCCTCCTCACTGATCTTTCCAACTGTAGCCTCGTGAGTAATGTTTGCCGTCTCTTCGTTGATTTCGTTGTATGGGTACGTGTCTGTCCTTGACCTCTCGTCCAGGAGGAGTGCATCGCACCGAACACTTGACTTTACTCCCTTCGCTCCCTTTTCGACGTGAAGCAATCCCCTATACGTTGTCCGCCCGCCTTCCTTGCTCACTGACTTGCTCGTAATTCTCGAAGTAGTGTTCGGTGCTAGGTGAACGATCTTTGCTCCAGCGTCCTGATGCTGATCCTTGCCGGCGAAAGCAATCGAGAGAACCTCTCCCTTCGCGCGCGGCCCAACAAGGTAAACCGATGGGTACTTCATCGTCAGCCTGCTACCCAGGTTTCCGTCGACCCATTCTACAGTCGCGTCCTCGTAGGCGTAGGCTCTCTTCGTTACGAGGTTGTACACGTCCCTTGACCAGTTCTGGATTGTAGTGTACCTGACCTTCGCTCCCTTTTTCGCAATAATTTCAACTACGGCAGAATGCAACGACTCTGAGGAGTAAATCGGAGCCGTGCAGCCTTCGATGTAGTGGACCTCGGCGCCGGGTTCCACTACGATCAATGTCCTCTCGAACTGACCTACGTTCTGCGCGTTGATCCTAAAGTACGCCTGTAGCGGGACTTCGACCTTGACTCCCGCAGGGACGTAGACGAAACTCCCGCCGCTCCACACAGCGCTATTTAGGGCGGCAAACTTGTTGTCGTTCGGCGGAATTATCGTGCCAAAGTATCGCTTTACGATGTCGGGGTATTTCTTCAAGGCAGAGTCCGTGTCCAAGAAGACCACCCCTTTCTTTTCGAGGTCTTCCCTTAGCGAGTGGTAGACAACCTCTGACTCGTACTGGGCTCCGACCCCGCCGAGGAACTTGCGCTCAGCTTCTGGAATGCCAAGCTTGTCGAACGTCTTCCTTATGCTCTCCGGGACGTCCTTCCAATCTGTGCCAGCCTTGTCAGTTGGCTTTGCGTAATAGTAAATGTTGTCAAAATCTATGGTAGAGAGGTCTCCGCCCCAGTTGGGCATGGGCCTTTCCAAGAAGTACTCGTAAGCCTTTATTCGAAAGTTCCTCATCCACTCTGGCTCGTTCTTCATCTTCGAGATTTCTTCGACGGTTGAGCGAGTGAGCCCGCGCTTTGACTTGAAAACAAGCTGCTCAGGATCCTTAAAGTCATACTTGCTATAGTCTTCGTTTATGACCTGCCGTGACACTTTTAGATCGCACACTCTCCCTGAGTTTTTTTCATTATGACATATGTTATAAGAAGTCTATAAGCGTTGTTGCGCTACCTGCAAGAATGCGAGGTACCGAGTGGGTCTACTTTGCCTTTACTTCAGCCTCGGGCTCCGCTTCCTCAGCACCCGAGATCCAAGCATATCCCTTTTCCTCTAGTTTCTGCGCCAGCTCGGCTCCGCCAGAGACTGCGACCTTGCCCTTCACAAGCACGTGGACAAAATCTGGTTTTACATATCTCAGAATGCGCTGATAATGCGTTATCAGCATTATTCCAATTTCGGAGCTCGTAATGCTATTGATTCCATTGGAGACGAGTTTCAGCGCGTCAATGTCTAGACCGGAATCGGTTTCATCAAGCACTGCGAATTTAGGACGCAGGACAGCAAGCTGGACCACTTCGGCTTTCTTCTTCTCTCCTCCTGAGAAACCTTCGTTCAGGTATCGAGTCGCAAAACTCCTTTCCATTCCGACGGTTTCGAACTTGTCCTCCAACATCTTTCTGAAGTCTCTGACAAGCATCGGCTCATCCTTGCGTACTGCATTGTAAGAAATCCTCAGAAAGTTGGCGAGGCTCACTCCCGGGATCTCAAGCGGATACTGGAACCCTAGAAACAAGCCGCGCAGTGCTCGTTCATTAGGCGGCATGTCCTTGATACTGACTCCGTCAATCTTGATGTCTCCTGAGATTAGCTTGTACTTTGGGTGGCCCATCATCGTATAGGCGAGCGTGCTCTTCCCAGAGCCGTTGGGGCCCATGATCGCGTGAATCTCGCCAGTTTTTACCGCGAGGTCGATTCCCTTGAGAATCTCCTTCCCCTCAATCCCTGCATGAAGATCTATGATTTCAAGCGTGTTCGCCAAATTCTTGTCTCACCTAATCCGAATACAACCATTATCTTGATGAAGCTAGCACACTTTCATTCGATTCCTGACCAAGGTAATTCAATAAGAGAAGGTTCTTTCTGTTTTCCTTCTTTCTTGATTATTCGGGCTAGCAACTTCTTTTTTGTATGACGTATGTTATAAATTGTGCGCCTCGCTTGCGCAGTACCCAAAAAAGGTCAAACCATCCCAGAGTCTCCGAGACTCTGGGATGCAGCCCAACCTGATCAGTAGAACTCTTTGAAAAGTGAGTTTGGATCTGGCTGGCCCAGCGGTGCTTTCACAGGAGTGCCCATCTTGATTGTGACATCCTGTTCCTCGTAGGTCGGCCTCTGCGTCTCGTAGAAGAGTCCAATAGGGATCTTTGGGTCCGACTCTCTAGATTTCAGCAACGCTTGCATCGTGTCAGAAGTGTTGTAGTCGGGCCCGTTGAACTTGTAGCATTTCTGTCTGAAATACTCGTATGTATTCACCTTGTTCCAGGTAACGCAGGGGCTGAAAACGTCGATTAGGGCAAAACCCTTGTGTTTAATCCCGTTCTGAATCAACTCTGTAAGATGTTTCGGGTCACCTGAAAAGCCTCTCGCCACGTAGGTCGCCCCCGCGACGACTGCAATCGCGATCGGATTGATGGGCTCCTCAATGTTTCCAGCGGGCGTGGATTTCGTCACGAAAGAGTGAGCGCTCGTCGGGGACGCCTGTCCGGTAGTCAGCCCGTAGATCTGATTGTTCATGACGATGTAGGTGATGTCGAGATTCCTGCGCATCGCATGGACAAAGTGGCCCAGACCAATGCCGTATCCATCACCATCTCCTCCGGTCACCACGACGTTGAGCTCCGGGTTTGCAAGCTTGGCACCCGACGCAATGGGCATGGCCCGTCCATGCAAGCTGTGAAAGCCGTATGCATGTATGAATCCAGGGAGGTTGCTCGAGCACCCGATTCCCGAGACCACGAGTAGGTCCTTCGGGTCTATGTTAAGATTAGCGACGGCCTGCGTAAGTGCGTTGAGCACTCCAAAGTCACCGCAGCCCGGACACCAGTCCGGCCTGGTTTCACTCTTGTACTTCGATAATTCCAGCATTTCTTTCTTACCTCGTCAATACTTTCTTCGCATTTTGCACTATTTCGTACGGGTACAGAGGCTCTCCATCGAACTTAAGGAATCTGTGCGGGACCTCGAAACCCGTCTCGGCCCTTATCATCCGAGCCATCTGGCCCGAGTAGTTGCATTCCACAATCAGAAGGTTCCTCGCACTTTTCAGCATTGTCTCTATGGCATCGGATTTGAAGGGCATGACGTTCCTGATCGGATACACGTTTGTCTTGATCCCCGAGGCGGTCAGCATCTCCGCGGCTTCTAACGCGACGCCGAATGTCGAGCCCCAGCACACGAGCGTAAGGTCTGCATCCTGAACTCCGTAGAGCTTTGGAGCTGCGAGCTCGTTCCTCGCAAGGTCCATCTTCTTCATCCTCTTGATCATCTGCTTCTCCCGCTCCTTGACGTAGACGGGGATGCCAGAGAGGACATCGGAAATAACAGCCCCGCTCTCCTCGTGCTCATCGCTTGCGGCAACGTATATTGTGCCATTAGTTCCAGGGATTGCTCTTGGAGAAATCCCCGTCTCAGTGACCTTGTACCTCAGGTACGGCTCTGAGGCAGAAGAAATGAGCTCACCCCTATCAATTACAACTTTTGAACTCAGCTCATCAACTGACTCGATGTGTTCGGACAAGAGAAGGTCGCTTGCAATTATCACAGGGCACTGGAATCTCTCGGCGAGGTTGAAAGCTTCTATCGCAGCATAGTATGCGTCCTCTACAGTGAGTGGTGCGAGTACTATTCTTGGAAAATCTCCCTGCGATGCTCCAGTCATCATATTGAGATCGCCTTGCTCGGTCTTCGTAGGCAAGCCCGTTGAAGGTCCAGCCCTCTGCGAATCGACTATGACGATCGGAGTCTCAGTCATCCCTGCTAGACCAAGTGCCTCGACCATCAGTGAAAAACCGCCTCCTGAAGTGCCCACCATCGCCCTAACTCCCGCGTGGGCAGCGCCTATCCCCATGTTGATCACGGCGAGCTCGTCTTCGGCCTGCTTGACCACAACCCTTGCGGAGGCCGCGTGTGCCGCCATCCAGTGGAGGATCCCAGAGGCAGGAGTCATCGGGTAGGCTGCGTAGAATTTGCATCCGGCCATGACGGCACCGAGAGCTATTGCTTGATTGCCCGTCATCAACATCTTTGGTCTCGGATTGGCTGGTGGGTTTGCTCTCACTTGAAGCGGTGAAAAGTTTGCCTTTGCATAGTCGTAACCCGCCTGCGCGGCTTTGACGTTCGCATCGACCACAGCCTGTTTTTTCTTTCCAAAGGTATCCGTGAGGACGCCGGTGAATACGTTGAAGTCAAGTCCGAGGAGAAAAAGCGTCGCTCCCAACGCGACGGTGTTCTGCATGATCGGGTTCTTGTCAAATTTGCGTGAAGTGTCGCTGAGCGGCATCGGCAGTGCTTTAGCTGAGCTCGGAATCAGGTTGGGAGAGAACTTTACCTTGTCCTTGTCGTAGATGACCACACCGCCGGACGAGATGAGAGGACTATGTATCTCTCCGGTCTCCGAATTCAACGCTATCAGCACATCTAGGTTATCACCTTGACTTGTGACCTTGTTGGAGCTACCCCGCACTTGGAACCAGACGTGTCCGCCTCTAATGGCCGACTGGTAGCTGTTCAAACCATAAACGTGCAGACCGCTGCGAGAGCATGTACGCGCCAGAATTTCGCCTGTCGAGGAGACTCCGTCTCCTGCGGCCCCGCCTATCCTTACGCAAAAGTCATTCCTCAAATCAAATTCAATCCTCCCTTACCAATGTGATCCTGTTTCTCTAATGCCCAACTCGAATAATCGGTTTTTCCCTGCCTATAATCCTAACTGTTTAAGAATGAAATTTCTGCCCTCAACTAGAAACGTGAAGAATTCTACTTGTAAACAAATCAGGCGTTTGGAAAACTCTGCCTTTGTAATTTGGATTCGGGATTCATCCGATTGAGTTGGTCGAATCCGAGAGTTGCGCCCTCTCGAAAGTGTTTCGCTACGTCATTCTGACAATTGCCCTCAAAAATTTCGAAAGACAGAACGCGCCGTAACCGATCAAAGAAAAGAACGTCGCAATAAGAGACCTCTTTCATCCTCTACTAACCAAATTTTTATTAGATATTAGCCTGAGATATGCCGCAACCTGGTGCTTCATCAGCTCAGAGAAATGACTGGATTCGGAATAGAGAAAATGCCGCCGTAGCTCAGCGTGGTAGAGCAGATTTCGCGCGAATGTTTTCTGACTGTTGCGTTGGTGACTAAACAAAATGCACGAAAGCTTAGCTGGCTGTTAACCAAGCTCGGGTTGAGGGTTGACGCACTTCCGCGTGCAGAAACCAGTTGGTCGACCGTTCAAGTCGGTCCGGCGGCGCCTCACTCTTTCCTACTTTTTGTTCCACGGGTTGTCAAGCTCATGTTAGTGACTGACATCACTTCACCTCTCGTCATAAGTGCTCGTTATGATCTGATCACAGCGCTTCTAATTCGTCATGTCTGATTCTGTTTTCCGATCTCGAGGGAAAAGGAGAAGATGCCATCTTGAGAGAATCCCTGTTGTCTCCGCGAAATCTAGAAGTGTTTTTAATCAGTGCGAGGCGACGATGTAATTCAGCAACAAAAAGTTGACTGAAAAAGGGTCGAGCGCGAGCAAGAGCGCGAAGAAGGATGAACGACAGGTAGATTTCAAGTATTTCGAGAATAAGGCCGATGCCATCGATCTTTCGGCGCGCGTAATCTCTGAGAGAAGGAGACTTCTCTCGACTCCCGTAGAGCAGTTGGATCTCGAGCAATCCTCTTCGATCAGAGAACTCGTGAAATCTTGGTCGAGGACGAGCATCCAGAGCCGATCAATCGCAGAGTGCGCTCAGGTCTACGAAAATATGATTACTGACCCTGCTCGGCCCACAATTTTGCTTGGATTATCTGGTGCCCTAATTGCAGGTGGAATGCGTAAGGTCATCCGCGACCTCATAGACGCGGGTTTCGTTGATGTCGTCGTTTCAACCGGCGCCATCGTCTACCAAGACATCTACCAGGCGCAGGGCTACAAACACTTCATGGGCACCCCAAAAGCTGACGACGCGGTTCTTCACGACCTCTACATAGACAGGATATATGACGCCTACGTGGACGAGGTCGGGTTCGTGAAGACAGACGATGTCATAGCAGAGATCGCGGCCGCCATACCTCCGAAGAAATACTCTACGAGAGAGTTTCTTTTCCACTTGGGAGAAAGGGTGGCCTCGGATCCCAACTCGATCGTCGGAACGGCGTCGAAGAGAGGAGTTCCGATCTTCGTACCCGCCATCGCTGATTCTTCAATTGGCATTGGGCTCGCTGGACTCTATCGAGCAGCCAAGAAGAAGAATCGGGCGCTCATGCAACTGGATACGATTCAGGACAACTACGAGATAGCTCAGATAGTTCTGAAATCGAAAAAGACAGGGTCAATCTACGTCGGGGGAGGCGTCCCGAAGAACTACATTAACGACGCAGCCGTAATGCTTGACTACACGCCGGGCCACGCCTATGCACTCCAGATAACTACGGATGCCCCCCACTGGGGAGGACTTACTGGGAGCACGCTCGACGAGGCGAAATCGTGGGGCAAGGTGTCAAAGAAAGCAACTCGGGCGACCGCTTACGTCGAGGCCACGATTGGCCTTCCCCTCATTGCGGCGTACGTCTTACAATCAAAGGAACTGACGCGTGGTCGAAAAAGGCTCAAATTCGTTTGGCAGGCTGATGAGCTGAGAGAGATTAATATAGTGTAAGCAAGAGGCCAGAAATCAAAACATCAAGGATTGGCAAACGAAAAAATGACGATGCACGAAGCTAGATTAGGGCAAAAAGCGCTCGTTGAAGCAATTGGCACTTTCCTCCTTACTTTCATCGGCGCTGGCTCAATAATCGCAACTCAATACCTCTCCACCCCCAGTCAATCCTATCCGGGTCTAATCGTCGTCGCGCTAGCTCACGGCATTGTCCTCGCGATTGCAGTATCTGCAGCAATGAACATCTCTGGAGGTCATATCAACCCAGCAGTGACGATAGGCCTCCTGGTTACCAGGAAGATTTCACCGAGGAATGCAATCGTCTACATAATCTCGCAGTTGGTCGGAGCTGTCATTGCGGGCTACATGCTCTTCGGTGTCTTTCCTTCAGCTGCGGGGAATGCAGTGCAGTGGGGAACGCCCACCCTGAGCTCATCGACTTCCATGCTCCAGGGTATCTTATTCGAGGCGATAATGACCTTCATCCTGCTCTTCGCGGTCTTTGGGACTGCGGTAGATCCACGCGCTCCGAAGATCGGAGGGTTTGGGATCGGTCTCGCCGTAGCGGTGGACATCATGGCGGGGGGCCCGTTCACGGGAGCCGCGATGAATCCCGCCAGAGCGATAGGCCCTGCGATAGCCTCGCTTGACTTTCTGAATTGGTACGTCTACTGGATCGGCCCCATAATCGGCGCCATAGTCGCCGCACTTATTTATGAGTACGGCATCTTGAGACCTTCGAGACTCCTCTGAGTCTAGCTGTGAGCGTCCTCGCCTACGAGCGGGACGAACGTGCACTCGACGATCTCTTTGGTTTCAAACTCCGGCCGCCCAGATTTTCCAACCTCTTTTCTAATCTTGGTTAATTTCTGGTAACTCGTTCCGCCCAACGGAATCTCCATTATCCCGCCGACTTTCAGTTGCTTACGAAGGTAGATCGGGACTCTCGGCGCGCCGGCGGCGACGACGATCCGATCATAGATCTCTTCCTCGGACTGCTGCGGATAGCCCAGCGACCCATCGCCTTCGACTACCTGAACAACATCGTCTGCCCCAACTTTTCTTAGGTTTGATCTCGCAAACTCCGCAAGCTCATGGTCTCTCTCAATCGAGATCACTGGCAGTTCTTTGGACTTGATGTCGTGGCGCCTTACTATGTGTCCAATCAAGGCAGCGCTGTATCCGCTTCCAGCCCCTACCTCGAGCACTTTCATGCTGGAGGAGAGCTCGAGTTGCTCAAGCATGAGCACGATCATGTGAGGTGCCGAAATCGTCTGGCCGGTGCTCCCAAGAGGCTGCGGGTCGTCAAAGTAAGCAGTGAACTTCGGCGTGCGCGGCCAGAGGAACTCCTCCCTTGGAACGGATCGGACCGCCTCTTCGACCTGCGAGGATTTCAGTACTCCTTCCCTTTTCATGGATCGAATGAGTTCTTCTTTGAGTGAGGAGATGCTCGGAATAGAACTATCATTCAATTCGCTCGTTCTCTTACCGTCAGGTCGCACTCGTCAACGGAGTCTCGCTCACTTGAACCACTGCTCTAGCGACTGGCTCTCCTCTCTCTGCGCCTCTTCGAGCCTTCCGAGCGACGACTGGATCCTTTCGCGAGAAAAGTCGTGCTCGCCAACCAGAAACTTCTCAAGCTCGTCCTTCTGCGGGCTCTTCACTTCGAGCGTCACCTCCTTCGTAGATACCTGAGGGTTCAGAAATATTCCTCTTATCTCGTCAGGCTTGAAGTTGATCTTCCCCTTGAGCTGGGGAATTTCCTCGATCCTCGAGTACTTTTTCACAAGTTTTAGGGCAGTCGCGGGCCCGATGCCAGGAAATCCGTCTGGGTTAAAGTCGGTGCCAAGCAGAATTGCAATATCAATCAACTGCTCCCTCGTGATGCCGTTCGTCGAGAGCACCGTGGACAAAGTCACGGTCTCGGGTATCACGTCGACCTTGACGTTCCTGTTTGGCAACTTTCGCTTGCCCGAAATTGTAATGTTTCTCACCAGGCGCGTCGCACCGAAGAGGAGGCTGTCGTAATCCTGGCTTGCAGCATAGTCGACCACCCCCTTCGTGGTCAGGTAGGCAGCCGTCGCCTCTCCCTCCGAAGGCGCCTGAATCCAGGGGATTCCCATTAAGTCTAGCAGCTTCTTCGAGTCTTGGATCATCACGTCTTCAAGATATGCCGTTGCCGAGGCAAACTTCTTCGCAGCGACGAAATCCCTCTTTTCCATGGCCTCACTGTACTTTGCCGCAGCGAGCACCTTCACCTCCCTTCTACGCTGGATCTCAGCGCTCTTGAGGCTCGGCGGAGTGCCGTCAAAGACGTAGAGCAGTTTGATGCCAGCTTCTATCAGATTGAGGTTTCTGTAGAATAGGCCGCTTAGGTGGCTAGTGACCCTCCCTTTGTTGTCTCTCAGGAGCTCGCCAGTCATTCCGCGTATAGTTGACAGGAATTGGTACAAAGCGTTGAATGCGTCTACAGCGAGGGCTTTGCCGCGCAAGGCTTCGATTGAAGTTTTTTCCGGGCGAGCTATATCGCGAAGGTTAACGCCCAAATTCTCTGAAAATCACCACATATGTAAATCAAAAAGAGAGAAAGATTCTATTTGGGCAACGCGCCAAGCACTTGCTACCCGAAGCCTCTTTCTCAAAATCCGAGTTACTCTACTTTGGGGCGACGTGCGGAGATATTAATGCTCCGAAGTGGGCGAGCCTTGAAGGTACGGGTGGAGAATACAATCGCAGTAGGAGCGCGCTCGGTTACTCTCTGGGTACTCTGGTGAGGGCGCCGGCCTTTCCCTTAACTAGTTCGATTCGCCTAGCGTCCTTGGTCTGCCAGCGAATAGTAATCAAGCCGAGAATCTCAAGCTGCATGAGAATCTTGTTCAAATCCCTCATGGACACGTCCTCTCCATCCCTTTGAAGGGATGTGAGGAGATCTCTGTCGGTTATGCTCTCGTCCTGCTTCATCTTTTCGAAGACAATGTTTCTGAGTGGATACTTCATTTCGATCGTTCCCTGAGAGATTATATTTTGTAGCGCCTTTCACGTAACGTTCAGATTTTCTGCTATATCAGCTCTATCCGATGAAGCCCGTTTGCGTGCCTTTTCCCTTGAGCTTTCTTTCGACATTTGAGAACCAGTTCTCTACTTCGACGTTTAGTGCGGGCCTGACCTTGCCGATCGCCGAAAGGAAATCTCCCTTTGTGACGAGTGGTGAATCCGGGTTTCTCCTCAGCGCGAGAAGAGCTGCCTGCCTGCAGAGCGATTGGAGGTCCGCGCCTGAGTATCCCTTCGTCTCCGATGCGACCTCTTGGATAGAAACGCCAGAGTCAAGCGGCATACCCAAAGTGTGGATCTTCAGGATGTCTACCCTCTCCTTCTCGGTCGGCGGAGGAACATACACTAGGAGCTCAAGCCTCCCGGGCCGCAGAAGTGAAACGTCAATCAGATCAGGCCGATTCGTGGCGCCAAGAACAAACACGTCGCTGCTGGAGCCACAGTTGTCGATCTCCGCGAGGAGCTGGCTCAGTACTCGGTCGGTATTTTGATCAGGGCCAGCTCGTGTAACTGCTATCGAGTCGATCTCTTCAAGGAACACTATGCAAGGAGAAGAGCTCTTCGCCTTCTTGAAAATCTCCCTAATTGCCCTCTCGGACTCGCCGAGCCACTTTGAGAGAACCTCTGGCCCTCGCACCAAAATCAGATTAGCTCCCGTCTCAGTAGCGAGAGCCTTCGCGAGGAGTGTCTTTCCGCATCCTGGTGGACCGTAAAGGAGCATCCCACGCGTCGGCGAAACGCCCACCTTTTCGAATCTCTCGGGATTGCGCACAGCCCAGACAACGTTTTCGACCATGGTTCTCTTAACTGCCTCTAAGCCACCGATCTGGTCCCAGGGAACCTTGGGGGTTTCTGTGTAGACTTCTCTCATCGCCGTGGGGATGATTTCCTTCGAAGCCTCCTTGAAGTCCTTCGCGCTCACGCTCATCTTCTCCAGGACATCGGGTGGGAACTGCTCTCCCTCCAAGTCGATGTCGGGGATGTAGCGCCTCAGCGCTCTGAGCGCGGCTTCCCGACACAGCGCCCTAATGTCCGCACCGGTGTAGCCGTAGTGCTCCCTCGCCATCTTCTCCAGGTCGACGTCCTTGTCAAGAGGCATTCCCCTCGTGTGTATCTGCAAAATTTCCAATCGCGCGTCCTGATTTGGAACTCCAATCTCGACCTCCCTATCAAACCTGCCCGGGCGACGGAGCGCGGGGTCGATTCCCTCGGGTCGGTTCGTGGCCCCAATCACGACGACGTCCCCCCTGTCTGCGACGCCGTCCATGAGAGCCAACAGTTGTGCGACAACTCTTTTCTCCACATCGCCGAAAACCTCTTCCCTGCGCGGAGCGAGCGCGTCAATCTCGTCTACGAAGATGATGCTCGGCGAGTTTTCTTTCGCTTCCTTGAACAGGTCTCGAAGTTTTCCCTCTGTTTCCCCGTAGTACTTGTTCATGATCTCTGGGCCGTTTAGGGAATAGAAGCTCGCCTCGCATTCGTTTGCTAGGGCTCTAGCGAGTAGTGTCTTTCCGCAGCCTGGAGGCCCATGAAGCAAAATTCCTTTCGGCGGCTCAACCCCGAGCTTCTGGAATATCTCGGGATGCCTGAGTGGCAGTTCAACTATCTCCCGGAGTCGCCTGATTTCCTCCCCGAGACCACCTATTTCCTCATACGATGCGTGTAGCTGTTGCTCGCTCTTGTTCACAGAGACCATTTCGGGCAGGATCGTCAACATTGTTGTCTGATCGATTTTCACGCACCCTTTCGGCCGCACCTTCTCGACGCGGAAGGCTATAGTATTACCGAGGACGACGACAGAGATCTCATCGCCGATGATTACTGGAATTCCCTTCAATCTGTTTCTGACAAAAACTGCAAAGTCCTTGTCCGTGGGCATCTTTGAGTTCAGTGGGGAAAGTGAAACCGATTGAGCAACGCTGCTCTCGATTTTTCGCACGGTGGCAAATTCGTTAATTGCTACCCCCGCGTTCTTCCTCGTCTGACCGTCTATCCGCAGGATGCTCAGCGTTTCGTCTTCAGGCTCGCTCTGCCACGCGGTCACGACCGTTGTCTGCTTGCCAACGATTTCGACCACGTCGCCCGTTTCGATCTCCAGCTCTTTGAAGGAGTCCACCTCGAGCCGCGCCCTCCCCTTTCCAACGTCTTTCTGCTTGGCCTCGGCCACGCGAAGCTGAACCGCCGAGATTTTCTTCTGCTTGTTCATCTGGACTTTTTCTCGATGTCGAAGAGTAGTCCTGCCTGAATGATCGACCCTTTTTCTAGTTTCCGAAAAATGCTAATTGGTTCATGTCGACTCCAAGAAGAATGTTCTAAATGATAGAAGAGGCAGTGCTCTCAAGTGCACAGTCTGCATCCCATCTTTGCAAAGCTTGAGAGCAGAAGGCGTACGTGTTTAAAACTGCGAGATTCTGGAGAATCTGGGAGGAAAACAAACGCTATGAGTTTGTCTCGGATAGCACAGACACTACTCTGAGCGAGAGTACTTTAGAAATGCCTACTTTTTGACAGTTGCAGAGATACGACTGGTTCCTAGTACTTCGAACTCTCCGACGAGGCTCGAAGATCTTACCGCATCTTCGACAGCATCCATCGCTCCCGCCTCGTCATCCGTCACAATGTCTGCGATAAGGGCAACCAACCCGAACGCAATGGGTTCTTCCTTCGAATACCTGACTTCAAGGTTTCTTTTGGGGTGCTTCAAGTCATCCAAGATCTGATGAGGTTTGATATATGCCTCTTTCGGCATGATCTTCATTCTGATAAGCAAATTTCCCAAAAGAAAAAATCACTGCTCCTTGAATTCTATTTCAAAAGACCGAAGGGGTTAGAGGAAGACCGCTTTAAGGTCCTTCGTAACTACAGTTTACGCAGCGATAACTGCGTGAAAAGCGCCTGCACTTTTCATTCCTCCAAATGAGGACCTCCCCACAGTTTGGACAGTAAAATTTGACGGCCCGCTCGCCTGGCATGATTGGCCTGTTGCACGATGAGCAGGCCGGAAGCTGAATTTGTCTTTCAATTGACATATGAAAAGCATAATTTAGTCCGAAATATTCGTAATATGCTTTTCTCTCCGGTTGTAGCTTCGCATATTCGAAGAGAAATGAGAAAACAAAGTGAGGTGCCAAAAATACTCTGAATTTCAGCAACCTCACTTTCGGAAAGATGCGGGCGTCTTAGACGCTTCTCGTGCCTTTACGAAAAGATGTCGGGATTACTCACGCGAACCCTTTGAGTATCCAACCCCGCGATGCTTTGCAGCGACTCGTACACTTCAAGGTACTTTAGCCCCTTTGGAGTGGTCTGGTAAAGCTTTGTCGTCCCTTCTTCATCGAGTGTTTCCTTGACTAGCCCGGCACCGCAAAGGAATCCGAGGTACTCCGTCACCATGAGGTAGCTCAGGTTTGCTCGATACATCAAGTGGGTCTTGAGCGCCCCTGACTTTGCAATCGCAAGCAAGTTCGCGACGATCTCCATTCGATTTCTGTTCTTGAACTTGTTTCCTGCGTGCTGGCCCTTTGTGCTCTTTACTTCTCCTGCCAAGATTTCCGACATTTTGCTCTTGTCGTGAGAGCAATTCATAGAGATATTTTAACGGTAGGATTCTTCTAGCATTTTTTGAGTACAAACGCATTTACTGTGTACAATAAATACCAGGGGTCGCACAAGAAGGGAATTCAGAGGTCCCGAGTGCAACACTTGGCAGGAAAGGTTACAGTAGCAAGGACAATTAGGCTTGACCCCGCCATTGATAAGATAATCAAACAGGAAGCGGAGCAGTCTGGACTGACTCACACCGCTGTTACGACCAAGGCTCTCAGAAAATACGCGCACTACGACCGCTTTGCAGACAAGATTGGTTCACTCACAATCTCCAAGGAGACGCTGTCGAGGATTCTTTCGTTCCTCTCCGATGAGGAGGCCGAGATTGTGGGCAGCGTTGCGAACTTTGCAGGTAGAAACGCGAGGCAGTACATGAACCTCATCGTGGGGGGAACTTCGTTCGAAGATTTCGTCACGCTCCTACAGGTCTTCTCGACGTATGCCCACCTCTTCGAGCTTGAACACCAAATCGTGGGATCCAAGCATCATTTTGTATTTGCCCACAACATGGGGAGTAAGTGGAGCTCGTTTCTGCAGGGCGCGATGCAGGCAACGCTCAAGGAAGTGTTTGGGTTGCGCTCAAAGTTTGAGAAGACTGAGTCGTTTCTGACGATGGTCTTCGAGGAAAGGCCCTAACTAAACTGCAGACTCTTTAGCTCGTTGGAGAAGAGCATTCCAAACGTCCGGACCACTCTGGATAGCCCTAGAGCCCTAATTATTGAGGTAGAGTGCATGTCGAAATCGCTCTCCTCAGAGATCCTCTGAGGGACGTCCGAGGACTTTATCATCTGGAAGAGATCCTCTATCTGCGCGCTGTTCATTTTGGCAAATGCGTTCCTCGCATATAGTTGAAGCCTGAACTCGCGCCCAAACTTTGCTCGCCACTGCTTTTCATAGTTCTCCAATTCTAAAGGATTGGAGTTTTTGATGGCGAGTGCAGCGGCTCTTCCCGCAAGCATTCCTCCATAGCCACAAGTGTAAATTCCTCCTCCGGTTGTAGGCTTTGCCTGGCCTGCAGCGTCTCCGGCTCGCGCAACCCTTCGGTCCACGAACTGCTTCAAAGCTCCAAGGCAAACGACCGGAGCCGCTATCTTTCTGATTGGGATGGCGGCGTGTTCAAGGCAAAACCGATCTAGCTGCTTGAACGTGTTCACGGCAGATCCAGCAACGCCGATCTTCGCCATGTCATTGGAAATCGGAATGACCCAGAAAAAGAAACCCGGAGCTTTCTCTGGGTCAATGTAGACCTCGACGGTTGCGCTCTCAAACCATCTGCCATAAACTAGGTACTGTCCTCCTTGAAGCGTAGCTGATTCCCCGCTCCTGATGTAGGACTCGTAACCGGAACAATCCAGAACAATATCATTTTGGAAAGTTCCACCGTCAGCAAGTAGTACGCCTACGGAATCGGGCCCTTGCGAGATTTCATTTATCCTACGGCCGACGTTGATGTTTACCCCTGTGCTAGCCGCTTTCTCGGCGAGAAATTTGTCAAACCTGGCCCTGTCGAGGACTAACACATTTTGCCTTTCGGCATTGATTTCAATCTGTGTTTTCTTTGATGGAGAAAAGAATAAGGCACGTTTGATCCTGTTCTGGATTGTGTTGGAAGGCGGAACGAGTCCCAGTTCGGCTATACCTCGTGCGCTGACCAGCCCGTCGCACTTTTCTGGGACTCCGATCTCTCTGTGCTCTTCGTAGATTTGTACATTGATACCCTCCTTGGCGGCTTCGATTCCAGCCAAGAGACCTGAGACACTCGCACCTATTATCGAGATACTTGCCAAACTTGTGAATCCATCACTCAGAAATGCTGTCGGGTCGTTCACAGAAGGAGTGAGAGAGCTGGTTGTAGCAGGAGACGTGTTTATGAATAGCAATTATTCCAGAGTATTTCGGAAAATCTTGATCGAGTAGACTGGGCGAGTGTATCGACCTTCCCACAGGGTAGGAAGGATCACGCTTCCGGGTCACGGAGAATCTCTTTGTTTGGAGCCATATTATAAGAATTGAGCAACTACAAGCAGGTGATAGTAGTACGCTCCGATTTGAAGATGGGGAAGGGGAAGCTCGCTGTGCAGGTTGCACACGCCGCAGTCTCCTCCTCTGAGAGAGCTAGGAAATACCACAAGGATTGGTATGATGCTTGGATTTCGGACAATCAAGCGAAGATATGTGTAAAGGTGGAGAATGAAGAGGAACTTCGCAAACTGAAAGGCCGCCTAGATGAGCAGGGTATTCCAAATGCCATCATCGAGGATGCCGGTCTCACGCAGCTAGAGCCAGGTACGACAACATGCCTTGGAATAGGTCCTCTACCTACGCAGGTAGCAGATAGATTCACGGGAGATTTGAAACTCCTCTAGTCATGGAAAGCCATATTTTACGAAGAAAACGAATAGGATATGCGTCAGCACAACAAATATCAGGCATCATCGTTTGGCTTGATTGTGTAAGGAAATAGGGATGCGCGCTGGCAGAAAATGTCCCAAGAGAATATTGTAACAACCTCACCATCAACTTCGGTCTCATCTTCCGCAGCACTTGTCTCCTCTCTCGCCTCTCCCCGGCAGGACTCATTTGATATCGTGATAATCGGAGCGGGACCGGCCGGACTCTTTGCAACATATTATGCTGGATTTCGCGAGATGAGAACGGCACTCCTAGATGCACTGCCCGAAGCAGGTGGTCAGCTATCAGTTCTCTATCCGGAAAAGTTCATCTTCGACGTACCGGGTTACGCCCAAGTTCTCGCAAGAGATCTTGTCAATTCGCTTGTCCAGCAGGCTATGCGCTACAGCCCGACCATGCGACTCGGCGAGCGAGCAAACGAGTTAAGGCTAAACCAAGACAAAAGCTTCACGATCGTTACTGACAAGGGGAGCATACACTCAAAGTGTATTCTGATCACTGCTGGAGTGGGTTCGTTTTCACCAAACAAGCTCAACATACAGAACCAAGAAAAGTACGAGGGTAACGGAATTTACTACTTTGTAAAGCACAAGGACTTTTTCAAAGACAAGAATCTTTTAATCGTGGGGGGTGGAGACTCCGCCGTTGACTGGGCACTCAACCTGAAGGAAGTCACTCGCTCCATAGTCCTTATCCACAGGAGGGATCAATTTAGGGCGCATGAGCAGAGTGTGAAAGAACTATACTCCAGCCCCGGCATCACTGTGAAGACGTTCTGCGAGCTAAAGTCAGTCGATGGCGATGGTTCCGTTCTGAAAGAAGCAACAATCCTCGATAGCAAGAACAAGAAGGAGGAAAAGTTACCAGTGGACTGCATCTTGATAAACATCGGCTTCAAGGCAAACCTAGGGCCGATAGCAAACTGGGGGCTTGCGATGGAAAACAGGGCCATAAAGATAAACGGCAAGATGGAAACGAACCTCCCCGGTGTTTTTGCGGCGGGAGATATTGCTGCGCCGGTGGACTCGGTCAAACTAAACCTCATTGCAACCGCCTTTGCCCAGGCAGCTATAGCAATCAATGTTGCTAAGAAATTCACGGATCCCTCAGCTCAGCTGTTTCCGGGACACAGCAGCGAAAAATCCGCTTGAGGTTTTTCTCTTTCTGCTTCACTTAAATTTACTCAGAGTAACCCGGTAAGAGTGAATGAGTAAGTAGAATTGAGAGATCTGGACTATGAAAAAAGTATAAACTAGCTTCTTGCTCGTTCGGGGCTACTTTGTCGGGAATCTCTTCCTGATGTCGTACGAGTGAGCGAGTGCGGGATGATTCGTGTCGGCTAGGATTACCTCGTACCAAATGAATCTGCCGTCTTGATAAACAGGATAAGAACCGATTAGCTTTGTATTGGGGTACTTCTCCAAGACCCTTCTGTTAGCCGTGTCCTGTGAACTAAAGTGCCCTTTGATCTTCAACACCCCGAGATGCTTTGGCCTGCGGCCGGAGGTTGGTCTCTTCTGTCGCATACCTCCCCTCGAGATCTTTATTCGCACTATCACAATGCCCTGCTTTGGCTTGTAGCCGAGCGACCTAGCACGATCCAGTCTGGAAGGACGATCGAGCCTTACGACGGTCGGACCTCTCCTCCATTGAATAGCTCTCTGCTTGATTGAGGGCGAGGAAGTCTTGACCAATGAACGCCACGATTTGCCAATCTGTCTGTACATGATCGAAAGCAGCTTTACTACTGCTTTCTGAATGCCAAATAAGACTTGCGATAGCTCCTTCCTTACATGCAAAGAGATGCCAATTAAGATAAGGGCCGGCTCCGCGTGTACTTTTCCGGACTCACCGAGAACCAAGCTAGTACAGGCCGAGTCAGACACAAAAGGGCTTTTGGGAGACAGGAGGTTCAGGTTGAAAGCAGGTCTATTTCTTGATCTGCTGCGTCAAAACTCTATCACATCAAGAGAAGAAAACAACTTTCAAGGAAGCATCTATTTGGGATTCTTTCTACCTGTGAACCGGCGTTGCCGGTTAGCTTCTTCTTCAAAGCTCGAAGCCAAGCGTCCGTGACAAGTTTCTTACTGCCCTAACTATTGTCCCAGACATTTCAGAACCTCTTCAACGACCTGCAACCCCGCCTTTGCCTGAGCTTCTTCGGTCTGTCCGGCAATGTGCGGCGTGAGAATGATCCTGCTATTTTTCAGCAGTTCTTGGCTCTTGGGTGGCTCGATTTCAAATACGTCGAGAGCAGCTCCGGCAATGAGGCCTTCATTCAACGCTCTTATCAAGGCATCCTCGTCAATCACTTTGCCTCTCGACGTATTGATGAGGTACGCGCTACGCTTCATCTTGGAAAGCCTATCGTAGTTTATCATGTGCACCGTCTGCGGCGTAAGTGGAACATGAAGATCGACATAGTCGGACCTCGAGAAGACTTGTTCCTGAGATGTCATTTCTACCTCATACTTGTCTAGAAACTGTTGCGGGATTGGTACGATGTCGTTTGCTAGAATCTTCATCCCAAATGAGTGAGCAATTTCTACAACTCTCTGGCCGATCCTTCCAATCCCTATCGTTCCGTACGTACGGCCCTTCAATTCTACTCCGTGAAATGATGACTTCGCCCACTCTCCTCTGCGCATGGATGCGTCGGCTTTGGAGATCTGACGGGAGAGGTCTACCATCAGGCCGATCGTAAACTCTGCAACGGCATTAGTTAGCGCGTCTGGCGTGTTGATTATCTTGATTTTCTTTTCGGAGGCGATCTTCCCGTCTATGTTGTCGATTCCCACTCCGGCTCTTCCTATCACCTTTAGTTTGGTTGCTGCCTCAATAACCTCCTTCGTAACCTTGGTTCTGCTCCTGACAATCAGAGCATCATATTGATTCACAGTTTGAAGCAGGGCTGCCGAAGGAGTATCGGGGTCATAGGTGACTTCCACTCCGCGGGCTTGTTTGAGCACCCGAATCGCTTCTTCCGAGATTGGATCGGAGACCAGGATTTTCATCATTTTTCTTCTTTCTGACGCCTTGCAAGCTGACTTCCTTGCGTTACCCTTTAATTGTTTCTTGACGCAATCTACATCCTCGAAACCAAGCAAAATCATGCGGACAAGAAAGGTTGCCATGCAGGGGGAAGGGAAGGAGATCCATTTCCTATTGGAACTTGCTGACTATAGGACCGGAACATCTTGAACAAAGGAAATGCGAAAAAATTGAAAGTGGTGCATACTAACTTAGAATGATTACTGGAATAATCGGCAAGCCGAATGTCGGCAAGTCAACCTTCTTCAACAGCGCGACGCTGATGAACGTCGCTGTCGCGAATTATCCCTTTACGACGATCTCCCCGAACGTCGGAACTGCCTACATCAGGGTCAAGTGTGTACATGATGAATTAGGCGTACAGGATAATCCGGTCAACTCCGCGTGTGTAAACGGCACAAGACTCATCCCGGTAAAACTCGTCGATGTTGCTGGTCTCGTACCCGGAGCTTCTTCGGGAAGAGGTCTTGGTAACAAGTTTCTCGACGATCTAAGGCAGGCCGATGCACTAATTCACGTGATAGACGCCTCGGGTGGAACAGATGAAGAAGGGAGACCGGTGGAACCGGGAACTCACGACCCCTCTGGAGATATCACTTTCGTTAGAGACGAGATAGTCATGTGGATGAGGTCACTCCTCGAGAAGGATTGGTCAAAGATATCGAGGACAGTGGAATCAGGGGCAGCGAATACGCCGACACTGCCCTCCGCGCTGATGGAGAAACTATCCGGACTGTCTCTAACCGAAGTTTCGATAGAAGAGGCGATACGCAAGTCCGGTTTGAAGGTGGACAAGCCCACTAGCTGGTCTACCGAAGATCTCGGTTCGTTCGTATCGAAAATGTTGGAGATTTCAAAGCCGATATTGATTGCAGCAAACAAATGCGACCAAGGTAGCGCTAGCGAGATAATCAAGAGGTTGGAGGAGGAGATAGGAAGCACCCACACGATAGTTCCCTGTGCAGCGGAGGCGGAGCTGCTCCTGAGGAGGGCTTCACAAGTAGGCCTAATCTCCTATGTGCCAGGCGATGCCTCTTTTGAAGTAAAAGACCCTTCGAAACTCAGTGTTGCTCAGAAAAAGGCGTTAGATCTTGTAAGGGAGCACGTGATGGAGCCCTGGCATGGCACAGGTGTGCAGAAGGCGATTAACGGTGCTTACCTTTCGCTTTTGAAAGGGATTGTTGTCTATCCAGTGGAGGACGAGACAAAATACACGGATAAGAAGGGGAATGTCCTGCCAGATGCGCGAATAATGTACGACGGCCAGACTGCGAAGGATCTAGCGTACAAGATACACACGGATTTGGGGGACACCTTTCTCTACGCAGTGGATGTCCGCACAGGCATGCGTCACGGAGCAGATTACAAACTGAAGAACAATGATGTTCTAAAGATTGTTGCCAGCGCGAAGAAAAGCTAGGCAGGTGCGCTCGACGCCGCAACCTGTTGCTGAGGGATAGCTGGCGCGCCAGACTCTGCTTCTTCCTCTCCCTCTTCTTCCATCATCTTCTCAAACCCTTCTTCCTCTTCTTCAGCTTCCTCATCGAGACTTACTTCACCAGAGGGTTCTGGGACAGGACCCGGCGTGCCCGAAGCCTCTTTGAGCAGCTTGATCTTTCTTATCCCGATGTGCCTGATCTTGGCAATATTTTTGCAGTTCTGGTAAAGTTCCCTGGCGATTGTTTGCTTTACGGCCTCTTGAGCAAACTGCTCGTAGAACATTGAAGCGGCTCTTTCAGAGATTATCTTGTGCGCGGCCAATCTAATCTCATGCTTTCGCGAGGAGTTTATCCTCCCTATCGTGAAGGCAACCACGTAGACCCTGACAATTGCATTGTCCCGTGTTTTGTATTCTCTTAGAAAGTTGACCATTGAAGCCCCCCTTCTGATGAGGCTTCGGAGATATTCCCTTGAATACTCCTCTCCCTTCAAAATCGTGTAAGCATTCGAACCGTCAATATTTGAAATCTTGAAGTGAAGCTTGATCAGCATGTTCTGTTGGGGGTCTTGCTTTGCAATGTCGAAAAGTGTAGTTTCGATTACCCTTCCAATTGCAAGCTCATTGCTTGTTACAGGGATGTACGCTATCGGTGCTCTGTCAAAGCCTGGCGAGGCGAGAACAGTGAGCCAGCGCTTTTCGCGCCACTTGTCCTTGACCTTTCCGGCTCGCTTTGGTTTCGGCATTTTTGGATGAGTTTCCGACTCCGTTTTCCGCCAATATAAATTAAGCTACTTGGTGAGGACACAACATTCGTAGGGTGTGAAGCTGGCGCCTCACGCCCTTGAATTCGAAAGGAAGACCAAGACGTCTAGAGAACGAATTCGCGCCTATCTAAACCGACTTCCTCGAAACCAATCTATCGGCAGTTGTGCGCGGAAGACGTCGTACGGGTTCTCAGCAGAACCTGGGAAAAAGCAAGTGCAATCCGCCTTCTCACTCCTTGAGACCACCCCCTCGCAAGTGTCTAGCTCCTGTTTCGGGAAGAACGAGGCCTGAAAAGACTGCGCACATGGCGAAAACAAGAAGCGAGGCAAAGCCTAGCTCAAAAGATCCCGAAATGTCTCTGAAGTATCCGACAAGTGGTGCACCCAACAGACTACCGATGTACCCGATGGAGAGAATTACTCCAGCTTTTTTCCCCACGGCTGCCCTCGGTCCTCCGAGTTCCGCAGGTAAGGTGAGGAGCTGTGAGAAAAGGCCGCCGATGGAAAAGCCTACAAAGGCCATGGTCATCCAAAGCGCCCTCACGGGGACGTAGACTGTTCCGATTGACAATAGTCCTAGAAGAGCAAAGAACAAGATAAGTAAGGGCCTCATCACTCCGAGCAGATCGGAGAGCAGCGGGAGAAGAAAAAGTCCTAGAACTTCTGCACCTGTCAACAACGCGGTTAAGAGCCCTGCTGTGTTCGCAGTTATACCTCTAACACTGGTGAGGTAGGTGGGGAGCCAAGCGATCAGCCCGTAGAAAATTGCGTTGAGAAAAAGTACCATGAGAGAGGTCATCAATACCTCTCTAGAGGTCAGCATTGACTTCCAGCTCTCCTGTTGCCCCGATTGAATTATGTTCGAGTTCGTTGGCTCAACGACAAGGGTAATCCAGAGGAACAAGGGCAGCACGCCGAGGATCCCGAGTAAGACCGTGATATTGTTCCAGCTCCCGAACAGGGAAAGCAGAGAAGAAGTAAGTCCGAATGCTGCCGTGCTCCCTGACGCGATTCCACTGCTGTAGGTCCCTGTTGCCGTCGCTCGAAGATTGCTTGGGAAAAGTGCCCGGATCATCGTCTGGAGGTTCGGATACATTAGGGCAAGGCCGAAGCCCATTATCGCGGAGCCAAACAGAAGTTCATCAAAAGTGCTCGACTCACCTCGAAGGAATGACCCGAGAGCCACCACGGCGATCGCGATTGATACGAACCGTCTGTATCCGTATCTGTCACCGAGTAGGCCGCCCGCCAAGGAGAGAAATATCAACATAGTGAGAGGCATGACCACGACAAGGCCTGCCTCAGTAAAGGTCAGCTGAAGCGAGTTCTGAATCTTTGGAAGAAGCGCGGAAACGACAATGGTGGACATGTACGCAACGAATACTGCTATCCAAGCACAGAGAAGCGTGAAAAAAGATCCCCGACTCGCACTGCTACTAATACTTAATCCTCCCCCGCTCGCATTTCTTGAAATATTGATGTCCTACAGGCATTGCTCAACATAGACTTTCCATTTTCCTGCCGGCTGAAAGAGTCTGGTGCTCAAAGTTAGGAATGGGAGTTTAACTCCACATTGATAGCCTGAAACCATCAAGACAGTTGTATACATGCGACAGTAAATTGGTGATCTCATACGCAACGAACACGAGAAATGAAAGTACTGCAAGGAAATTGCTTGCCGAGCGACATTTTAGAGTCGCCGTGATTTGAGGGCAGACAATCAGATGAAGGAAACTACGATGGAGAGGCACTGCGGGTTATCTCGGTCTGTCCGTTCATGTAATCTACTAGAATCGGAGGAATTCGGATGTTGCCACTTCCCGGATCATAGTAATTTTCGATTAAAGCCACGATAGTGCGCTCAGTGGCTACTAGAGTGCTGTTTAGCGTGTGCACGAACTGGCTCTCTTCGTGCGGCTTTTCTCGGTACTTGATCCCAAGCGCCCTTGATTGAAAGTCGGTGCAGTTGCTGCACGATATCAGCTCTCGGTACTTCCCTTGGCTGGGAATCCAGCCTTCAAGGTCGAACGTCTTTGCCGCAACCTTGCCCATGTCTCCGCTGCTCAAGAGCATCACTCTGTAGGGAATTCCGAGGGTCTGGAGGAACTGCTCGGCATTTTCGAGAAGCTTTCGATGCTCTTGTTGGGACCTTGACGGTTCGCAAAAAACAAACTGTTCTACCTTTTCAAACTGGTGGACTCTGAAAATCCCCTTCGTGTCTCTTCCATGAGCTCCTGCCTCCTTCCGAAAGCATGGACTGATGCCTGCATACAAAAGTGGCAGTGTATCAGGTAAAAATATCTCCTTCATGTGCATCGAGGCGATTGCGTGTTCTGATGTTCCGATGAGGTAGAGATCTTCATTCTCAATCTTGTAAATAACATCTTCAAAGTCCCCCAGAATAACGGCGCCACTTATCGCCTCCCTCTTCAGCATATAAGGTGGTTGAATCAAAATGAAACCGCGCTTTCGCAGAAAATCGAGCGCGTAGCTGATAAGCGCATAATTCAGGCGGACGAGGTCTCTTTTGAGAAAGTAAAATCTGGCTCCGGAGGTCTTTGCGGCCCTTTCCACATCGATCAAGTCGTACTTGGCGGAGATGTCAATGTGATCTTCCTTACCTAGGTGCGTCTCACCCCAACGAGATATTTCCCTGTTCGCGCTCTCATCCTTTCCTATCGGAACCTCAGCATCGATGAAGTTTGGGACAGTGGATAGCAATAGTTCGAAATTCTGTGCGATAGACTCGATTTGCTTGTCGTTTTCGGTTATCTCGTCAGAGGTCTTTTTCATCTGAGCGATGATTGCCAGGGTCTGCTCTTCGTTACCAGCCCTCTTTGCCCTTGAGATTTCAAGCGAGTACCTGTTCCTCTCCTCCTTCAGTTTCTGGTTCATTGTGATTAGCTCTCGTCTTTTGGCGTCGAGTGAGAGAAGCTCATCTAGAGGGAAATCCATTATGTTCCTATTTTCGAGATTTGCCCTTATCTTTTCGGGCGTTTCTCTTAGGATCTTTGTGTCTATCATCTAGCGTCTCAATTCTGTCTAGTGTCTGAGTTACTGTATGAATGTGGGAAACAAACTCGTCTAAAGTGGATATTAATGTTTCAAGTGAAGGGCTACCATCTTCAACAAGTATAGTGATCCGCAGGAAACGGTTCATAACTCTCTGTTCAATGACCATGCCCTCCGGCAGGTTCACGTTGTCGGGAATCAGAGCTTCATTGATTGATCTTGCGGTTCTCGCATCTTCCAGCTCGACCACTAGATCTGCGGAGAGCTTCTTCAGCGCTCTCATTTTCGGTTCGGAAATAGCTCATCAACCGTGACCTGGAATTCCTGTTGCTTGACTATTGAGAATCGCGCGCCAGCCGCATTTTGATGTCCTCCGCCAACACCCGAGGTCGCTCTTGCCACCTCCATCATCGCTCTCCCGAGGTTGCAGTCTTCAACTTCACGGCCGATTCTCGCCGAGACCTTGACGTCGCCGTCGAATGTAGTTGTCCTGAGAAAGACGACCTTGTTCTTCACCCTAGAGGAGGATGCTATTGCCGTGCAGGTTGCTCCAGTCATCCTCTCGCTCACAACACCATCTCCGACAACAAGTATGAACCCGCTCTTTTCTTGGATCCTTTCTTCGCTTGACATCAAGTTCTGCACAGATCTTATCAGTTCATTTCGGTAATCTGTGAACACCTTCTCGAGTCCATTAGAAAAGATAGATTCGGAACCAAAGCACAGCGAGACCCCTAGACTTGGCTTCCCCATCCTACCGCAAGCATTGAGCATCGTCGCGGCATCCCGCGCGTCTCTGAGTACTGAGTACTCATCGGCCGATTTCAGGGAATACACGGTGCCGACGAGATCCTCAACAGTACTTGTGGTGCCTGCGAGATGAGGCACAACACTCTCCAGCAGCTGTTGTTTTTCCTCCTCCGAAAATGCCGAGATAGTCTTCCACCTGTTGCCCGATTTGAGATCTATTCCCGCCCCTCTAAGTGAAGCAAGACACGCGTCCTTGTTTCCGGTGAGTCCTGGGATGTAACAGGAAACAGTGTTTGCAATAGATTCATGGGCCGGGCGTGACTCTTTCCCCCAAAACAAAAGGTCCACACGTGAATCTACAGAACCAAGAGACTCTGAATCCTCCTCAAGGATCTTCGAGTTGATTCCAACCAGAGACCGCCTAGGTCCAACGTCCTGTCTGTCGCTGATAGCGCCTACAATTGCAAGGAACGCAGAGTTTGGACTCTGTGTTTTTTCTGTGATGTAGTAAGCAAGGCCAGAAGAACTGACCTGGGTGCTCCCATCTACGTCAAACTGCCAGGGATTCAGAATTCTTTCAGTATCCATCTCCTCGTCGAGTATTTCGTGGTGATCGATAATCAACCACTTGTCTCCAAATTGTTTTTCGATCTCAGGCGAAAGGCAGGAGCAGATGTCAGTAAAGATGAGCCGATCAAAGCGGGCAGATTTCAGTTTATCAAGAAACTTCGGATTGGGTTCCGAGGTTGTTCTAATCTGACAGTGGCCGCCGCGCCTGAATATGAAATCCGCAAGGAGAACTGCGGCGCATATGCCATCAGCATCGTGATGAGTCGCGATTAGGATGTTCTCTTTGTTGGATGCACCGCTAGAGAGAACTCTTTCCAGCTGTTGTGCCTTTTGGATTAGGCCCTCGACATCTACCATCTGAGGTCAGATTTCTTCTCTTTTTACTTTCAAGAGATTGGGCTGTGTAGTATCTCAGAGAGTTGATTCAAAACTCAATGCAGGTTCAGGCTAGTTGGGCGACGGCAACAGAGTACTTCCACTCGTTTGGCAATTCCCTGTGATCCTTGTAGTATGTAGACAACCTGTGGATCTTTGCCTCCAAAAGTTCGAGAGACCTAACATTCTTCCTGTCAGCGTGATGGCTGTCGAGGTGAGCTTTAAGCCTGGCCGCCCTTTCCACAAGCCTATTCAGATCTTCGGGGACCTGCCCGCCGCTCTTGCTCTCTCTGAGCACCTCTTTGATTGTTTTGCCGAGGAACGTCTTCGTATGAGGTATTCCGTATTCATCTCTTAGCCGCATACCTATCTGACTGGGAGTCAGACCCTCCTTTGAGAGTCTGCCAATATTTGCAACAACCTCGTCTTGGCTGAAGTTAACCCATGTGGGCGACCTCTTCGATGAGGGACGAGTTGACTGCGACTTGCCCCTTCGGTGCGAATGAATTCGAGCCAAATTATAGTAAGCAATTTCTTGACTTTCGGCTGGAGTTGAAATAAATCTATCGCTCGAAAGGAGAGGTGCGGGGTGCATCGAAGGAAGCGCCTTCTAGATACTTCCAGGTCTTCAACTTTTGCATTCAATATTCAGCCTGGAATAGAAAAGTGTAGATAGACAGGATTTCTTTTATGAAACGCTTTGTTGAATCAGCGTTTCAGGAAATCCCTTCTTGCTGGATTCGTTCTGGTACCATAGAGCAAGTTTGGTGAGAGCTTTTGCTCGATGCGAGAATATTGTCTTTTCTGCAATTTCCATCTCAGCGAAGGTCTTTTGGTTCCACATCGGCACAAATATCGGGTCAAAGCCGAACCCCTTCTCGCCCCTTGCCTGAAGCTGGATAGTCCCCTCGGTTACTGAAGAGAATGTGACCAGCCACTTGCCCTTCATTCCGAACGCAACAGATGACTTGAACTCTGCTTTCCTACTCTTGGCACCCTCTAGCAGCTTTAGGATGCCCTCAGAGCCGATCGTATCGTAAACGTAGGAACTGTACGGCCCCGGAAATCCGTTCAGGTGTTGAACGAATAGCCCTGAATCTTCAACGAAAACAGGTTCATCCGTCTTCTGAAGAATTAGGGCAAGGGCAGTAGAAGCAATTTCTTCCAGGTTCACGTCTTGGATTTCTATCTTCTTTGCCTCGGTGAACTTCTTCACGGTGATGGCGTAACGCGACATTGCGGCGTTAGCCTCTTCGAGCTTGTGGGGGTTGTCGGTGACAAAGTAGAAATCAATCAACTCTCGCATATCTTCCCCTGTCCTCAATCTTCCTTATCTGTTCGAGGAGCCTCTCGGTCTTTTCCTGACCCGCTATGTTTTGGTAACCTCGTATCACGCCGGAAAACAGAAGCACGGCCGACCTCGCCTCGTAGCTACTCTTTATCGCTTGTTTGAGGAGGTGGATATCCTCGGCTCTGTCCTCCAGCCTTTCTGACCTGAACGAGAGACCAAAGTCAATCAAGCAAAGCTTTCCGCCGGAGCGCTGAATCACGTTCTTTGTTGTCAGATCGCCGTGCATTATTCCTCTTGAATGCAATCTGGCGGCATACTCTCCTAACACCCGATATAGCTCCGCCATTTGCCTTGTAGGCATTGAAATGTCTCGAAGCAAGCGTCCCTCCACGTATTCCATTATTATCTCAGATTGGTTCGGGTCCACGAGAAAGATGTACGGGCAGTCAACACCAGTGAACTTGGCCGTGTGAAGCATTTCGGCCTCCTGTTTAGTACGCTTGCTTCTCAGGACTTGATCGAGTTGCTGGGCACGATAGTTTTTCGGAATCCTGTGTTTGCTCATTGCAGGCTCGCCGTGCCAGTCGACAAAATTCAGTACTGCCTCTGCTCCGATTTTTGGTCTGGAATCTTGCGATGGCCCTACAAGGCTTCTGGGATTGTCCTCCGAGGTGGGTCTCAGCGTTGTAAAATCTACTCGGTCGATTCTCCACGATTGTCTAACGAATGCCTCGCTCGGCTCTACTCTGATTCCTCTCTTGTAAAAGTACATCCCGGCCGCGGCAATTTGTGATCCGCAGTCTCCGGCGTACTGTCTTGGGATGACACCGAGTTCCACACCTCTCTCCCTGCACATATCACCGAGCATAGAGGATAGCCTCTGATTTGCTGCGACTCCTCCCGTGACAAGTAGCTCACGGTTGTCGGTAAATGCGAGCGCCCTCTCCGTCACTTCGACTAACATGGAAAAAGCGTACTCTTGGACTGCGTAGGAGATCTCGTCCATTTTTTCCTGTTTGCCAGAATATAGATCCTTCGCCGCAGAGAGAATGCCAGAGTATGAAACGTCATTTCCCTTTACTGTATAGGGCAACTTCAATATTGGCGTGACTTTTTTTCCATTCACCGAAGTGTCGTCGCGGACAGTTGTTCTCTCCTCAGCTTCCTTGGCGAGTTTTTCAATCGTTGGACCCGCCGGGGAACTCAATCCAAATGATCTTCCAAGCTGGTCAAGTAACTGCCCTAAGGTGATATCAAGAGTTTCTCCGAATATCCTCCATCCTTCAGGGCGCCTAGCCACGAGCGCTGTGTGACCTCCCGAGATAAGCAGGACTAGCGGATCGTTGAGTCCGGTAAGCAGTTTCCCGAGCTCTATATGACCAATTGCGTGATTTGTGGGGACTAGAGGCTTCTGATAGTACGATGAGAGTGTTCTTCCTATAACCGCTCCGATCCTAAGACAGGGCCCGAGACCTGGTCCTGCGGAGTAAGCAATGCAGTCGATGTCTCTAAGCGAGGTTCCAGCTTGGCTTAATGCCGTCTCGACAACTGAGGAGGCGGTGAGGGCGTGATGGCGGGAGGCCTCTCGCGGATGGATTCCAGAGCCTTCGGGCGCCCGGTACACATCTTTGGCATCGGATAGGATGGTGAACTTTTTCTTCCTGCTTTCGACTCGCTGTTCCGGTAACGTAACACCCGATTCATATAGACGCACTGTCTCGGCCGAACCTTTTGGCTTTCTCCCTGCCTCTTCTTCCTCGTCCACGGCGACTGCTGCCCCAAAAGTGTGCGCCGTGCTCTCAATGCCAAGACACATCACGAATAAACAAAATCAACGTCCTAAATCTCTTTTGTCTTTCCTATACAGGTCTCCAAGTATCTCTATGTACGGCCTGACCTCGATCAGAAAATCATCGAAACGCGCTCTCTCGAAGCGCGTCTCCGACTTTGCAGGCTGCTTCGTAATCATTGTCTTGCGTTCGACGAGGACAATGCCTGAACTTCTTTCAGGGTTTTCCTTGAGGTTAGGGAAGTAGATCAGGACTCCGTAGCCGACTTTTTGATCGCCTTTTGAAAAGATCAGATTGTAGTACATGTTCATCGTCTTCACGTACTTTTCCATCTGCTTCTTTCTGCTTTCTGATCGCTTGACATTATCAAAATCTTGTGACGACAGCTTATCGACCATCTCTTTTAGTGAAAGAAGCTCTGAGACGCTCTTACTGTATCCTTCAAGTTCTATGGGAAGCTCGTAGACTGAGTGCATGATGTCTTCCCACTCGTTTATCTGGCTGAACCTCTGGTGGAGCTTCAGCTTCCCAGTCTCTGGATCCTCCTCGACGCCCATCTCCCTCCGCAGTTCCTCGTTGAGGACATCTTCAACCTTCAATCCGTGAAGCTGCGATTTTCTTCCTGCCATACCCGTACCACGCCTTCTCCATTACTCTATCTTTTCATCGTAAGTCTGTCTTTGTTCTTCTATTACTTCTCTCTTTGTGGTCTCTTTTTGTTCTTTCCCTTTGCTACCTCAGACGACCAGCGCTGCCGGACTTGATTCTGAGCTCACTTATTTCTTGTAGCGCAATTGTACGCCTTTACGCGTCTTAGTATCACTTTTCATCAGTCGCATATGTATTTTTTAGTGGTCGGTAATTTAGTACCGCATTGTCGGCAGGAAGTATCGTGAGCGTGTGTTCGGGAGTCGTGCGGGCAGGAATGGCAAAGGAGCGAACCAATCATCTTTCTCTTGCGTCAGTTACAATCTCTTATTTCATTCACTCTACAGAGGACGCCAGAAAGCTGAACGGCGAGATCTGCGCCGAATTTGGTCTAGATGAACCGGAGCTGAATCAGGAAGAACTCGAAGGGCACTATGGTAACAAACTGACGTTTGTAAAGGCCCACCTAACAAATATGAGAGCTGCAGACATTTTTCAGCAAATTGCTTCAAGGTTGACACCATCGACGCGGCAGAGACTCTCCAGGGAACTTGAAAAATCAATGGACGAGCACGATGCTTTGTACTTGCGCTTGGATAGGCAGACCCTAATTGAGGGTCTCTCTCTTTCCGACGAGGAACCAATTCGCGTCAAGTTGAAGCCCAAGTTAAGGAGCGGAGGACGTCAGGAGATGGCAAGCGTTTACAAAAAGGAATTGAAGCTTCAATGCGCAGAATGAAACGGAGATACGTTATTCTTAGATCTTATCCAAGGTGGGTGCCCGAGGAAACAGATTTTCTCTATCAGGATTCACGCGGCTATGTGTTCAAAACTACACTCCGCGGGGCTGAAGAGCTCCGGCCCATTACGCTTTTGATTTCGGGGTCGATGAAGAAACTGAAAACAAAGGAAATCAGAGGGCGACGTTTCTCATCCCACCCAAAAGGGCTAAATGTCAGGGAAGCTCAAGAAAAGATGGGATGAAGTGAATCGCCGTCCCAGACTGATCCTGGACTTGTAACAAGCTCCTCCGGGAAGATGAAGAACTCGCGACGATACTGACCAGACATTTCCCATAGGCGCATCTCCGCAAACTTCTGTTGCCGTGGGTATTTTCCTCTGACTTGTACAATTGTGAATACCAATCCCACGCATTTTGAATGCGAGAAATTCAAAGTGGTGTGTCTGAACTCGAACTAGGCACGAAATACGCACTTGTCAAGGTAATATTCCATCTTTTCTACTTCCAAACAGACCCTTTCTAATGCATTTAGCACACACTTCCGGAATTGAAAGAGAAGCCAAGTTTAAATTTGGTCTAGAGGAAGAAGGAATTGTAAACTCCCCTTGGCACTATTCCAGAAGGAAAGACTGCAAGAATTGATCTTGCAGTTTGCTGGCAAGCGCGTTCTTGTTGTTGGCGACATGATTGTCGACAGGTATGTTTCCATAACTGCGCGTAAGCTTTCAAGGGAAGCTCCGGTGCCGGTAGGTGACCTTCAAGGAGAGAAGCTCAGTCTCGGTGGCGCGGGCAACCTCGCAAGTAACATCATAGCCCTCGGAGGAAAGGCCGATGTCCTTGGTTTTGTCGGAAATGACGCACAGGGAGAGTGGATCAAAAAGACGCTTTCAGACCAGGGAGTAGACTCGACACATATAGGCACCTATGATAGGCCAACCACTCTGAAGAGCCGTTACATCGTCAACGGCTCGCAGGTTCTTAGGGTGGACAGAGAGGTGCGATCCGATACGTCAACCGAGCTTAGTGACGGCCTTTTGAAATCCGCTGAAAGGCTCATTTCAGGCTGCGATATTGTAGCCGTCGCAGATTATGACAAGGGCGCAATCACATCGTACTTCATTGACTCGCTAGTAACTTTCGCGAAGACTGCCGGAAAGAGGATAATCGCACAGCCCAAGGTCAGGCATTACATGGACCTTCGATCTGTTGATTACATCAAGTCAAACGAGAGGGAGGCGAGCATTGCTACCGGTATCTCCGTCCTTAACGAGTCAGGGCTAAAGAATATTGCAACAAACCTGACTACAAGGCTCGAGTGCAAGTCAATCATCCTAACTAGGTCCGAGCGCGGCATAACTGTGTTTGAACAGAATCAAATGGCTACGATTCCTCCACTCATTTCTGCAAGGCAGTTCGCCAGACCCGTCGGAGTGAGAGACGCAATGACCTCGGCCATCACGCTTTCACTGGCATGCGGTAGCAATTCCTTTGAAGCTGCGGCGCTTGGAAACTTGGCTGCTGCTATCCCAGGTGAGAGTGCAGGCACAATGGTCATCAGTGCGAAAGATATCTCGCAGAATCTCGAGTCTGCGGACAGAATACTTGCACGGGTGATCCAACAGCCTGTCAGGCGTTAGATTGAAAAACCGTACATTTAACAACCACATTTGAACAGAGAAGAGAGTGTCCAAGTCAGGTAATGGAGAGCGTGTCTGCTCCCTCCGCTAGTGGTAAGTTAAGCATCGCAGATCTTGAATCAATTTCTAGTCAGACTAGAAAACTCATTCTTGAGACGCTTGCTGAGGCAAAGTCAGGTCACCCAGGTGGCTCGCTTTCTGCAGTCGAGCTGCTCGTCGCGTTATATTATGTGGTGATGAGGCACGATCCTCGAAACCCAAAATGGCCAGACAGGGACAGATTCATTCTCTCAAAAGGTCACGCTGCGCCTCTTTTATACAGTATCCTGGCCGAACACGGATACTTTCCAAAGGAGGAGCTGAAGACCCTTCGTAAGATAAACAGCATGCTTCAGGGTCACCCTGACTCGAAAAAGACGCCCGGGGTGGAGATGTGTGCCGGTTCCGAGGGAGTCGGCCTTTCTGTCGCAATTGGCCAAGCGCTTGCAGCCAAGATTGACAAGAGGAACTACCGAGTCTATGTAATGATGGGGGATGGCGAGATGCAGGAGGGCCAGATATGGGAAGCGGCGATGTGCGCCTCGAAGTACAGGTTGGACAACATTACCGCAGTTGTTGATAGGAATGGGATTCAGCAAGACGGTCTGACTGAGCAGATTATGCCAATCGAGCCGCTGAATTCAAAGTGGAGAGCTTTCAACTGGAACGTGATCGAGGTTGACGGTTATGATTTTGTTCAGATTCTCGACGCTTTCTCCCGTGCAAAGCAAATGAGGAACAAGCCAACCGTCATCATAGCCCACACGACCAAAGGGAAGGGAGTGGAGTTCATGGAGTGGTCTCCAGAGTACCACGGCAAGGTTCCCGACAAGGAAACTGTAAGCAAAATCATCAAAGAAATGAAGTAGCCCATGATCAAGATTGCGCCCTCGATTCTTTCGGGTGATCATGGCAATCTTTCCGGTGAGGCCTCCCGAATCGAAAGGTGGGGGGCAGACTGGATTCACGTCGACATCATGGACGGCTCGTTTGCGCCAAATCTAACTTTCGGCCCTGGAGCAGTTAGGGCGATTAGGAAGGTTACGAAGATACCGTTAGATTGTCACCTCATGCTGTCCGAACCCGCACGCTATGCAGAGCGATTTCTCGAAGCGGGCGCAGATATTGTCACGGTGCATGCGGAGGCAATAACCCCGGAGACGATGGATAAGATTGAGGCCACGGTCAAAAGACATGGGAAAAGATTGGGGGTCGCATTTAAACCCGCAACTGATTTGAAATCTTTCAACCTCTCAGACAGAGATATCAGCGTTGTCATTGTGATGACCGTCAACCCTGGATTTTCCGGCCAAAAATTTATGGCCGAAATAGTACCGAAGGTCAAGGAGGCTTCCGATCTATTCAAGGGCAGGGGAGTCGAGATTGAGGTCGACGGCGGCGTTGACACTGGAAATGCACGCATCCTTTGCGAAAGAGGGGCAACAGTTTTAGTAGCTGGAAATTCGGTTTTAGGTCAGCGCGAGCCGGACCTTGCGTTCAAAGAGTTGAGAAATGCGATTGGCGACTGTCACAAGCAACAGTGCTGAGAAAGACGACGGGGCGTTCTCGAAGTACCTCGAAAAGCCAAAGATGGCTTCGATGCGCGATGCTTACGGCGAGTCGCTGACAAAGCTCGGCGGAGAGATAAAGGATATCGTTGTAGTGGGGGCAGATACAACTGGTTCAATAAAGACCTCACTCTTTGGCCAGAAATTTCCTGAACGATTTTTCAACGTTGGAATCGCAGAGCAGAATCTCGTGTCTATCGCCGCAGGACTAGCGATGGCGGGCAAGGTTGCTTTTGCGAGCACTTATGCGGTCTTTGCTCCAGGCAAGTGCGTCGACCAGATGCGAAACGCGATAGCGTACCCCGAAGTCAACGTAAAGCTGGTCGCTTCCCACGCGGGCATCAGTGTCGGACCAGACGGAGCCTCCCATCAGGAGCTCGAGGATCTAGCGACAATGCGCGCAATTCCGAACATGAGGGTTGTCGCCCCATCGGATTCGCTTTCTACCTCAAGGCTTGTAGAGATTCTTGCAAGGACATCGGGCCCGTTTTACATGCGTATCGCAAGGCCAAACTGTCCCGTTATCTACACGCCAGAGCTCGCTGCTAACATGAATCTGGGAAAGGCGACCGTGTTCCGAGATGGGAGCGATGCAACCATAGTCGCTTGTGGATTGCTGGTCTACGAAGGGCTTATCGCTGCAAAGAAGCTCCGTGAGGAGAACGGTCTCTCCGTTGCGGTGATCGACATGAGCTCCATAAAGCCACTGGATTCCTCCACTCTGATAAAATTCGCTGACAAGACTGGATACGTTGTGAGCGCCGAGGAACACAACATACTGGGAGGCTTGGGCGGAGCGATTGCCGAAGTTCTAGGTGAGGATAGGCCAACGCCGATGAGGCGTATCGGAACGAGAGATACGTTCGGAGAATCGGGCGAGGACAAGGAGTTAATGCTAAAGTACGGCCTAAACGCTAACAATATAGCAAAGACTTTGGTCGAACTGAGATCAAAGGCGCGACGGTAAGGGAAGAGAAGAGAAACAAAAGGCGAGCGCTCTCGCGTCAGTCTAGAGAGAATTCGAGCGGCCGGGGAACCTAGCTCGGTTCCTCCTCGTCGTAAAGGCCAAACAAATCGATCAAAAGCAAAAAACAGTCAGTCTTCCCAACGAACATTTCTCTTCTGTCTGCCTGCTCCCGCCTTAAAAAAGGAATTGAGAGCCCAACCAGGAGTTAGAGCACAGAACGAAATGAAGTTCTTCCTTGATACTGCAAATCTTGAACAGATTAGGAAGTACAATGAAATCGGCCTAGTCGACGGGATTACTACCAATCCTACGCTGCTCGCAAAGGAAAATGAGAATCCGGAGAGAATTATGTCAGAGATTGTCCGACTCATTCAGGGTCCGGTAAGCCTAGAGGTGATTAGTATGGATTCCGATGACATGGTATCCGAAGGAAAGGCTCTTGCAGCCATTGGCAAGAACGTGGTCGTCAAGATTCCAATGACTGCGGAAGGACTCAAGGCGGTGCGACGGCTTGCTTCTGACGAGATCCCAACAAACGTTACACTCATTTTCTCGGCGAATCAGGCGTTACTCGCGGCAAAGGCCGGCGCGAGCTACGTGAGTCCATTCATAGGTCGAATAGATGACGTCGGCGAGGTCGGAATGGATGTCGTTCGAGACATAATCCAGATTTTCGGGAACTACGAGTTCCCAACAAAAGTGCTCGTTGCGAGTGTGCGCCATCCACTTCACGTCACCGAAGCAGCAAGGCTTGGTGCTGATGTGGTAACGATGCCTCCTGAAGTACTCGGCAAGTTGATATCTCATCCTTTGACCGACATTGGTCTAACCAGGTTCCTCGAGGACTGGAAGAGAGCAAAGCAACAGGCGCCAAATCCAAAGATTTCCATATCGCGATAGCAAAAACCATAACTCATAGGAAAAAACTCAAAACAGCATCTCCCAAAGATAAGGCTGTTCGCGAGACAGCGAGAGTTGGTAACTACATACGACTTGAACAACTACTGCGAAAAGGAAAAGCGGATACGTGAATTTGTGCTCAGGCGCTCAAACGAGGGTACTGTCTGGGAATGTGAAGTCTGCCATTTTGTCGTCCAAGACCTGACGAAGTACAAGAGCAACTATAACGGGTTACCCGTAGAAGAGCCGAGAGCGAAACAGCCAAAGATTCTCTGATTGCCGCTTTCGCGTCTCGCTGTTGAAGACTAAACATTCTGCCCGTCGTTTCGATCTTTGCCAGCGTCGCCTCTCTCCATTCTTCACAACTAATGGACATGGTGTTCAAGCTGAGTGACAGATCGCAAAACCGAACCAAATCTACTTCATAGCTTGACAGCCTAACCCGATTCCAAATCGACGAAGTCACTTAACGTCATCTCTGTGAGATCTTTTGGTTAGGGATGGGATTTTAGAGTACGATCCATCCGACCGCGAGATAACTTGACGCTGAAACGAATTTCATATGTCTGCAATTCTATGGAGACAGCTAAAGATTTCTGAAATAACAGGTTGTCGATTACGCAGACTTGCATATGCTTCTGAACAATTTTCGAGATTCCAAGCTTGAACCGTCCTCCAAGGTCTGCACCTGACTCCCTTCCGTGTGAAGAAGCCAGAAACAGTAATGCATTAAAAGAAATTGTCTGGGCAAGCAACACTGCGACGAATTGCCTGTACAAATCAAGGGATAGCGCATTCTGAGCAGACAACTTTTTTTCAATAATGGAGAAGCTCGCTTCTTTCATTCAGTCTGCTACGATTACCTTGACTTGATTTTCGTTGTGAGCTGCTCTCATCGCCTCCGCTATCTGTGCAAGAGGATACTTTGCTGTGATTAGATTCCTAGCATCGATATCGCCACTCTCCAGCATCCCGAGGGCTTCTGAAATCTCAGTGTCCAGCGCTGAGTAACTGGTGGTTATGGTTACCTCGTGCAAGAATAGCTTTGCGAGATCCAAGTTGAATGTCGCGCCCTTGTGAGGGGCTCCGAATAGCAGAAGCGTACCTGATTTTGCAACGCACTTGGCCGCTTCTGCGAATGCAGATTGAGCTCCAGTCGCAACAATGACCAAGTCAAAGCCCCTGCCTTCAGCGGTTCTCGAAATTGCATCATTCGCGAACAAACCGCCAGTGCTGCCACCAACCTCAACTGTCTCAGCACCCTCAAATTTCCTGGCAAATTCGAGCCGAGTCATACTGATGTCCGCTGCGACCATTTTTGTCGAGAGGTTTCTTGATTTCAAGAGCTCCATGAGGAGTATTCCAATCGGACCTGCGCCAACAACGAGTATACTTGGAGTGTATCCATCTGGCTCAAGCCACTTGCCCTTGACGACGCGATTCAACCCTCTGATGCAGCAAGCCAGTGGTTCCGCGATGCTTGCTTCTTCGTACGACAGGTTGTCTTGAATAAAGTGGACGCCGCCGTTTTCAACGTTATACGAAGGTACGAGAAATTCCTCCGAAAAACCGCACGGGACAAAGTTGCTTGCCTTAAAACCTGCGCACATAGTCCCCGCTCCGGCCTTGCAGAGAATGCACTCACCGCAAGCAACATGGTGGTGCGGTACGACTCGCGAGCCTACCGGATAAGTATCCGAGTCGGATTCGGTGATGATTCCCGAGACTTCATGCCCCAGTATCGCAGTGGTAATGTTTCTTCCAGTCAGTTTTTCAAGGTCGGTGCCGCACACACCAGAAGCTTTCAATTTCACTATTATTGATCCTGGTGTTAGCGGCGGCCGTTCAACGTCGCGGAGTTCGACTCCTCCCCCTTCTGAGGCGTCTTTGACAAAAGCTGCCTTCATACTACTGCACTAACCAGTTTCCCCTCACGGAGGATATAATAATGAGATACGTGAAGTCAACGCGAAAAGTTCCAGCCGATTCCACAAAGTGAAAATTGTGCTCTACAGCATTTATAAGTTAACGCATTGATTTGACTTCGAACTCGCTGAGAGGAGATTAAAACAAGGAACTTTGGACCAAGAGGACCGACACTCTGCCCAATTCTTTGGTGATAGGGATCTGTACTCACTAGGAGCAGTTCTGGTCCTTCTTGGAATTGCGCTAATCCTCTTTCCTTTGGTTACAAGAAACATCCAAAAAACAGCTTTCAAACTACCCTGGTTCATACTGTACACTTACAACAAGAGAGGCTTTTACTTTGTCACTTCTCCGATCTTAGTACTTATTTCAGCAATAATCTTCCTGATTTTTCTTGCCCGGCGATGAGACCGTTCGCGAGTCCAAGTATCGAAGAAAACCAATCTTGAGACTTGACGACTCCGCTGGCAACAAGGATGCCCTCAGCTCCGAGCTCGACAGAACGCTCGGCATCAACAGGATCCACAATTCCCGCCCCACAAAGAAGACGAACATTCGTGTTTCCACTCTCCGAGATCGCTCTGTCTAGTGCAGCTCTGGAATCAGTTATCAGCTCTGGTCTTGCTTTGGAGATGGCTACGCCAGAGCCGATCAACTCGGGCGGCTCTATCGCGACGTAATCTGGACATGCGCCTGCGAAACCGGTAACCTCGCTGCTATCCCTCGCGCAAACAACAGAGGTCATCGCCAATTCGCGAAGCTTCCTGACAAGTGTCTTTGTATCTTCGACCGGTATTCTGTGCTCGCTGTGGTTTAGAAGGGAACCTGTTGCACCAAAGCTCTTTGCAACCTCTGGAATCAGGTATCCCGTTGTGCTACCTGTTGGGTGGTTGTCAAGATGCTGCGTATAAATCGCAAGCCGCGGATATTCGAAGGTGACTCGCCCTAGAGAAAATGCGGGCAGGGCAAGAACTATTTGGACTGACCGCGATACCTCAGCCTTGTTCCTCGCAAGTTTCTTTGAGACCTTTTCAGCGGCCGAGGCTAGTCTAAGAGCTTGCTCGCCTGAGGCCTCCACGTAGTTCTTTGAGTTGATTAGGAGAAGTGTCAACGGAGAGTCTGCTATCTCTGCTTTAGGTTGGATACTCTCGCTAAAATATTTTGTAAGAGACAAAAATTTCGTTGTATACATTCAAACTAAGTTGCCTGGGCCCCCAAAATGGGAGGATCCAGAGCAAGTTGTGATTTAGGGAAAATCTTTGTGGTGTGTTCAGTGATCTCTGGGTCGCATCGGCTCCAACGCTATTAGTCACAGAACTAGCTAGACTGCAGATAGTTTTACTATGGGCAAGGACCGGCCCTGCACCAATGGCCTATTCGGAATCTTCTTCATCAAAGTCTTCTTCCCAGCCTTCGTCAAAATCGTCATCGTATTCTTCTTCTAATTCGTCGTCTTCTTCAGACAATTTTCAACAACCCTGAAGTGCGCTTGAAAAATTCACACGGTCTCATAAACATTTTCCTGACATCACTAGATCGGTATGCATCCGCGAAATCTTTGCAGCCTTTCCCTTACGCATCAACCAATGGTAGGAGAATGCGAAGAGTAAAGAATGGGCCCGGCAGAAGGCAAAAAACCTCGTACGGCAAGACTTTTCCACAATTACCGAAACCAAATAACTTACCGAAAGAATGGAGAGAAGGAGGACCATAATCCTACTTGGTAGTTTGGCTTTCCTGCCAGGAGGATTTCGCCGTAGTAGGTGATAAAGTTGCAAATGAAGGAGCAGTCGTAGTCTATCCGACTGACACGGTTTATGGACTGGGAGCAAGCCCATACTTAGACAATGCTGTCAAAAAATGTTTTGAAATTAAATCGAGGGAAGAGGGCAAGCCGATGCCTGTCCTCTTTAGAGGGGTTGAGGATGCACAAAGAATTGTAGTGATGGACGAGAAGGCGCGACTCCTGGCCTCGACGTACTGGCCAGGGAAGCTCACCCTCGTACTCCCGGTCGCAAAAACCAGTAGAATAAGTAGGCAACTGCTGAATGTCTCTGGTTATCTTGCAGCGAGGGTTCCGAATCACCGTTGTGCGCTCAGGCTGATCAAGGCATGTGGAGGGGCCCTTATCGGAACCAGTGCGAATGTTTCGGGAAGACCATCAATTACTGACCCGGAGGATCCCGAACTCTTTAGAATTGCAAGAAAGGCCGATTTCTTCATCAAAGGGCGTTCTGGGGATCTAGGATCCAAGGCATCGACAGTTATTGCTTTCTCGGAAGATAGGACCAAAGAAATTACTGTTCTCAGAGAAGGGGCAATCCCTTCGAAGGAGATCTTCGCACTACTTGGAGACTAGCAGCAGGGAAGCCCGTTCGATAAGTAGCGCCAAGATATTTGATTCACTTGCTACTTCGGGAGGAAGGGTTGGATCAAAGGAACTAAGATAGTATTGTATCTTTGTGGTATTCGGATCAAGGAGCTTGTCATTTCGAACCGCACGCTCACCGATTGAGTTCTGAACGAATTTGATCGTTGAATTGATCTCTGGCTCCGAAGGCGCCAGTCCAAATGCTGCAATGCTTGAAGCATTACGTATTCCCGACGCTGTCGTCGCCTCGTCAATCTGACTTTGGCATGTCAGACGCATAAGCAAATCTATAGATCTCTTTTTTGCGAAAACAAGACCTCTTTGCCAGCAATCTAGTGCCTGAGTCATCACTCGGTCGAGGTGTTTACACCCCAGAATCATTGTCGGAGTACATATCACGGTGACTTCCGGAAGACTCTTTGCCAAAGTACTAAGATCCAATTTCTTTCCGATATCCCAAGCCGCGCAAAACCCAAGATACTCTCTGTCGGAGCCTTGCTTTGACGAGATCTTCCAAATCACGTTTCTATTCATTTTCCTATCTTGGTCGTTTCGGAGAGGACTCGATTAGATAATTCCTTGCAATCGAAGCAGCACATTTCAACGCGGGTTGTCAGTACCAGACTTAAAAAAACCATTCAAAGCTTTCAGCCGCTTCAGGTATTTTGGGGGGATGTTTGTACGCCGAAGCAGAGCGGAGCCGCCGTCCTTTTTCTTTGAGGAAATGGATTGTATTGCTTCGAGCAGTTCCCAAGGAAAGATTATCCAAGCACTCGTACTGGCCACGTAGTAGTCAGGCATGACCTTCGTCCATGGTTTGATGTACAACGTAGCGATAGTCACCTTTCGGGGCTTTTTCGACGCAAGGTATTTCTTTAACTCAATCAAGCTTCCGCCAGTATCTGCGACGTCGTCAACAAGCAGAACTCTCTGCCCTTTCAATTCCCCCGAAATCTTTTGCGTTATGACGGGCTTCTTCCTTGTTGTTCCAAGGTCAGTGTAATACTCACAGCGGGTGATGAATACCCTCTGAACGGCAAGCAGGTCAGACATTATCCTAGCTAGAGCAAGCCCGCCCCTCGATACGCCCACTAGAGTATCATATTGTCCCCCATCATCATATCTCTTCAACCTCTCGGCGAGAGAGATGCTCTGAGAGTAGATTTTGTCCCAGCTTGGCGATATAAATTTCATTTGCCTCCTATTCCCTCTTTTCAGCCGCCATGGAACATTGGAATAAAGACTACTTTGTCTTCGCTTGTAACAACAGTTTCAAGGTCCGATAGAGCGTTTGCTTCCACGCCGTTGATCAGTACCAGTATGCTATCTCGCCTAAGCTGAATTCCGTATTCCTCGCCCAGTTCAGACAACACTTGCCTGAGGGTCTTCGGGGTTTGAATTTGGACCGAATCAAGAACGCTTCCGCTTGGGAGTCTGCCCAAGTTCCCAATGATTTTGATTTGAGTAAATCCGTGAGATGCGGGGGTGGCTTCCATTTCATCAGACTCTCTTGCGGAAGATGGCGAGCGGTTCCCCATATTGTCTTCCTTCATACCAAAGGTTACGACTTGAAATTTCAACCTTACTCAACTTAATGATCTCCCTTAGGGCCTTGATGCAATCCTCTCTTGTCGAGCTCTTCAGCGCCTTTATCGGAAAATAGACGCCCATTGGCCGAACAGGCACGGTATGCCTGGTCGTCTTGAAGGGGAATACTTTGCTGCTTTTTGCTGCGCTCAAAACATCCACTTTTGAGATTGGAAGTGGATATAGCAAGTAGACTGACTCGGAGGAAAAAATCCGTCTCTCCTCATTTGCAGAGGCAAATCTGATTTGAAGGTTGTATTTTGTGCAAAGCTTGTCAAATTTCTTGATTTGTTGGTAGGCAGAGAATATCGAAGAGGCAACGCAACAATCATCCGTGCCTTTATTCGCCAGCCGCTGTACATAAGACTCTCTTGAAGAAAGGAGAGCAATCCTTGAACGTCGAGACTCGACAAGAGATATTGCCTCGCGAAAGTTAGAGCATTGTTCCATCTTGAATTCTTTTACAGTGCGCTTCACAAAGCCTCTGCTTGGAGCGATGACGTATCTCAACCAACGCTCTAATTTTACAGAATCGGAGAGATAATCACAATCTGCGCACATTGCAAATTTTGCACCGAGTGCCCTCAAAGCGGCCAGCCTATGCATGCCATCTAGTGCTACGAGCGTCCTGGCATCAACAATCAGCGGGTCGCGCTGGTATCCTGTCCGTCGCATGTCCTCTTTCAGGGTCTTGAGGAGGTCCGGAATCACCTCCTCGTGTGGTCTAATTTGCTTAAGAGGATGGATAGAGAGACGAATATTTCCGACGTTGTCCCCAAGACGTAGAATCAAGGACTGGTTATGACGACCAAAAATTTTGTTCCACTTGGCTTTCAAGTTTGGTTTCCCAAACTCGTTCAATACCACGATTGGCGACTGATGAGAAAAAGCACACTAGTGCCAGCCTTATGGCGCACTTTGCTGGATCTGTTCGCCAGCAGAGGATGTATCACGCACGCTCGACTCAGCGGGCGCGGTTTCTTGAGGGTGAGCCTCCGAAGCTTCAGATTCGGTAATCTGAATCGCTTCCGTTTCTTCTCCCTGTTCTTCAGCTTCGCCCCTTGCTATTTTCGGCGACCTTTCTTTCATAATCACAGTTATTGCACCAGCTATCTGATTTCTGAGGGCACGGTTTCGAATAATCAGAACCTTTTCGACTGCCTCTTTGTTCGAAGAGAAATCGGTTGTGAAAAGTGCAGAGTGCTTGTTTACAAGATCCTCTGCAAGTTTCCTAGTTTTGTTCAAATTGAAATCACTTTTTCGCATGTACACCTGTTGTGTGATTGATCCCGCTTGCTTGAATTTTTGAAAGAGATCAAAAAGTTATTTATCCAATACCTTAATCAGTTTTGCGTCGCCAGATATTTGCGAGCATTTTCATCATTTTGCTCATTGACTTGAGCAAAAGTCTTGCCAAGAATTCTGCCCATTCCAAAGATCACACTCGAAATGGCGAAAGGACTGGCAACAAACCCGTTCCATACTGAACTAAGTGGAAGCGGTGAATCTGTCTCAGCCAAAACAAGAGAATGATCTGCAGCTTTCAGCAACGACTGCACTCGCTTTGAGTAAAGTATTGGAAGCCCAAAAGAAACGTAGTACCCCATCCCCTGTATTCTTTTCAATTCGGGAAGATCTCCAGCAAACCAGTGGAAGAGCAGGCGGCTCCTGTTAAGAGAGAAGGTTGAAATTATTTCTAAGCATCTGTCGAGAGAATCGCGAGAGTGGATAGTAACTGAAATGTTGCGCGTTTCGACAAGTTCAAGTTGCCTTGCGAACAAGTATTCCTGCATGTCCGTTCCCCCATACTTGGGATCTAGACCGATCTCACCCAACCCACTGGCTTCTTGAAGAAGATTCTCGATCCTTTTGAGCTTGGGCTCCCAGTACTCTTCTTTCTCTGCCTTGATATCTTGGTTCAAAATTTGAGGATGTATCCCGACAAAAGCAACTAAATGCGGATCCGACAGACTCATCGAGAGGTTACGGACAGAGGAATACTCGTCGACAGAATTTGAAAAGACTACGAAGTCTGACTTTTCGCCATCGAGGCTTCGATACGATTTTACAAAATCAGTCATGCGAGCATCGTCTAGATGGGCATGACAATCAGTTACCAATTTGTTCGGTTATTAGCTCCAATTGCGCGAGATTATCTCCCAAGATCTTACTGACCTTATTTATGGCGAACCCAATGCGGGAAGAAAAGAAGATTGACTAGCTAAAAACAGAAGACGGAGTGAAATAATTCACATTTCTCTCTTTTCTTCGGCCCGCTTCTTGTACTCGTCCGAGCGCGAGATCAGTTTCGATATCGCCTCGTTCTTTTCTGGGTGAGAGGCGAGTGCGGCCTTGGCGACGTCCCAGAAGTCCTTCCCGGATATGATTTTCAAGCCCTGCCTTTCGAAAAACAGTCTGTCTTCTTCGACCACTATTGCATAATTTGCTTCAGGAATAATTATCGTATCGACCCCTTCGGTGTTGAGTGCGGCAACGAACTTTCCCATGCCTTTGAAATCGAGCCCACCTACCTGAACAAGCTCGCCCTTCGGGGTAACCCCTCCAGTAATCACTACGTTGGGCAGGACCGGTTCCCTCGCCGCAACGCTGTACTGTGCCAGAGTGATGGCGGCCCCGGCGCTCGGCCCTTGGATGACCTGTGAATCCATTCCTTTGGCGAAAGTGATAAAGTCCACGAAGAACTCGTAGTCACGTATCGCCCAGTCGCTCTGCTCGTTGAGGAAAACTCTCGCGTGTTCCGCGCTGGCCTTTACCGATTTGGCAACCTCGCTCCCTATGACCATGGATCTCCCCCTTTTTCCGTAGGGGTTGCAGACGCATTCAATCACGGCCACTGCGCCCTCTGAAGCGATTGAACCACTGTCGCTTGGATTGGACAGCGCAGCAAGACCGTAAACCTTGCCGATCGTGGGGTCCGGTTTCGGTCCGCGTAGGGCGAGGGTTATCCTCTGTATTTCTTCTATCTTCTCGTCCTTTGACATCTCCACCGCCGCCTTAAAGTGAGTAAGGGAGAGCTTGTATGTCTCAGGCGTGATTGACTTGATCGCCTCAGGTATCTTGTCGCTCAACAGATTCACTTGAGGCGAGAATCCCAGATTTGCCCCAAGTCTGTTTAGGTCATCCTCATAGATATGCCTGATTTTCTTGAGCTTTGCTCCGTCGACGTTTTCGTTTACCTGAGATAGCTTGAAGACCGCGTTGAGTTCCTTCACCCTGAGTTCTATAGCGTCCGAGATCAGGCGCTCGATTCTCGCTGGGGTGAAGGTCCGCTTGCCGAAGAGCTCGATGATCGACTCGGGCGACACACTGGAATCAAGGAATGTTTCGCACCTGTCGAGGTGCACCTTCACAATCTCCATTCTCTCCCTGTCGTTCCTTGGCGGGGGAATCTCGACAATCCTGTCAAAGCGACCTGCACGGAGAAAGGCCTCGTCTACCAGGTGAAGTTTGTTGGTGGTGGCAATCACGACAACGCCCTCTAGAGGCTTCAATCCACCCATTTCGGAAAGCAGCGTGGTAACAGCACCGAGGCTTCCTCCCATATCGCGCTTAAGAGTCAGCGAGTCGACCTCGTCAATTATGATGATGGAAGGCGCATTCTTTCGAGCCTCGTCAAACACATCGGTGATGATCTTCTCTGTCTGTCCATGGTAAGGCTTTATGATCTGGGATCCTCTTACCATGTAGATGGTGGCGTCAAGCTCGCCGGCTATTGCTTGAGCAAGCCAAGTTTTGCCGCACCCTGGATGTCCATGGAGCAAGACGCCGTGTATGGGGCTTGCCCCGACCCGCCTTGCTTGCTCGGGGTCAAGAGAGATCTCGATGTCCTTTAGCATCTGCTCCTTTATTCCCGAGAGTCCACCGACTTGATCAAGAGTGATCTTTGGCCTTATCTTCGTAACAATGTGCCTAATATCTTCGCTTCTGCGGTCCTCATTGTACTCCTTGAGCTGCCTAATCTCTCTGAAATCGTCCAGCGTTATTTGAATTGCTTGCCTGTCCTTGTTCAGAGCACTCGAAAAGCGCCTCACGTACGAGGACCTGACCTTTTTTGTCTTCTTTTCAATCACGATTTGGAAGGCGTTAGTGATGTCTGCCGGCGTGATTGATGAGTGACCGAGCGCCCTGACCTTGCCCTCGATTGTCTTTAGGACATCGTTTGCGTTGAGGTGCCTGAGATTGAACTTCTGAATGTTTCGCTCAGCAATAGATATCAGAACGTTGCGATCGACTTCGCTGTCCAAGTCGATTGTCCCAGAACTGCCCCTCCTGCGCACGGCCTCGAGCATTGATCCGAATTCGTTTGAAGCGAAAATCAGAATGCACTTCTGATCTTGGTTTATCAGCTCGTTTACCTTCTCCAGCAGCGTGGTCTGTACGCTCATGTAGGCCTGCATTCCGCTGTCACCGGATTTTCCTTCGTCCTGGTGCTGGGTGAAGCTGTGGGCTTCGTCTATGAACAGAATCGTTGGTCGAGAGAAAGCCTGGTCAAATGCCCTTGCGAGCCTCTTTTCCGATTCTCCGAGCCACTTTTCATAGATCTTGTGTGGAGATAACGAGCTTGCGAAGACTGGTACGCCTCTGGTCTTCCCCTGCTCAAATGCCTCTACCATCACCGAGTGTACGAGAGACGTCTTGCCCATCCCGCTTGATCCCTTTATTATGAAGACCTTTGGAGGAGGAGCGGGGCAGATACTCTTGAACTCCTCGTCTTCAAAAATCCAGTAATGAACCGAAGAGAGCACCTCATCAACGATGTCTCTGCATCCGACAAACTCTTCAGCGCTCTTTCTGAAAGGAGATACGGTATTTTCGGCTTCCGACATCTGCTGATGTACCAGGCGCCTGGAAGGCCTTTGGTGCTTTCTCGAGTCCATCCACTTTACGTAATCGTTGTCGGTAGCCATCAGCATCGGGTGGTAGAAGAGCCTGAGTAGCTTCCACCGCTTCCACCACTTTTCGTTACGCTTCTCGGAATCCATGACGGACAACGGTGTTGCTCTATCACCCAGACCTTCTTCCAACGTATCGCCAAAGAAAGTTGAAGAGAGCGAAACTAGCCACGTACGCAACGATGATACCGAGTACGACCAGCAGACCAAGAACAACCGCCCCCATGAAAAGCAAAAAGAAAACACCAAGGTACGAGATTCTTGAGTGGAACAGTAGACCGAGAGCAATGAGAAATATTCCGAGCGCTGAAACGATGATGATACCCGAGTCAAAATTGAGTGAAGGGGCCTGAATGTGAAGACCAGTCATTCCAAACAGCGGATCCCAGTTACCGCTGCTCACCGAAATGGGGCCGCTCGAATTGATCGTGAGTGACAGTAATATTGAGCCATAACTGGAAAAGTTCCTGAGCGGAGTGTCGAACGGAGAACCCTGCTTCTCAACGTATGCATAGTTCGACCCGTTTGAAGCTATCCGCAGCACAAGGCTGTAAACGGTGCTGTTCACAGGAGAAAACTGGAGCTCGGTTGTCCCAAGACCGTTGGAAAGAGCGAGCTGGTACAATCCTCCGGATACAGATACAACGCTCACGTTTGCGCTTTCAGGCGATATGACCTTTACATATTGCTGCGGCGACGTCACCACTTGGATTTGTTCGCTAGTCTGCTGGACTTGAGACTGCCCTTGCACCGCGTTTGACTGCCTGACAGTCGGCATGGACCCTAACGACGCAATAAGAATCAAAATGAAGACCATTAGAGCTAGAAGACTGCAAACCCGGTACCCGCTTGAATTCACGTCTACCCGCTTTCTGAAGTTGATAGGTAAAAATTACCTTTAGAAAGTACTGCACTGCTAGTGCAGAGCAGAATGCACTAAAAACTAACCTTCAATAGTTTACAGAGGATTCTTCGGAAAGCTCGCAGCGTCCCTAGGATTAGGATGAAGTCGACGAAAGATAGAAGTGACGGCGCCTTGTTCTAGCAGGACATGATCGCCGAAAGGAGTTGGTAGCTAGAAACTCTCGAACCCTTACTAGACAAAGTCTTCGCATGCGAGCAAAATTCCTATGTGGAAGCAATCTTCCACACAGATTTTACCGGCTCGAGTCTAGGTTGCACGATTGCATTTCTGTCTACCTTGAACTCGCTGCGGCGCACAAGAAAATCACATTCAAGGCAACGCGCAGTCACAATTCTGTCCGTTCTATAGAGTTTAGCGATTTTCCCGGTACAGTCCGGCTTCTCGCCCTTGAAGGCGGCAGGAAGGGCGTACTTCCAGAGCATGACCTCCTTAGCCTTGAATATCAGTTTCCAGCACTTGGTGCAGTACCCGGAAACATCCGGCCCGCTTCTCATCAGACTCAGCGTCTGGTGAGTGCAATCTTTTGCCAATCCAGAAGTAAGCATTTCTGACGTACAATTTAACCTTGTCCTTGAGGATTGGGGCGCACATTCGCTCGGCTACGGAGAGTCGCTATCCACCAAAGAAAAATTGCCGCTTCCGAGCGGGCTGCGAATCAGATCTGATTGCCCAGGCTTAGAAAAACTTGATTGGACCAGTAGAGCGACGTTTTCGAGAGCAATTTCATCAATAAGGCTCATCGTGTTGAATTCGGAAGGAATGGTGCGGGGGGTGGGATTTGAACCCACGAACCCCTAAGGGACAGGAGTTCTGCTCTCTTTCTGCGAATCTTGTTTACGCTGGCTATCATGCCGAAAGTTCGCAGCTTAGCTTGATCCTCAGTGTCGCAAGACATGTGCCTGCATCCATGCGTTCGTTTTTATGGGATATCTCATCAAACATTGCAAGGCTTTGCTCTCCCTGCGCCTTTGACCAGGCTGGGCGACCCCCGCATCTCTCGGATTTTTGATTTCCGCAGCTTTCTTTAAGTTTTCTTGGTAGTATCAGCCATTCACAGCAAATTCAATAAGCAAGTACATACAGGAAACGTCAACAGTGATTTTTTTAGAAAATTGAAGTCGGTTCATGAAAGCGAGCAGGGCGAAGATCAATCGGTAGAAGAAGGAAAGCTAGCTCCCGATTTTACATTGAAATCGGATGATGGCAAGGCGTACTCTCTTTCACAGTTTCGAGGGAAGAAGCAGGTCGTGCTCTACTTTTACCCCAAGGATGACACGCCGGGTTGCACAAAGGAGGCGTGCTCTTTCAGAGATTCGCTTTCTCGACTGGATTCTTTGGGAGTCCAGGTGCTCGGCGTCAGTTTAGATGATCTGGAATCTCATTCAAAATTTAGGACAAAATACGATTTGAATTTCCCACTACTTTCTGACACAGACCAAAGCGTGTCCAGACAGTACGGCGTTTACAAAATGAAGAACGTGTACGGCAGGGATTTCATGGGCATCGAGAGGTCGACGTTCGTAATCGACAAGTCAGGAAAGGTAAAGAAAGCCTTTCGAAGAGTGAAAGTCGATGGACATGTCGACGAAGTAATCGGTAGCCTCTGATCGTGAATGAGTGAAACACGACCAGTTTGCAGATGTCTCTTGTTTTCTGACTTAAGGCAATCCACTCAAATCGTTCACAGTTGCACCGGCAACGAAGAGCTCACTACAGAAAGACCAATTCCTTTTCTACCTATCTGAATGGAGATTAGAAGTAAGAAAAATGGCTTCCAAAAAAAGGGAAAAACGAAGAAAGTTGAAGGCATATAGAAGGGCGGTTCACGGGGATATCAAGAGAAAGCCTAGCAGAAGCAATAGATCTTAAGCTTCTTTCTAAAGAATAAGAGCTTCGCGCAATCTGCGTTCGTTTTTGAACCCGTGCGCTTTCTTTACGACAAATGCCGTGAGATGAGCGAGAAACAAGCCCTGGACGGGATTCGAGCCCGTGACCTATTGCTTACTCTCCGGAGAAGTAGAGCGAGCGAGAGAGAAAGAAATGCGCGTTGGCAAACGCTAAGGGTATCTCTTCCTCTTTCTTCTCTTTACTTCATCTTCTCTAGCGGGTACGAGGCAATCGCTCTGACCAGGCTGAGCTACCAGGGCAAGAGAAAGTACGAAACTCCTTCCAATGAATTAGGTATTAAATAACTATCCTTTAAGGAAGAGAGTCCATCTAATTCTCGGAGCTTGAAAGTCGAAGATGCCAATCGTTTCGGTTTCGGGAATTCGCGGGGTTATCGGGGAGGACCTCACTCCTGCGTTTGCCTCAGATATCGGCCGCAAGTTCGGATCTTTTCTTCGTGCTGGGCGAGTCGCAGTCGCCACCGACACAAGAACTTCGTCGCAGGTGATCAAGAATCCTCTTGTTTCCGGCCTAGTCTCCGAGGGTTGTACGGTCTTCGACCTGGGGTTCTCCTCGACTCCAAGTGTTTTCAAGGAAGTTGCGTCTCGCAAGCTCTCGGGCGGAATCGTCGTAACTGCTTCTCACAATCCACCCGACTGGAATGGGATCAAGTTCATCGTCGGTGGTGGAAGAGGTGTCTTCGAAGAAGAGCTCGATCAGATAAAAAAATCTAGGTCAGCCGCCATGCAATTTGCTTCTGGCAGGGTGATCCGACAAAGAGCTATATACTATGAGATTCTAAGAGCTAGAGCTGGAAAAGATTCTGCCAAGTCTGTCGGCATAGCTCTAGATCTCGCGGGCGGCGTCGGGTCTCTGTTCATACCTTCGCTATTGGCATATCAAGGCTGCAAGGTCCACTCGATCCATGACTCTCCGGGTATATTTCCACGAATAATAGATCCGACACTTGATCCGCTCGGGGCGCTCTCAAACGCTGTCACATCGCAGACATGCGATGTTGGTTTTGCGTTTGATTGCGATGCAGATCGTCTAGTGATAGTCGATGCGCAGGGTCGGAAGCTGTCGGGAGACGCCACGCTGCTGATCTGCCTCCAGTACTTTCTCGAAAACACGAGAAACAGGACGGTGGCCGTAAGCGTAGACACGAGCCTCGCTGCCGAGGACCTCCTTCGCGAATATAACGGACGAGTGGTGTACGCAAAGGTCGGAGAGGCAAACGTCGTGCGTAAAATTATTGAAAACAACTGTGGAGCAGGAGGAGAAGGCAGCTCTGGAGGATACATCGAGCCCGCGTTTGTCATGTGCAGAGACGGCGTGTACGCTTCTACGCTCATAACGAAGATGATTCGAGCTCAGGGCTCTATCAAGGAACTAATTTCTGGTCTTGGAAAATACTTCCAGGACAGGACAAAGGTCGAGGTCAAAAACAGAGAGCTCAGCGGGAGGGTGCTTGATGCAATTTCGCAGACCGAAGGCGGAGAGGTGGACAGAACGGATGGCGTCAAGATAAGACTGTCTGATAAATCATGGGTTCTGATCCGAGCCTCCAACACTGAAAATGTCATACGCGTCTCTGCTGAAGCTAGATCAGCTGAGAGAGCCGCCCAGCTTGTTCGCGATTACTCGTCGAAGCTTGAGGAAATCTATAGGGAGGTCGATCGCGGCTCCTCTCGGGATAAAGTTTAGGACATAAAGGAAAAGCTCATTTCTTTCGGTTCAGGCTAATGTCATTACCTTTGACGGGAAGGCGGTCGTAACGGATTAAATATTGAGCTCACAAAAGCCACTAAACGAAGAAGAAATAATCAGGCTACTCTGGCGTACCTTCGGAAAATCTTCTTCTTCAAAATCGGGCAAAGACCCATTCAACGACGACGTTGCCTGGAAGGTGATTCCGGATCGGTGGAAGAAGAAGGGAATACGTGCGCAGAGCATGTTCATATCAAAATCCGACATGCTGGTTTCAAGCACCGATGTTCCGAAGGGAATGGCACCCCGACAGATTGCCTCAAAGTCGATTACAGCCTGCGTAAGCGACTTTGCCTCAAAAGGCGTGAAGCCACAGTATTGCCTCCTTTCGCTCGGGTTGCCAAAGAGCTTTGCAAAGTGGAACAAAGTCCTCGAGCTCGGCAGAGGGTTCAGAGACGCGTGCAGATTATACGGAGTTCAGATACTAGCGGGCGACGTCAACGCTACCGAGTATGATTTGGTAATCGATTGCTCTATGTACGGGCTTGCGAATTCGATAGTCAAGAGGAGCGGTGCAAGGCCGGGCGACTTTGTGGGGGTTAGCGGCAAATTTGGTCTTCAGAGTGCAGGCCTTCGATTACTTCAGGGTGTGGCAAAGACATCCGATCGTGGGTTTGAACGAGCAGCCAAAAACTCAGTACTTAATCCAAGGGCTAGGCTTGACCTAGGCCTGAGTATCGCCAAGCTGTTGACTAGCTCGATTGACTCATCAGACGGCCTCGCTTTATCGTTGTATCACATTGCAGAATCAAGCAACGTCAACATTGAAATTAACAAAATTCCTCTAGCCGAAGGGATAACTTACTTTGCAGAAGAGAATGAACTCGATCCAACAGCGCTTGCGCTATTCGGAGGAGAAGAGTATGAGCTAGTATCCACCTATTCTCCGGAGACGATTCCAAGGGAAAAGGCCGAGAAATTAGGCATTATGAAGATAGGGCGAGTTACACCGCTCACGGGACGCACGCCTAGGGTGTTCATGACGCCCATGGGCAGACGTAAAACAGAAATTATCTCAAGAAGAGGATGGCTGCACTTTGCTTCGAGCTCATGTTGAGTTTATGGCGTCCCTTACACTACCCTGAAAAGTCTCGTACATCCTGTTCAGCTTCTCCTCGGTGTCCGATTCGGCGTACACTCTTATCAGCGGCTCGGTCCCACTCGGCCGAAGAAGTATCCAAGACTTGGGGTCTGGCCAGATCTTGAGACCGTCCGTCCTGTCAACTCTTGCCCCGCTCTCTTGGTCGGCGCGCCGACCAAGAATTTCCATGACTGGTTTCTTCTTTTCATTCGGGCATTCGAACTTTGCCTTTTTCTGGTGGAATGAAGGGAGCTGCGCGAGAGAAGAAGAGAACGTCTTGCGTTCGTCCGAGGATGAGAGAGCGTCCATAATAAGTGCGGTCGTCATTGCTCCGTCCCTCACCGGTATATGAGGGCCGTAAAAGAAGCCGCCGTTTTCCTCAAGACCCAAGGGAGATTCAGAGTTGATCATAGCACGCGAGACATCGACGCTGCCAACCGTCGTCCAGTTTACGCTTGCGCTGTTTCGCTCTGCCACAATCGCAACGAGCTGCGATGTGCTTACTGTCGTAGTCACTTGCGCTCCGCGGTGTTTTTTCTTTAGGAGAAAGTCCACCAGGAATGCACCGGTCCTGTCGCCCCAGTAAATTGACCCATTTTCATCGCAGAATAGACTCCTGTCGCCGTCGCCATCGTACGCGACCCCCAGGTCTGCGCCGTATGACCTGACAGCTTCCGAGAGATCCTTAAGAACCGCAGGCGTAGGTTCCGGCCCTCTGCCCGGAAAGTTGCCGTCCGCCTGCCCGTTTACAGTGATTACCTTGCACCCAAGCCTTTCGCACAGGTACGGGGCGGCAACCGCTTGCGCTCCATTTCCCACATCGAGTACAATAGTGAACTTCCTATTTCTGATCATCTGGGCGTTGACCTGAGACATTATGCCCTTGATGTAGTTTTCAACCACTCGGGTCTCCTTCGATTGCGCCCCGACCGACCTCCACTCCGCCTTGCGGTACCGCTTTTCGGTGTAAATGGACTCGATCTCTCCTTCGTTTTCCCTCGCGATCTCGACTCCGTCTCTCCCAACGACCTTCATACCATTGTACTGGGGAGGGTTGTGCGATGCGGTGACTATGATACCACCCGAATATCCGAGTGTCCTAACTGCGAATTGATGGGCTGGGGTTGGGGCAAGTCCCGCTTCTGCCGAATTGTTTCCTGAGGCAAGGACTCCTGAGAGAACGGTCTTTGAGATTGCCGGCGAGGAATTCCTAACATCATGTCCTACCAGAATAGGCCCGTTTGCCTGACCGATGAATGTGCCGACGGCCTGACTCATTTCAGCGATAAATTCCAACGTATAGTCCTGACCTGGAATGCCGCGTATTCCATTTGTTCCAAAATATTTGCCCATTTCTTCTTCTCGCAATCTCCTCTTCGTTGCGCACTTGTTGTTGCTGCTCAGGGTTTCAGAGTACTTCCAAAGAATTTCACAAAGGTCAAAGGTCGCCTGTCACGCAACAAGAAAGTGTCCCCACGCATCTGAGAGATTGTGGGCGGATGTTCATATAAAGTCCGTGGAGCCAGCGGCCTGCTTTTTCCTTTCAGCCCAAAAACCATCTCTTGGAACAAGGATTCTTTCTATAGACTAGCCCCAGAACCAGCCCTTGTCTTCGCATGAAAGTTCTGCTCCGCAAACCATGCAGCGCAGATGGCATGTTTGGATAAAGGTCATTTCGTTGTTGCAGACAGGGCAGCTTACGATTTTGAATTCACCGCTCTGTGCCGTACGTTGATTTTGATCGTTTTTGGAATGCTGAGGTTGTTGCTGCTTTTGCGGTATTTCCATGCCTAAAATTGAGACCTGCCTACCCAACGGCGAGCCGGGTTCTTTCCAATTGCAGTTAGCAGTTTTCTGTACGGTGCTATATTTCTGTTTGTTTTCTCTCCTCTCATGAGTCCCCAAACCCAATTCTCTCCTTAATGTGAGCATCAAAGTTATGAGAAGGAAAAAGGCGATCAGGTGCTCTCACAGATTCTCGACAACATGAGACGTGAACTCTTCAGTTGTGGCGGAACCGCCCAGATCCGGAGTTAGTACCCTAGAATCATTCTTCTGCAGCAACTTTGACACACCCTTTGAGATTGATCTCGCCACCGTGAGGAGACGTTCGTCTCCGTACTTCGAGTGTAGCCACTCCAGCAGCATCGAGGTGGATAGAATTTCAGCTGTGGGATTTGCAATCCTTCTTCCTGCAATGTCAGGGGCGCTGCCGTGAACCGCCTGCGCCATGGCGTGACGATCTCCTGCGTTGAGAGAGGGGGCGAGTCCCAGACCTCCGACCAGGCCTGCTGCTTCATCCGAAAGTATGTCGCCGAACATGTTGGTCGTTAATAGCACATCGAAACTCTCTGGCGAAGTGACCAGCTGCAGTGCGGCCGAGTCTACTAGTTTGTCTTCAAGTTTCACGTTCGGATATTTTGACGCGTCCTTACGAACCTCCTCGAGAAAGAGGCCGTCTCCCTCGATGAGAACGTTTGCCTTATGAACCGCAGTTACGAGATTTTTGTTGCCTCGTGATCTTGCTAATTGGAAAGCAGTTTCCGAGATTCTTCTGCAAGCATTTCTCGTAATCACCCTAAGCGAGAGGACGGTGTCGGCGTTTGGCCAGAATTCCCCGTACCCCTTGTACAAGTTCCGATCAGGGTAAAAGTCCTCTGTGTTTTCCCTCACAATCACAAGGTCGATCCCTTGCCTGCTTGATGGGAGAAGAGACTTTACCGGGCGTATGTTCGCATATAGATCAAAGGCCTTTCTGATCCTACCTGATGCCATGGGATAATCCTTGTCGTCCTTCGGGTATGAACCAGCCTGAAGTGGACCGAGTATCCATCCGTCGCAATCTCTCATCACCTCAAGCGTCTCAGGCGGGAGTGACCTCCCGAACTTTCTGTAAGCTGAAAGACCTATGTCTAGATCGATTGCTTCTATATCGAGCGAGTATTTCGAAGCTGCTTCCATAAGCACTCGCTTTGCGCTCGATACGACTTCCGGTCCGATGCCGTCGCCTTCGAGGACCGCAATCCTGCACTTTTTCTTCCTAGTAGCTGTTGATGTTGATTGCCCGCCGACCATATGCCGGTCTTTCCCAGGAGTCATGCGAGTAAAAGATCGCCGTGCTTTTCGACATATGGAATCAGACCGCCTTCATTGAGAATTGCTTCCATTGTCTTCGACATCTTGGGGAACGGGATGCGAGCGTCCTTTGTTAGATCCTCAACGTACCCTTCTGAGAGGTGCAATTCTAGCTGGTCACCTTCGTCGATCTTCGTGGTGTCGCAGATGAGTGCGGGAAGGCCGATGTTGATTGCGTTCCTGTAGAATATCCTTGCAAAGGAAAGTGCCAGTACTGCCCTAACTCCGCAGGTCTTGATTACGAGTGGTGCATGCTCTCTGCTCGACCCCATTCCAAAGTTCTTGGCTGCGACGACAAAGTCGCCTGGGTTTACTCTTGAGGGAAACTCTGCCCTTGCGTCCTCTAGCGTGTGCTTTGCGAGTTCAGGCACATTGGAGCGCAGGCTAATGTACCTGCCAGGAGTGATCTCATCTGTACTTATATTATCCTTGAACTTCCATGCTCTTCCGCTCATGATCTACTTCATTCAACCATCGTGTTCATCCGATCGTCTTCATCCTCACGTATTTCTGCGTCAAAGAAACTCTCTCGGATCCGAGATGTAGCCGTTTATAGCTGTGGCGGCTGCGGTTGCGGGAGAGCCCAAGTACGTCTTTGCATTTGGATTGCCCGTCCTGCCAGGAAAGTTCCTGTTGGAGCTTGAGAATATCACGTCGTTGTCTGCCGGTATTCCACCTAGTGCGCCAAAGCAGACACCGCATCCAGCCGGAGTAATCACTGCCCCCGCGTCAAGTAACTTCTCTGCAATCCCTTCCTTTATGCACCGAAGGTATACTTTACTTGAGGAAGGGGTTACAATGAGCTTCAGCCCTTTTGCCTTCTTGTTCTTCTCGAAAATCTTTGCCACAATCCGCATGTCTTCAATGCGAGTGTTTGTGCAGCTCCCGATGAAGACTTCATTCACCTTGACGTCCTTGACCTCTGAAATCGGCTTGACGTTGTCAGGAGAGTATGGCAAAGCCACCTGGGGCTCAAGGTCTGAAGCGTCGAAGTTGGTCTCCGATTCGTAGATTGCGTCCTCATCCGCGAGGATTTCTCTCCATTTCTCCTCTCGCCCGAAATCGCTCAGATACTGCCTAGTATGAGCGTCGGATTTTATGAGACCTGTCTTTGCCCCAGCTTCCACAGCCATGTTTGTGAGGGTGAGCCTTCCGTAAACGTCAAGCTCATCAATCGCACTCCCATCAAACTCAATCGACTTGTAGGTCGCTCCGTCAGCTCCCAGGATCGAGAGCGTCTTCAGTATTACATCTTTTGCATAGACACCCTTCTTGAGGTGGCCGTTCGCTCTGACCTTGATTGTCTCGGGAACTCGAAGCCAGGTCTTTCTGAGTTTCATCGCAACAGCAATATCTGTGGCCCCCATTCCTGTCGCGAATGCGCACAGGCCGCCAGAGGTGCAGGTATGCGAATCAGTTCCAACGACGAGGTCTCCTGGCGACGTGTAATCCTCAGCCATGACCTGGTGGCAGATACCGTTTCCTGCGTCTGAAAGAGTGAGGTTGTTGCTTTGAGCATGCCTCCTCACAGTCTCTTGATCGTTTGATAGCTCCTTCGTTGGACTCGGCACCGCATGATCTATGAAAAAAATCGTATTCTCCCTGCTTGTTCCTGCAGGATCGATTCTTAGTTTGTTCAGCTGGTTTATCAAGAGAGGCCCCGCCGCGTCGTGAGAGAAGGTGTAGTCAACCTTCACTATTACTACCTCTCCAGCCGATACTCTACCGCTGGCCGTGTGCTCTCCTATTATCTTCTCTGCGAGCGTTTTACCTCCTGACATCCTACCTTTCTACTAACTCCTTTACAATCAGTCTAACTCGTTACCATTCAGGCCTTTTCCGGGCTTTTACTTCGCATTGCGTAGTACTCGCGAGCCGTGCTGACTAGGACTCTCGAACAATCGAAGATCTCCTTTATGCTTACTGCCTCGTCCGCGGTATGCGAGAGTTTCGTGTTTCCCGGACCGTAGGTGATGGCGTCGACTCCAAAGTGCCTCGCATAGCTGTTCATGTCTCCAGTTCCTGATTTCTCAATGTAAGTGGGACGAATAGGGACATTGGCTTTTAGCATTGCGCGTGAAATTGCTCTTACTAAATCTGAATCTATCCTTGCCTTGTAGGGCTCAGTCGGATCGTCGAAATCCGCAGAAATGTTTGCCTCAGGATAATCCTTTCTGTAACTTTCAATGATTGAAAGTACTTGGTCTTCGAGCTTCTTAACCGTGCTGCTTTGCGGAATTCGAATATCTAGTGTCATTTCTGTTTTGAGAGGCGTCACGTTGTGCGCGGTTCCTCCGTGTATCTCCGTCAGAGCAACGGAGACGGAGTCTACCGAATCCCTTCTTTGCAAGCTATCAACCTGTTGTTGTCCGGAAAGCATCGCCTTTAGAGCATTATATATAGAAAAAGCAAGCTCCGCGGAATTCTGAACCAGCCACGGCGCGCTCCCGTGCGTCTCCTTCGTTTCAACCGAGATCGTCGTAGGCAGGTGCCCTCTATAGCCTATGGTCACTTTTGATAAGCCGCACGGCTCCCCGAAGATTGCGCACGATGCGCTTACGTTATCTTTCAGGAGTTGCTTCAAACCTGCGCTTGTCCGCTCTTCCTCGGTCACCGCCGCGAAGATTACTCTCTGAGTTCCTTCGAGCGCGATATGTTCAAACGCAAAGAGAAGGCTAAGCAGGGGCCCCTTTGCATCGCATGCTCCCCTTCCGTAGACCATGTCTCCCTCCCGCCTGAATGGGAGTTCTCCGGGGACGGTATCCATGTGTCCGCATAGAAGGATCGACCTTTCATTATCCTCTGTTGGGCCGGAAAAGCACAACACGTTTCCGGCAGAGTCAAATTGTGGTCTCAAAGACAGCGACGAAAGTTCATCAAATATCAGCTGGGCAAACGGCCGCTCGTTCCCGGAAGGGGAATATGTCGAAAGCGCTCGCTCAATAAGAGCAAGCCGCCTAACCATAGTTTCCTGCGATTGCTCTTTAAGTTCGCTGACTTCCTTCGACATACCGAAAACACTAGCCTAGGACCACTTTTTACTTTTGGTTTGTTAACGCAGAGTTCATTATCTTCTTCTTGAAAAAGTGAAGAAAGTTATTCCACATATTCTCTCGACTTTGCAGACTGCCTAATTCGTAACCGCGAGATCGGCTAGGTATTCCACGATCAGCCGCGGAATCTCCACTCCGCTCTGGGCCATGACGTTCTTGAACTCTGTCGTGTTGTTAACCTCGTGAACGAGCAGCCCCTGATCTTGCGATTCCATCAGGTCAACGCCATAAATTCCGTTGCCAAAAGGCTTTGTTGCTCTTACGCAAATCTCGTCAAGCTCCTTTGTGATCGGGAGGTTCTTCGCTATGCCCCCGCGCGCAGTGTTCGTTCGCCAGTCTCCAGTCGTCGATATTCTGTAAATTGCAGCCACCGTCCGATCCCCTATAACTATTGCCCTAATGTCCCTCGGAGGCCTCTTTACCTTCTCCTGAATGTAGTACACATGGTATATCGGAAACATCTCTTCTCTGTCCTCGATTACACTCTTTGCAGCATCTACATCGTTGAGGCACGCGACGAGCCGCCCCCAGCTCCCGATTGTGGGCTTTATTATTGCCGGATAGCCTAATTCATTGAGAGCTTTTAGGGCAGAGTCTTCGGTGAAGGCGAGTTTCGTCCTCGGGATCGGAACTCCTTCCTTCTTGAGCATGATGCTTGAGAGCAGCTTGTTACCGGTTGTGATGGCTGAGGAGAGCGAATTTACTACTCTGAGACCGTAACCCTCCAGCACGGCTGTGAGGTGGAGGTTTCGAAAATAAGATGCACAGCGCTGCAACACAACAGATCCAAACACCTGCATGGCGTTCCCGCCATCGGAGAGGTCAAAGTAAAGATCCCTTGAATCATAAATCTTCAGTTCGATGTTCCTCTGGCTCTTCTTCGCCGCCTCGATAATCGCCTTCTCCTCGAGCCTCACCAAGTCGTAGACCATGGATATCGTATTGCGTGACATCTGCCTTTCCTATTTCTCCCTGCCTCGCTGAATTCTTGAGTACTTTTACTCTCCCCAGTCTTCACCGACGCTCTCGGCTGGCTTTAGAGTTACGACCCCTGAAGAAGATTGAGAAATTTCGAGCTCGAAGGCGCTACCACACTCATTACAGGTAACAATTTCTCCGTCGATTGCATCGTTCGGTACGCTTATCTCTGCCAAACACTCTGGACAATTTGTCGCCATTCTACTTTTTCTTCACCTCCCTTCCTTTTTACCTCGCGGTCGCAGCGGCGATTTTTTCTGACGCCTGAACTGCTTCTGCTTCCAGTTTATCCGTAAGACCAAGTTCGAACAAATCGCCGCAGCGCAAATTCTTCAATCCCTGCGCGAGCTTCTGGCTTGTCTCGAGGGACGGTTCTATCCCCAGTGTGCGCAACAGGAATGCGGCCCCGTTCTTGCCCGACAATTCTCCGAAGACAACTCTTCTCGAATTTCCGACCTCGGACGGAGGTATGAGCTCGTATGCCTCAGGATTGCGAATGATTGCTGCTAGGTGTGTTCCGGCCTTGTGAGTGTACGCATTCCGCCCCACGAGAGGTCGGGTGGCCGGCACTGACGTGTTGCTATAGTTTGCAATGAGTGCTGAAAGTTCGCCTAGCATCTCGTACCGGAAGTTTCTCTTTGCCCCGTATAGGAGCCTCAGCGCCATCGTCACTTCGGCAAGAGAAGCAATACCGACCCTCTCCCCTAGTCCGTCTATCGTGCAGTGGATTTGGTCGGCGCCCGCCTCTACGGCCGCGAGGGAGTTTGCGAGTGCTAGACCCAGGTCGTTGTGGCAGTGGACATCGATCGGCCTGTCGGTCGCCTGCCTTGCGAGCTCGATCAAGCGAATCATCCCACGAGGCAGCATAACCCCGACCGTATCCGGGATCCCTATCCTGTCTGCTCCAGCCCTCGTGGCGTCGGAAATGAATTGTGAAAGATACTCTGGATTTGCCCTGCTGGCATCCTCAACAGTGAATCTGAGCTTCAATCCGTGACTCTTTGCATATTCTATCGCCTTGATTGATCTTTCAAGTGCCATCTCCCGGGTTATGTGAAGCTTCGACCTAAGGTGGATATCAGAAACAGAGTGATACATGGCAACCCACTCCACGTCGCAGGCCCTTCCAACGTCAACATCTTCCGGCAGCGCCCGCCCATGCGAAACGATCTTTGCAGCAAAACCGGCCCTTTGCATCTCCCTCAGGGACTCCCTATGAGCTTCGGATATGACCGGAGATATTTCGATGAAATCGACGCCAAAGTAGTCTAGCATCCAAGCGATCTGAAGCCTCTGCCTCTTGCTGAATGAGATTCCTACGCTTTGCTCGCCTTCTCTGAGTGTCGAGTCGAGGATTGAAACTCTAGAAAGATCTCTTAATTTTGATTTTTCTTCCTCCACGTTCCACCTGTATGCGTAATAATTGGCTTCGCCCGCGCCGAAAGATTCGGCACCTTGATCTTCGGCGAAGCTTCTTGCGGTTCTGATTGCATTTGTCGGGCCGCTCGCCGTCGTTACGGCATTGTTTCGTCTGGTTTCAATCGTCATGTGTTGCTCTAATTCCATCCTTGCTAATTTTTTCTCTTACATCTCGTCTTGGTAGGTTGTATTCTCTCACATTCACTTTGGGTTGATACGTTTGTACCATTGTCACTTTTGGCAAAGCGACTATGCAATGTCGATCTCAGATTGATTCTGAAACACTAGCTTGCTACGCTAATCGCAGTTTTGCGGCGAATATAACCATTTTGACTGCGAATTCAGCGAACAACCTTCAGGACTACTACGGTATTCGTATCATCAATGCCGGTAAGTTTGCGAATTTCGTCAATCGTGGCGTTGATTTCCGCTATATTCGACCCTGAAACGATGACGGCTATGTCATATTCGCCTGTAATTTCAAAGATAGAGTCAACTCCGCGCATCCGCTTCAGTTTGGAAGATATCTCGGAAGTCGGATAGCTCGGATTCACCGAGAGTAGGCTGATGGCGTTTGCCTTGGGGCCGACGTTTGTCTCTATTGTAAAGCGTGAAATCACGCCGCTTTTGATTAGGTTTGAAACCCTCCTCCTGATAGCGGCCTCTGACAGATCGACACTCTTCGCTATTTCGACGAAAGACTTCCTGCTGTCGTCCCTCAGTATCGAAATTATCTTTTCGTCAGTTGAATCGATCATTCTTCTCCCAGTCAGAGCCTCCCACATGCATCCCTTTGATGAATACTGCTATTCAATCTCTGTTGCCCTAACTCTTCGTGAATTTGCTTCGATTCTACATCCCAAATGCATCACGAATCTGATTATCCTCCGCCAGTTAGCCCCGGCGTCGAAGAAGCGGCCTGCGGAGCCGCTGATTCAACCTGTCCAATTATGGCACCCAATCGGTCAACGACTAGGTCGATTTGCTCTCTTGTTATCACAAGCGGCGGGAGGAAGCGAAGAACATTGAGGCCCGCATAAAGCAGAACGAGGTTGTGATCAAACCCCTTGATTATGATGTCCTTCACCGGAATTTTCAGCTCGGCTGCGAGCATTAAACCGAGACCGCGAACCTCCCTTACTGTCCGGGGGTGGTCAGTCTTCAGCTGGTTTAGCCTGCGCATGAAGTATTCACCACGCTCCCTCGCGTTGTTCAAAAGACCGCCAGACAAGATGAATTCAAGAGCTGCCTTGGCGGCCGCGCATGCGACGGGATTTCCTCCAAAGGTGCTTGTGTGTTCGCCCGCTTTCATGACGTCCGAAATAGACTCCGTGACAGCAGTGAATGCGAAAGGAATTCCGCCAGCAATACCCTTCGAGGCAGTCATGATGTCTGGAGACACGTCCCAGTTCTGGCATGCCCAAAGCTTCCCCGTCCTGCCAAAGCCCGATTGGACCTCGTCGAAGATCAGGAGCGCATTGTGTTTGCTTGTCGCTTCCCGCAACGACTGCAGGAAACCCGGAGGCGAGATGTGTATGCCACTCTCGCCCTGGATCGGTTCGACAATGACCGCAGCGGTTTCCGCGTCGATCGCTTCAATCGCCTTCTCTGAGTTGCCGAACGGAACAAACTGTACACCTTCGATGAGAGGTTCAAAGGGTTTGCGGTATTTTTGGTTCCAAGTAGTGGAGAGCGCGCCAAGGGTCTTTCCGTGGTAGCTACCGGAGAATGCGACGAGTTTCTTCCGACCGCTAGCTTTCCTCGCGAATTTGATCGCGGCTTCGTTTGCTTCCGCCCCACTGTTTGAAAAGTAAACCCGGCTCAAGTCGCCCGTGAGGTGTCTTGAAAGCAGTTCTAGGTATGATTCTCTTGCATCGTTGTACAATGAGCCATGGCATGTGATAAGCTTGTGAGCTTGATCCGAAACTGCGTCAGCAACGCTCTTGTTTGCATGGCCGACAATTGCGACGCCATATCCTCCAGACAGGTCAATGTATTCTCTACCTATGTCGTCGTAAATTAGGGCGCCTGCCCCTTTGACAATTTTGATAGGAAACTTTTGGTAAAGCGGAACTAGGAAGTTGTCCTCAGGGTTCTTTGGATTTACTCCTTCTTTCATTTTTTCTCTCTATCTTTCCTACCCTTCTTTTCACTTGTTTTTCTTGATGTTCCTCGTTCTCACGTTGCATCCAAATTCTGTCTGTGCATTTTGTCTCAGTCACGCAACAATTACAGTGCCTCTGCCCGTTATTGCGCTTTGTAGCGGATTACCCTTAAGACCTGAAGCAATCACGGATCTCTTCGTCCCCATCTCAATTGCTTCAGCCGCTGCGATTACCTTCTTGTCCATTCCTGACCCGATTGATGGGAGAGCAGCTCTTGCCTCCTTCACGGACAGTCTCGTTACAACATTTCCGTTGAGGATTAAACCCTCGGTGTCCGTGAGAAATATCGCAGCGTCGGCTTTGAGGGCGCCTGCTACGTGAGAGCACGCTCTATCGCCGTCTACGTTTAATAGTTCCCACTCTTCTTCGCCGGCCGCGACGGGTGAGATGATCGGGACGAGCGAAGCCGAGAGCAAACTTTCCAAGAGCGCTGTGTTAACCAAGCTGATCTTTCCAGTGTAGCCGCCCTCGATTGCAATCTTTCTTCCTCGGTCATCAAGAACCACCAATCGTTTCTTCCGCTGGGCCCTTAGGAGGCCCGCGTCAATCCCTGTCAGCGAGATCGCATTTATTCCATTTTTCTGAAGCGTCTGGGCGATTTGTTTTGCAAGAAGACCGGACATTACCATTGTGAATATTTCTGCTGTCTCCTTGTCGGTATACCTGCTCTTGATTCCATCAGGTGAAGTGATGAATCTCTGCTGCTTGCCTAGTTTCTCAGCGATTGAAGTTACCTGATCTCCCCCGCCGTGTACAAAGACCAACCTGTATCCTTGAGCGTGAAGGCTCTTGACGTCCTCTATCATGCTGGGGTCTACGCCTTCTATCACGCTCCCCCCGATCTTGCACACGACGATCGGCGAGTTTTCTTTCGAAGTCACACCGGATGCAACCCCGGAAAAGTCAGGCCCTCTCTTTCATCAAAGCCGTACATCAGATTCATGCACTGGACCCCGTTGCCTGCCGCACCCTTCATCAAATTGTCCGTTGCAGAAAGGAGAAGCAGTCGATTGAGCCTCTCGTCAATTTCAAATCCAACGTCGCAAAAGTTTGACCCGGGAAGAATTTTTGGGTCAGGATACTTTGAAATTCCCTTCTTGTCCTTGACAAAGCGGACAAATGGCGCCTTCTGGTAGAACTCGCGTAGAGCCCTCCATACCTTTGGAGTTTCTAGCTTTTCGCTTCCGAAAGTGTGTATGCTGCACAAGATACCCCTCACCATGTTGATAGCGTGCGGCGTCATCGATACGCTCACCTTTTTACCGGCCAGTGCTGACATTTCCTGTTCGATCTCGGCGGTGTGTCTGTGGTCAACCGGCTTGTACGGTCTTACGACGCCGTATCTTTCAGCGTGGTGCGTGCCGATTGTGGGCTTTGTACCGCCTCCCGAACTTCCAATCTTTGAATCCACGACTATGTGATCCAATTCGATCAGGTTTGCTTTTACGAACGGAGCTAGCGCAAGGATGCTCGTTATCGCCATGCAACCCGGGTTCGAAACAACTTTTGAACCCTTGATTGAATCCGAGTAAATTTCGGGAATCCCAAAAGTCACTGTTTCAAGCATCTCCGGATGAGGGTGTTTGTACTTGTACCAGTGCTCGTATGCGGAGGTATCTTTCAGCCTAAAGTCTGCGCTCATGTCAACAATCCTCAGGCCAACTTTTGAGAGCGCCGGCACCAAGTTTACCGCTGAGCCATGAGGCACTGCTGTGAATACAAAATCACAGCTTGAAGAGATGTTGTCCAGCTTAGGTTCGGTGAACTTCAAATCTGTGAAGGACCGGAGGTTCGGGTGGACGCGATAGAGTACCTCTCCGCTGTATTGCTTTGACGTCGCGACAGTCACATTTACCTTCGGGTGATTTACAAGGATCCTAAGTAGCTCGCCGCCAACATAACCCGAGGCGCCGACGATTCCAACCCGGAGCGACTTTTCAGCCAACTTGAACAGAATTGACTCTCTTCGATCGTCTTCTCAGTTTCGAATACCGTTTAAAGTTTAATGCATACCACATGCAACTACCGCAGGGTTGGTGCGTTTTTCGAACAATTTTGCAAACATGTTTCTGTTCCGATTTCGCACCCAGAGTACCGCTTCCAAATTTCTCTTTGATACCTTATTCTCCGAATTTTGACAGAGGGCGAATTGTTTTTCCGACTTGAATCCTGATTATTGCGTAGCTACTCATTATGTCCTAATTCTAAGATTTTGATTCGATCCGCGAAGAAATCTAACTGGTTCAAAATAGATCTATGTGAACCCTCTTGCGTCATATCGCGCAATGTCGGCTGATGAAGAATTTGCGACATTACTCACTAAAGTCAACACTCCACATGCGCAGTCCATCTTACCATTCATGCTTCTAGCAAACTTCCTTCCTCGAGGGTGCCGGGATGCACGGTCGCCAATGAATAAAACAAACGGGGAAGACCATACCTCGCAGATAAATCGCTTTATACATAATCTCTTGACATTTGTAATGCTAGTGAAGTTGGCGATTTGATCAATTGCCCTGTATGCGGTGAGCACGTGAGCTACACTTACCTCAGAACCGACAAACCTCATTGTCCGAATGGACACGAGCTGGGAACTTGGGTTAAATGTTCGAATGAAAAGGAATCTCACGTGTTCTTGAAGAGGGACAATTCAGGAGACGGCCGTTGCCCTCATTGTCAATCCCCAACGGCGGCTGAAATTCGCGAGGGAATGATGGTGAAATGCCTGCACACCACCGACGCAGGACTCGGCTGCATTACTCGACCCTACGTCTGGATAAAGGAGGGACCTCCGTGCTTCATGAATCACATTGATAAGATGAAGGTTGAAGCGTAGTAGATTAGCAATTCAAGCCAAGCAAGATTTTGCAAAGAGGGTTAGGCGTCTATGAAAGCTATTGTGGTCACTCCTATGAGGAGTGGGTCGTTGCGAATCGAGGATGTACCCGAACCTGTACCTGGAGTGAATCAGGTTCTCCTCGAGGTTCTAAGAGTGGGGGTGTGTGGAACAGATCGAGATATAATTGCTGGCTTTTATGGCCAAGCGCCAAAGGGTTCTGACAGTCTAACTCTGGGACACGAATCTCTATGCAGAGTCGCCGAACCCGGCGAGGCCGCAGATTCGCTAGAACGTGGTCAGCTCGTCGTTCCGACTGTCCGCAGACCCTGTCCAGAGGGTTGCCTCAACTGCAGGAGCGGTGAATCTGATTTTTGCCTGACTGGTCACTATAGCGAGCACGGTATAAAACTGCTTGATGGTTTTGCTTCTCAATTCGCCGTCAGTGATTCTTCCTTCGTGGTGAAGATGCCTGACGAATCGCTTTCAGACGTAGGCGTTCTTCTTGAACCTTTGACCGTCGTTGAAAAGGGGTTGATTCAGACTTTCCTCATTCAGAATTCAAGAATGAAGTGGAAGCCTCAAAGGGCGTTGGTGCTCGGGGCAGGGCCTGTCGGCCTCCTTGCAACTGCCACTCTGATTCTGAACGGATTGATGGTCGACACTGTAGCAACGAGGTCTGAGGACAGCTTGAAAGCCAAATTAGTCATGCAGACGGGGGCGAATTACATTAACGCTAAACAAACCGATCTTGAGACCCTGGATTCGAAGTATGATATTGTCTTTGAGATTACCGGGAGCCCCTCCATTGCCCTTGAGGCGCAGCAGTTCATAGGGGTAAATGGAGTGGTTTGCTACCTCGGGATATACAGAGAAAAGCAAGAAACCGAGGATGCAGGGAGGCTATTCACCGACATGGTTCTCGGGAACAAGATCCACTTTGGTTCGGTCAACGCGAATAGGAGCTACTTCGAAAAGGGTGCAAAAGACCTCTCCGACATCAGAAAGAAGTGGCCTGGATTCTTGGAAAAGATGATTACGAGAATAGCCAGTCCCGACGACCCGCTTGCCGCCTACGACTTAGAAAGCGAAGAGGAAATCAAATCTGTTATCGAGTTCGTCTAGATCGCTCGATTCTTTTTAAAGAAAGAATCTGCACTAATCAGATTATCCTTACCTTACAAGTCTTTCAATGAGAAAGTGATTATTACTCGTGTTCGCGCCTTATCACAGCCTGCCACAGCGGTAATATTTCTCGGATACCGACAATAGAGCGGGATTGGAATCCTGCAGCTTGCCTTACTCGAGATTATGAAATCTTTCGTTTGTCTTGACGATAAGACCCTTTGCAGAATATTCTGCAGTTGACGAACAATTCAAATAAACCCTGGTAGTCCATAAACTTCTATTGCCAAATACTATAGCTCTTATCCATAAGTATTAACCTGTATTTGACATAGCTTTAGTTACAATGACTAAAACTTTGCCGACACTGCAAACCGCCTTGCTTTGCGCAGCAGGTAGCTAGGGATTATGTTTTAATGAAATCCCATTAGTTCTAGACCTGCTGTCTGCGTTCCTTATCTTATTCAATTTCCGATGACAACAATCGAAGCGCAAGAGACACACACTGAAAGAATAGCGCATCAACTGACAAACAAAGGAAATAGCCAGAAGGTTCGGGAAATGAGCTTCAAAAGGCAGAGTTCTGCAACTCTACAACACAACCTGTCTACGCAGACTGCTTTTCCTTCATTTACCATTAACTTGAACAATAAAATGCCAATCGGACCGCATAACAGTTAGAAAAAGTGAGACGAAAAAGAAGCAATGGTTTCATTCATAAGCATCATCGGCGGACTGACCATCTCCCTGATTTTCCTCTTTGTGGGACTTACCGTTGGATTCGTAACTTCCAGAGCGAACAAACTCGCTATCTTCGGAGTGGCACTATTCGCAGGCTCTTTAGTATGGCTTGGATCGCTGCTGTTTTCCTCGTATCTCGTCTCGATTCCCTTTTTTCTCGACTACGTAAGCATGGCCAACTCCGTCATTGGCTCTCCCTTCGTCTTCGGCAGCCAGCTATTGACTGCGGTGTTTACACTTATCGGATTGCTGGAAATTGGTTACATCGTAGGCTGTGCATCGCCAAGCAAGTCGGAGCAGCCCGTAGTCAACTCTTTGCAGGGAAGCGGGGTCACTCCTTACCAAAGAATCGGACTGTCGTCGGTACGGACTGTAGGGGGAACAGCTGTTGTCGAACAAGTCATTGGCCCTTCTAATCCCACTGATGATCAAGGAAGAAATCTCCAAAACGAGGGTCAAGAAGGGTTCAGCCCGATATCAACTTCGGCCGCCCAGTACATCGCAAGATCCGTAAACATGAGACAGCTCGGACCTAACCTGAGCGAAGACGAGCGAACACTTGCTTCCTTGTTTGTCTTCAACAAGGTGAGAGAAGTGTCTCCAAAACTTGACGACCTTAGCCCTGATGGATACATCTATGACCAGTTACGCAATCTTGAATGGGATACACCGAGAGAAACGCAAGCGCTGAACGCCCTTACGCTTAGAAATTATCTTGTAGCATCGCCTAAAGAAAAAACTCTGAAATGCAAAGCTTGCGGATCGATGCGTCTCCAAGTCCGCAGCCAATGCCCTGAATGTGGATCGCTCGGGGCGGAAAGGCACAAGGTGCTGGAGCACTTCCCGTGCGGGATGATAGATCGCGAGGAGAATTTTCGGGGCGAAAAGGGAGACCTCATCTGTCCCAAATGTAACAAGGCGCTCGAACTCATCGGTTTAGACTACAGAAGTCTGGGGTCAATGTTTGTCTGTCAATCTTGCGGAGCGCTTAACAAAGAGCTCACTACCTCGCTAAAATGTTCTAGATGTAGTAACTCAGCAAAACCTGAAGAGGAGGTCGAAGTCTACTTGTTCTCCTACGCACTCAATCCTGCCATGAGCTTGAAGCTCAAGCAATTCGTAAAGCCAGTCCAAACAATTGCGAATTATTTTGATAGTTGTGGCTATACAGTTTTCACGCCGGCTATCGTGAGGGGCAAGTCAGGGACTGAACACACATTCGATCTGTTGGTCCTGGAGCGATCCGCACTCAAACACACTGCAGCCTTTCAAGCAGCTGTGAATTCAAATTCACCAAAGGGCGAAGGAAAGAAACTAATCGTGGAGATTCTTGTCTCCGAATCGCCGATAAAACTGGAGGAGGTGACGACGGTGTACGGGAAAATAAATGATATCGCCTATCAATCCACCGTTGTTGCAATACCCTCTCTTGCTGAAAGCGCGCGATCATATGCGAAGGCATACGGACTAAGAGTTGTCGAGGGGCCCGATACTGACTCGGTAATTTCAAAACTCGGGACCAGCATCAATCCACTGGCGGATCAGGGAACCATCAGAAACACTTCGTTGACTTCCCAAAGGTCTACTCCAGAATAGCGGAAATGGGTACGTCCTCACTTTTCAAAATAATCCTTCAACAGATACATCGAAAGATTACCACAATGAGGACAGAGATGCAGAGTACCTGTCTCATACTGCTCCTTTGGCAAATATGAGAATTCGCTCGATGTAAAAGTGCTGTCAAAGGACCTTCCGCAGGAGTGACAGTCTAGCGTCATTATATTCGGCTTGTCAACTTGTTCGACGTCGGGAATTGCCGGTGTCGAAAATGACGTTGAATTTTGATCTTTTCCGGCTTTCTCGTGTACGTTCTGCTCTCCAGTCTGCATTCGCGTCTCACGTGTTTTGTGTTCGTTCGAAATAATATCTCTGCGAGCACGCTTCTGACCAAGTTTCTGTCTCAAATCGATGCAGATCAATCTTCCTTTTGAGCGTCTCCAAATTCTTATCCTAGATACCGCTACATTGCGTCTAGCAGAGTTACTTTTCAAATGCAATCTTGTAAAGTAAGATCTACAATATGATTACTATTTTCTTCCTATTTGATGGCATTTAACTTAATTCAAGAAGAGGCGTCTGAGAATGCGACTGAGATTGGACCTCTAATTCCGCTTTCAGGACATAATCCGTCTGGCCCTTGACCTCAAAGAGCAGATGTTAGTGTCTGTTGAGTTCGATTAATTCGGTCTTTGTGTTAGGCCTATTTGACCGCCTTGCTTTTGACTGGAGGCTGGACCTGCTGTTAGGCAGGTAAAACAAAGAGAGGCCCTTCAATCATCTTGGATCCTTCAAAGTACAAGAAACTTGAGGAATATGCGACACTTCTAATCAAGCAGGGTGAGGCTGAAGAGAAGGAAAATGAGTATGCTTTCGCAATTGAGAAATATCTCAAGGTCGTTGATGTTCTTCTTGTAATGTCTGATGCGGCTCCAAACTACACGGCGTGGGTGCAGTGTACAGGAAAGGCTGAAACACTGCAAAAGAAGGTAAAGACCCTGATAGCGCTCGCCTCGATTGAAAAAGAAAAGCACCAAGTAATCGAGGAAAGACAGGCGCAACAACAACGGCCTCTACAGTCGGGTGCACAGGAGCCACTCCGTTCAACCCCACAACCAGTTGCCGGGCAATTAGTCCAGAAATCGTAGGCTAGAATGCCAATCCAAAGACTTTGAAGCCTAAAAAGATCAGATCGTCGCAAAATCCTAGTCTGCTTCTTATCTCTAACTTGTCGTCCTTTGTCTAGGTCACTGAGTTCGAGACCACGTGGATTTGTAGTACAAATCGTCGATTCCAGATTCTCCGATTTTGTGCGAAATACGTAAATCGCATACTAGTTAGTAGGTGACTTCCGGAGCGCTGGAGTGCTCAGCAAGATCCCACAAATCCTAACACTTGCTCTTCCTATTTTCAACAGACGTATTCCTACCATTTGAGGGTCGTTGATGAAGCAGACTTTGTATAAAGAATCGCTCAGACTTGACTCACAATTGCGTTCCCGGCCCAAGCTCTCATCTCGGGAAAGTTCTCGACATGACATTAGGTATCATATACAACCTCACTGTTTGGAGTCGTGTCTACCATTAGACAACGAAGAGGTACACGTATAACCGTCAAAGATTCAAGGTCCTCAGACGATTCTGTTCCGGGGAATTTATGCTATAGGGGGTTAGACATGTGACCGAACAAACGGGTGCGAGCTCTAAGGTTACTTCCTTGAATCAACCTCTTGACAATGCTGGCGCAGGTTCTCCGATCATTTCAGTAGACCATGTTAGCCTAGACTACAGAAAGGAAAAGGAACAGATGCCGGTGCTAGTTGATGTCTCGCTCGCCGCATACAAAGACCAATTTGTAACAATAACAGGCCCATCTGGCTGTGGCAAGTCCTCGCTACTCAGGATAATCGCTGGACTGAACAAGGCGACTTCGGGGACGGTCAATTTTCGAGGAAAACCCATTACTCAACCGAGGAGTGAGGTTGCAATGATCTTTCAGAATTTTGTGTTGTTGCCCTGGCGAACGGCACTTGAAAACGTAATGTTCGCTCTCTCCTCGCGAAAGGACCTGTCTGAAGAAGAAAAAAAGGAAAAGTCACTCAAGGCACTGGATGATACTGGGCTCAAGGGGTTTGAAAACGTGTATCCCGGAGAGCTCTCTGGCGGGATGAAACAAAGAGTAGGGATCGCCCGAGCGCTTGCTCTTGCCCCCCACGTTCTTCTAATGGACGAGCCTTTTAGCTCCCTCGATAATCTCACAGCCGAGCACCTTCGAAGGGAAATCTACTCGCTCCTGATCAATCCGTCGTCTCCCATCCAGACTGTTATCATGGTTAGCCACAACGTTGAGGAAATTGTGGAGCTTTCTGACAAGGTTGTTGTTCTCTCTCAGCGGCCTGCTCATGTTGTGGGAGACCTTGCAATAAATCTGAATCGACCGAGAAACAAGAAATCGGAAGAGTTCTTCCAATGGGTGGACAGGCTTTACGCACTTCTCGCTTGAGGGCGATATGATACCCGCAGAAGAACTTTTTGTTCCCTTCGATTCTTTTCTAGAGGTTTTCTTTAAAAGAAAGCGTTCCTGCTCGTGAAACTGCGAAGATGAATCCCTCGGGCAGGAAAGATTGACAATTTAGAATTGAAAGGATAGCACTTGCGAGCTCAGATATTGAAGAACAATTCTCCGGAAGAACAAATAGAAATGGAGTCTGTGAACAGTTAGGTTGGCAGCGACAGGTATTTCGGGGCAAAACCAACCACGGCAGTTTACTGATCAGAATCGGCCGCCCATAATGCCTGCCAACGTTAGGGCAGGACAGGTCATAGGGCTGGTGGAAATCACGGGAGGACTAGGTTCTCTGATCGACGTTTCCCGACTTGCGGACGAATTCGGAGCCGATATTGCCATTCTTCTTCCCATAGTGGACACTGCCGAAATGCTCGGGCTTATCAAGTCCGAAAAGGGAGACATCTCCCTCACTGATTTTGGGCTGAAATTCCAAAAGACGTCGAGACACAAGGTAACTCTATTGAAGGATCAGCTCGCCAAGATCGAGCCCTTCAAAACGGCCATCGAACTTGCTTCGACTAGGAAGAATATTTCGGCACATGATATTGCAGAGTCTCTTCTTGCCAGGGATATTCGCTGGCATCACACGAGTGAGCTTAATGAGGCTCTGATACAGGGACTGTTGATTCACTGGGCGATATACGCTGGACTGCTCTCATACAACGGTAAGACCGGCAAGTTTCAGAAAATGTAAATAAAATTATCATCGCCTCTTCGTGCTCTTTTTCACACAAACACGAGGAGCCTTCCTATGAAGTAAAGCAAAATCGAGGCAACAGCACCAACCAAGAGCATTTCCAAACCTGAACGCCAAATGCTCTTGCCGACCAATCTGCCCTTCCACGCGCCTACAACGAATAGAAAAAGAAATGAGGCGCCCATAGAGGCTAGGATTGCGAAATTTGTCGCGTCAAGCAGAAGGTAAGCAAATAGCGGCACGGCTGCTCCCAAAATGAATGCCAGGCCAGTTGATGCGGCGACCGCGAAAGGGTTCTCGAGCTCCGCTTCGTGAAGATGGAGTTCGTGAATCAATATGTCTTCCAGCCACTTCTTCTTGCTCGATGTCACGCGATCGACCACCATTTCTGCTTCTTCGTGCGTCAAACCCTTTAGGAGATAGAAGTTCTTGAGCTCCTGTCTTTCTTCGTCGGGTTCGTGTTCGATCTCACTTGCCTCTCTCCTGGAGTCCGCATGAAACAAATCAATCTCTGACCGAGCTGCGAGAAGAGCTCCGAAGAACATCGAAACCCCACCTGCCAACATTGCAGCAATTCCCGCAAGCCTGATGAGCCCAATACTGTTTACAGCTCCAGAGAAGCCTGCCAAGAATGCCACGTTGGTTACAAGCCCGTCAGATATGCCAAGAGCTATGCTACTAATGAGACCGCGGCCACGGATGTGATTATGTATTTCCTTGATTCCGCTCTCTTCAGCTGCGGGAGGGGATTTTTCCTTCAATGCTCGCATGTCTTCTTTTCCATTAGGAGCACTTGAAATATCATGCCTCATCGGGCCAGCTGCATCTTCATCTTCTTCTGATCCAATGCTGCCTGAGGTCATGCGTTTCTCACTAATTGTATTTTTGCTGTGCTCTTCGTAGCAAAGGAGATTCAATCATGGCTTCTCTCCCTTTAGGCTTTTTGCTAACCTATTCGCGCCGGCCTATACTTTTGGATAATGAGTTGACCACTTTTGCACGAGTCTCTCAGAGGAACTTGCACGATCTCGCGAGGCCAGCAATCTGGAAAACGCAAAAATGCCTTTAAAGAGCATAATATTCATCAAATGTTCCAGCGGAGACTGATTTTCTAAAGAAATGCCAACCCACTGGGGACTTGAGAATAGACTATCACGTATGATAAAGCCCTTCACGGGACGTTCTGTAATGCTTGCTTGTGACCACGGCTACTTTATGGGGCCCACACACAGACTTGAAGTCCCTCGGAGGACAATCGCACCTATCTACCAATTCGCAGATGCACTCGCCGTCACAAGGGGCGTCTTGAGGAACTGCGTGGATCCTTCTTGGGAGGTACCGATCATCCTACGGGTCTCTGGAGGTTCGAGCATCCTCAGAGAAGACCTGAGTGATGAGGGCTTGACAACGAGCATGGATGACGCAGTGAGGCTCAATGCTGCTGCCGTTGCATTGTCCATTTTTGTTGGCACCGCGCATGAAAAACAGACTCTGCTGAATCTTGCAAAGCTCGTGGATGAAGGGGAGCGCTGCGGGATGCCCGTCATGGCGATTACAGCAGTAGGCAAAGAACTTGAGAAGCGGGACGCAAGATATCTGAGCCTCTCATGTAGAATCGCCGCAGAAATCGGCGCTCACTTGGTGAAGACTTACTACTGCGAGGATTTCTCAAAGGTTGTAGAAGGATGCCCTGTGCCTCTCGTCGTTGCAGGGGGTCCGAAGCTTGACACTGAAAGAGATGTATTCGAACTAGTTCACAATGCGATTTCTCAGGGAGCTGCAGGAGTGGACATGGGCCGAAATATTTGGCAGAACGATTACCCCGTCGCGATGATAAGAGCAATTAGGTCGATCGTGCATGAGCAGGCCTCGGTGAAAGAGGCCGCGGAGATTTTTGAGCGCGAAAGGTCGACATTGAAGGACCAACAGAAAAAAATCCCTCAGGTGGCTTGATTGAAGAAAGAATTAGGCTTGGGGTTTGATCCGAAAAATGTTTGTCATAGCTATCATCAAATGAAATGCAGAAATCGGCGGGGAGGCAACAGTAGAATGCCTCACGGCTTGCACTTTGAGCTTTCCTTCCCGCCCTGAATGCCAGGCCGATTGAGTTTCTATTTTTGTAACTTTTGACTACCTGCGAATGTTTGCCTTTACTCTGTGTCTCAGCCTGTAAACGTGCGTCTTCTCTTCCTCCTTCCAATACCTTCTCATGCATTCCTTATTCGCAAAAAGATGGTCCAAGAAGGCCGAGTGGCCGAACGTTCTTCCGCATTCTGGGCAGGTATCCTGGCCGATGCCAGTCCCAAAGGTTTGAACTTGTTCTTGTTCGGTGCTCATAGTTCTTCTTTTCCACTGCCTCCAAGGGAGTATAGATACTAACAAGTATCTATACTTTTATCTGCTATTGCAATAATGCGACCTGCAAACTTGCATCGAGCTCACAGCATCTTACATTTTGAACCGGCCTTCAAGACCGATTTACGCATGTTGAAAACAACCTTTTCGAACATCTTCGTTTGATCTCTCGCCTTTCGTCTTTACAATTCAAAAGCATGCTGGGTAGATATTCTCGCCAGATTCAGCAAGTTCGCTAAACTGGAGCCCGAAGGAAGTGTTGCGAACATGATCGACGTGATTCTCATGAAATCTTCAGCCTAATTTGGCGGTGGCTCCTTCGGAGCCGTCGGAGCGGGAGCAACTTTTCAGCCCATATCATAATGGAGATACTCGAGATTCTCCCAAGACTACTTGGCTGCAACCCCCTGGAACTTGTTGGTCCGGCAAAGAAAATTGAACAAATTTTGCAGTAAAATTAGGTTAGTTCCCATTCCAACGTACATCCAATGCCGATACTTTTACCCAGGATTTGGCCAGTAAAGAGATCTGTACCTTAGTTAACGGTACGCGGGATTTCCTGTTCCCTCGCCCTTCTGCCTTTTCATCAATATAGTTTGCCATCATGTGTGAGCAAGTTATTTGTAATGAGTTCATATAGTAAAATCCGAGCATCTCTTTCACACAGGCGCATTTTTTTCATCGGTTCTTCAATGTAGTTGAAGATGCACAATTCCTGTGGCTTCACCATTGAAAGTATCAACATCTTTTAGGTATGCTATAGTCGAGCAAAAAAATCGTACGGTTTAACTAAAAGTCGCCCTAAATACGTTGACGGAGAAAAGAAGAGAGCTAAGAGGCGATTTTCATAGATCCTTGCATCATTATACGTTTTCGCAGTAAATGCATTGTCCCCGGTTGTCATAGTTCTGAAAACACAGTGCTAAGATTACGTACCGCTTATTGAATGAATTGGGCGAGTTTGGAGTTCGCATCGATTCTTTGCTTGAGTTTCCTTTACTCCTCCGCTTAACTTGTACACAGCGATGTATTTGCAATCGAAGCTCCCAGTAGTAGCACAGAAAGAGGAGTCTTTCTTCTGCAAATTATTCACGTTCTTATATGCGTGGTTGGCCAGTGAGGACTAGATCAGGGTGGCCTCCTGTGATAGCGTATCGAATTGCATTGCAGGCGGACTATGCTAATGAAGAGAAAGACGGAAATCAAGCAAGTGAAAATGGGCTCAAACAATCCGCTAAAACCTCCCGATAAGTCGGAATGGAAGAACTTTCTAAAGGCGTTGCATTCGATCGCTTTCGCAGCGATGGAGCACTTGTTTTGAGGACCTAAATACTGAGGATGTCAAGTTATCTTTCCAGTAAGGATGTTTTGCATCCTTACGAATGTCACAAGATAACTTGCTATTGAATGCATGCTGGAATGGAATGGGAATTTATTGTAGAAACGCTTGGTTTTCTGCTTCAGGATGTTGAACCATGATTCTATAGGGTTCCTGTCTCCGAATGTTACCGGCTTGTATCGCAAGCCTAGATGTTCTAGAGCTGGAGGATACCACGGACCGTGATCCACGAGGACGAGTGGTCTGTTCGAACAGTATCTGAGAGCTTCCTTCAGGAAGAGAATAGAATCAAGCTCTCCTCGTGTGAACGACGCTTTGAGAGCTAGAACCTCGTATCTTTTCACATCTATCGCGCTCCATATGAAGAGGAATCTTCCACCTGAAACGCTTAATTTTGTCTCATCGACTGCAATCAATGACATGCCTACAGATCTTCTCTGGCTGTGGAAGGATCAAGCCGATCTTCCGATACCAGAGCCTGCATGATTCGTAGGAGAAGACGTAGAAGAGTCCCATTGCGAGTGAGACTTTCCTGTAGGACAACCCCAGATGGTAGAGCAGG